>Ga0116162_10001864_pt1 | contig 13500 bp, 12 predicted proteins | sample AD_UKC105_MetaG_FD_89875 | JGI IMG/M metagenome (GOLD analysis project Ga0116162, IMG submission 89875) | Active sludge microbial communities of municipal wastewater-treating anaerobic digesters from Hong Kong - AD_UKC105_MetaG | ecosystem: Engineered > Bioreactor > Anaerobic > Digestate... | reverse complement strand
TCATCTATAATCAAAACTCGTATCTTTTTTGGCATATAACCCTTTCTTTTTACTGCTTACTATTTAATTATAAACAATTAAAAACAAAATATAAAATTATATTTTGTTGATCATGTAAAATAACGTCAAAAATTAATATTTTTCTTTGCACATAGATAATATATCGTTTATTTCTTTCATATCAAGGGAAGCTTTACCAATTAGAAAGCCATCAATATTAACTGTTGTTGAAAGATTAGTTATATTATAACTATTAACGCTTCCTCCATATAAAATATCAACATATTTTTCATACATCCTAAATATTTCACTTTTTAACACTTTGGCTATTTCATCTACTTCTAAATAATTAAGAGCTGTTCCTGTTCCAATAGCCCATTCTGGTTCATAAGCTATAGTGATTTTTTTAATATCTTCTCTATTTAATTGATTAAATAACTTAACTATTTTAGATAATAAAACATCCACTGTTTTATGGCTTTTTCTTTCCTCTATTGTTTCACTGACACATAAAATTACTTGCATATTATTATTTAAAATGTTTTTTATTTTGCTTAATAAAACATCATTAGATAAAGCAACTATTTTTTTTCTTTCACTATGATTAATAATAACATGTTTTACTCCCATGCTAGCAAGTTGTTTAGCGCTTACTTCACCAGTATAAGAACCTTCAATAAATTGACTAGCATCTTGAGCACCTAAATAATAATTAGGATTTTTAAATAAATATAAAAATGGATAACTTGGACATATTATAACTTCAGGATTGTGATCACAAAGTAGAGCTATTTCTTCTTCATATTTTTTAATTTCCTCTAAAACTAAATTCATTTTTAAATTTAATATTACTTTTTTCATTATTTATCTTCTATCCTCTCTAAACTTTTTACTTTTGGATCAGCTAAATAAGCTAATGTAGCTCCGCCACCAGTTGATAGGAAAAAGTATTTATCTTCCAATTTAAATTTCTTAATTGCTCCTAAAGAATCACCACCACCTATTATTACTCTAGCACTACTTTTGGCTAACATTTTATACATTTCTAATGATCCGTTATGAAACTTTTTGTCTTCATATTTACCCATAGTTCCATTAGAAAATATGGTTTTTGATTCATTTATTACTTTACGATATTTTTCTAATGTTCTTTCACTTATATCATATATTACTTCACTATCACTAACACCATTTATTAGAGAATAGCGAGCATAATTATTATTATATTTATTCCCAACTATAGCATCTAAAGGAAGCAGAATTTTATCTCTATTTTCGAGCATTATTTGTTTTACTAAAGGAATAGACTTATCAGAACAAATAGATAATCCAATATTAAAGTTTAAAGCTTTTAAAAAAGTATTGGCTATTCCACCACCTAAAAGCAAATAATCGCATCTCTTAATTATCGCTTGAATTAAAGCAATTTTATCTTCTAATTTAGCTCCACCCATAATAACTGTAAATGGTTTTTCGGGATTATCTATTAGAATATCCAAAGCTTTAAGTTCTTCTTCTATTAAAAAACCAATAACGGATGGCAAAAACTTAGTTATTCCATAATTAGAAGCATGACATCTATGAATAGTACCAAAAGCATCATTAACAAATATTTCACCTAAGGATGCCCAATATTCAGATAATTGAATATCACAATCACTTTCTAAATTACCATTAAGATCTTCAAATCGCGTATTTTCTAGTAAAATAATTTCTTTAGGCTCCATGGCTTTTACTTTTTCTGTCAATTCTTCACTCCTGGTAGTATTAGCAAAGAACACTTCCCTTTTTAGTAATTTAATTAAAACATCAGCAACTGGTTTTAAACTATATTTTTTCTTATCATCCATAGTTTTTATCTTACCTAAATGAGACAAAATAACTATCTGGCAATTATTATCTAATAAATAATTTATTGTTTCTAAAGATTTGGTAATTTTGGTATCATCAAGTACCCTGCCTTCTTCTATTGGCACATTAAAGTCACATCTTAAAACCACTCTTTTATTTTTAACATCGATATCTTTTACTGTTTTCTTCATATTATCACCTTTTATATTATAACTTAAAAAACCACTATTAGGCAACAAAGATATATTTCATTTAATAAAATAATTTGTTATACTATAAATAGTGATTAATATGGAATTTGTAAAAAACATAAAAGAAAAAGAATATTTAGATTTTTGCCAAAATAATAATGCTCATTTTTTACAAACCTGGGCTTGGGGATTAGTAAATAAAGATTGTCGTGACTTAATACCTTGTTACGTTGGTATAAAAGAAAAAAACAAGTTAATAGCAGCCACTTTATTATTAAAAAAGAAAACTCCTTTTAATATGGCTTATTTTTATGCTCCTAGAGGTTTTATAATGGACATGAACAATGAAAAACTACTAAATACTTTTACAAAATATTTAAAAGCTTTTTTAAAAGAAGAAAATGGTATCTATTTAAAAGTAGATCCTGCTATAAGATATCATGATATAGATAGTGAAGCTAAAAAAGTAGATGGTGGCAATAATAATTATAAACTTTATAACCATTTTATCGAATTAGGTTATAAACATAAAGGATTTAATAAATTACACGAAAGAAACCAACCTAGATATACTTTTAGAATAAATTTAAATAATAGTTTAGCGGAAATAGAAACTAAGATGAATAGAACTTTTTTAAAAACAGTTAGAAGAAGTTATGACTATGATTTAAAAATAAGACTCAGTGATGATATTAATACTTTTTATGATTTAATTAAAAACAATGCTTCAAAAGATGATTTCCATGAACAATCTTTGAAATATTATACTAATTTTTATAATATCTTTAAAAAATATAATCAAGTTAAAATGTTCGAAGCTGTTTTATCTCCTTCTTTAGTGGTTAATAAATTTAAGAAGGAATTGGACATTTTAAATATAACCGTTAAAAAAAGAAAAAATCAAATTGATATAGAAAATAAAATTAATAGATTAAAAAATGATATAGATCTTTTAAGTAACATAGAAGAAAAAGAAATAGTTGTTTGTAGTTTAATATGTGTTTATTCTGCCAAAGGATCTTGGACTCTTTATATTGGTAATGATTCTTTAGGTACTAAAGTAAGTGCCATAAATAGACTATATTATGAAGCTATCAAAGATGCTAAAGAAAATAATTATCAATTTATAGACTTGTTTGGTACTGTAGGTGATCCTCATACTAAATTTAAAAACTTAGCCGGACTTCACGAATTCAAAAGAAAACTTGGTGGTGAATATATTGAGTTTATTGGTGAATTTGATTTGGTTAATAAAAAAGGCTGGTATTTAATATTACCGTTACTCTTAAAAGCATATCGCCAGATGAGGAGAATTAAATGAAATTTTGTGTATTAAAAGAAAAAGAATATGATAACTTTGCCAGAAAAAATCCTTTAATAAGTATTTATCAAATGGTTAATTGGGGCGAACTTAAAAGAACTAATGGTTGGATACCTCATTATATTGGTGTCAAAGAAGGAAATAAAATTATTGCTGGAACATTACTTTTAGAAAAACAAACTCCTATTAAAAAAAGTTTGTTTTATGCTCCTAGAGGTTTTCTTCTTGATTTTAATAACCATAAATTATTAAGTTATTTTACTAAAAAAACTAAAGAATATCTTAAAAATAATAAAGGATTTATGTTAAAAATAGATCCCAATTGGATTTATCAAATAAGAGATAATAATGGTTTAGAAATAAATAAGAAAGATGACAAAACTATTAATTATTTAAAACATTTAGGCTTTAAACATCTAGGGTTTAATAAAGAATTTGAGAATATGCAACCAAGATTCTTATGTCGTTTTAAACTTCAAGACACTTATAATAAAACTTTAAATACATTTTATAAAAGCACAGTTAGAAATATTGAAATAGCCGATGAAAAAAGTGTTGTTGTAAGAGAAGGAAAAGAAGAAGATTATAATATCGTTATGAAACTGCTAGATGAAACTGCTAGTAGAAAGAACTTTGCTTTAAGAACAAGTGATTATTATAAAGAAATGTTTAAACTATTTAACAACGAATCAAAAATATTTATTGCTTCCATTGATACTAGAAGCTATTTAAATAATATTGAAAATGAATGGGTTGAAGCCCGAAAAGACAAAGAATGCATTGAAAATAAAATGAAAAGAGAAATAGTCGGTAAAAGTTTGAAAAAACAACTAGAGTTAGCTGAAAATAAACTTAAAAGAATAAATCAAGAAATAAAAATAGCTAAATCTTTTGCTAAAGAATCTGATTATATTGATATAGGAGCTTTATTTTCAACTTTCATAGGTAATGAAGGAATAACATTTATGAGTGGCATAAATGATAATTACCGTAAATTTAATCCTAAATATGCTATGTACAACGCTCATATTAAAGAAAGTTTAAAAAGAAAATTGGAATATGTTAACTTTTATGGTATAAGTGGTATTTTTGATAAATGTAGTAAAAATTATGGTATATATGAATTAAAAAAAGGATTTAATACCGAAGTAATAGAATTAATAGGAGAATTTGATTTAATAATAAACAAATTTGATTACATAATTTATAAAATAGCTTTAAAATTTTATACTGATACTAAAAAAATTAAAAACAAATTAGCTAAATAAAAGAGAAGAAGTAATTCTTCTCTTTCCTAAATTACAATTTAGATACTAGACTTTTAGTCCAGTATTACATTATGATAAATAGCACTAACATCATCAATATTTTCTAACATTTCTATTAATTTTACAAATGTTTCTTTAGCTTCATTATCCAAAGTTATTCTTTCTTTAGGATACATTCCCGTTTCATCAACCAAGTAGTTTGCTTTAGGAATTACCTTTTCAATTATATCTTTTGTTTTATGAAAATCGTTAGGATCTATCGTAATAGTTATCTCATTATCTTCTATTTCATAGTCAATTAAGTTAACATTATTATTTAATAATTCTTCAAATAATTTTTCACTTTCTTCATTTTTTATAACAATAATACCTAAATTATCATAGTTATAAGAAACACTACCTAAACCACTCATTTTGGTTTTAGTTTTATTATTTGCTTCTCTAATATAACTAATAGTTCTATTCACATTATCTGTTAAACATTTAACAATTAAAGTAGATCCTTTAGGACCAATTATTTCATAATACACTGTTTCATAATTTTCATTATCATTACCTTTAGCTTTTTTTATAGCTCTTTCAATGATATCATTAGGTACTTGATCTCTTTTAGCTTTTTCGACTATTCTTTTTAAAGTAACATTAGCATCTATTTCCGGAACCCCATTTTTAGCAGCCAAGTATATTTCTTTAGCATAAGTTGAATATATTTTAGCTTTCATAGCACCCGTTTTTTGAATACTAGCTTTTCTTACTTCATAAGCTCTACCCATAATTATCGCTTCTTTCTATAATGTTTAAAATTCACAATTGCCAGGAGTTCTTGGAAAAGGAATTACATCTCTGATATTATCAACACCTGTTAGATAAATTATTAATCTTTCAAATCCCATCCCAAATCCAGAATGAACACATCCGCCATAGCGTCTTAGATTCATAAACCAATCAACAGTTTTTACATCTACTCCCATCTTCTGGGCTCTATTTAGAATTTTGTTATAATCGTCTTCTCTTTGGCTGCCACCCATTAATTCACCGGCACCTGGAACTTCTAAATCAACTGCTGCAACAGTTTTGTTATCAGGATTTAATTTCATATACCAAGCTTTAATATCTTTTGGCCAATCTTTTATAAATACTGGACCATTAAAATATTCTGTAATATATTTCTCATGTTCTTTAGCAATATCTTCTTCATAACTTGGCTCAAACTCCCATTTTTTATCAGCAGATTTTAAAATTTCTATTGCTTCATGATGGGTTATTCTTGTAAATTCACTGTTTACTATTTTTTTTAATTTTTCTATTAGACTGTTTTCAACAAATCTATCTAAAAAAACCAATTCCTCGTAGCACCTATCTAGAACATACTTAACAACAAACTTTAACATACCTTCCATTATATCCATATCGCCATCTATATCACAAAAAGCCATTTCTGGTTCAATCATCCAAAATTCATTAGCATGAACTTTAGTATTAGAATTTTCCGTTCTAAATGTTGGCCCAAAAGTATAAATATCTTTAAATGCTAACGCAAAAGCTTCCCCATGTAATTGCCCACTTCCAGTTATATATGTTTCTTTACCAAACAAATCTTTAGTAAAATCAACTTTTTTATCTTTCATTGGCAAATTATTAAAATCAAGAGTTGTAACTTTAAACATTTGATCAGACCCTTCACAATCTGCCGTTGTTAACAAAGGCGTATGAACATAAAGAAAATTATTGTCTTGAAAATAACCATGGATAGCCATTGCTGCTACGCTTCTAACTCTAAATACAGCTTGAAATAAGTTAGTTCTTGGTCTTAAATAAGCTTGTTCTCTTAAATATTCTCTAGTATGATGTTTAGGTTGCATAGGATAATCATCGGGGCAATCACCTAATACTTCTATACTTTTTATTTTTAAATCAACATCTTGATTTTTTCCTTCTGACTTTATTATTAATCCAGATACTTTTATGCTAGATCCTATTTTTATTTTTTGAATGTCTCCAAAAGTATCTAAGGTATCATCATATACCAATTGCAAATTAGTAAAAAATGTCCCATCAGAAAAGTTAATAAAACCAAAGCTTTTTTGTTTACGATGATTACGTACCCAACCTTCTAATGTAACTTCTTTTCCTATATGCTTTTCGGGATCTTTTAGTATTTCTTTAATACTCATAATTCCACTTCCTTATCTTAAATCTCTAATAAATTCATATTGAAATTTATCTATTTCTTTTCTTTTTTTTATGTATTTTATTATAGCACGAGGACGATAAATTTGATATATATCTTTTTTTTCAGTTCGTAAAATATATTCTAATACTCTTAGCACTAATTTTTTAGGATTAGTTGTTTTATAATGTTTTATACTTTTACTAAGTAAATCTTTATCAACTCTTTTAATTAATTTAGAATAATAATTCTCGTTTTTAAATTTAAAGCTATAATCTACTCCATCTATTTTTTTCATTACTTTTAAAGTATCTAAATAACCTAATTTTATATTGTTATTTATAATAACCGGATCTATAGAAAGAATACTACCCAATTTTTTAGTTGGTTCTATATAAGTAATATCTGTTGTTTTATATTTGGGTTTTTGAAATACTCCAACTGCTTTTAATTTTATCGCATAAATCTTCTCGCAGCCTATATCTTCTAACATTTGAATTGGGCAGTTATCAATAAATCCACCATCTAAATAATATGAATCATCTACTAATTTTTCCTTTTTAAAAACTGGTAAATAGCAACTAGCTGCTACATAATCAGTTAAACTATTTGGATCCATATCTTTAATAAATATTTTTACTGGCGTTAAATCATCACTTTTTAGGGTAACTAAACCAAAATTAATATTACTTCTTCTTAATTTTTTTTCATTTAAAAGAATATTTAATTCATCTTTTATTGGTTGAATATTAAACCCTTTATTCTTTAATTTTTCACTTGTTAATTTAACAACTTTTCCCAATTTTTTTAAAGACAACTCTTTTTCTTTTAAAATGGGATCTAATTCTAGTATCCTAGCTACATCTAAATTCTGCCAAAATTTGAGTAGCTTTCTTTCTTTATGAGAAGCCAACATAGCAGCATTAAAAGAACCAATTGATGTTCCAGAAATAGCATCAAATTTAATACCGCATTTTTTTAAAGCATAAAAAGCTCCTATTTGGTATGATCCTCTTACACCACCACCAGCAAGTGCTAGTCCAACTTTCTTTTTCATATTAACCTCTATTATATTAATATAATACCACAAATCAAACTAAAGATTCATGACTTTTTACACTAATATCTAAAGAACTAAATTTTTTATTTAAATAAAGTGGATAAGCAGCAGCGCCAATCATAGCTGCATTATCTGTACAATAAATAAACTTTGGCATTGATAGATTAACATTATACTTATTAGTTACTTTTTCAATTTCACTTCTTAAATATTTATTAGCAGATACTCCTCCCGCAATAAGCATATTTTTTATTTCCGAATAATTTTTTAAAGCTAAGTCTACTTTATTAGTTATTTCTTTTATAGCTATAGTTTGAAAACTACAAGCTAAATCTTCTTTCTTTATTTTATTACCTCTTTGTATTTCGTTATGGACTAAATTAATCACATTGCTTTTTAAGCCACTAAAACTAAAATTATAACTATCATTTTTCATAGGTAAATTTAATTCATAGCTAGGTTTACCTTTTAAAGCTAACTTTTCCACATTAGGTCCACCCGGATAAGGCATATCTAATACTCTAGCTACTTTATCATAAGATTCCCCAATAGCATCATCTAAAGTTTCACCTAACTTTTTAAATTTATAGTCGCCTTCCATAATAATTAATTCAGTATGACCACCACTGACAATTAAAGCTAGTAAAGGAAAATTTAAATTATTAGCTAAATTATTAGCATATATATGGCCTGCCAAATGATTAACTGTTATAAGAGGCTTATTATATATAAAAGATAATGTTTTGGCACATTCTAAACCTACTAATAAACTACCTAATAATCCTGGAGCATTTGTAACCGCAAAAGCATCTATATCATTAAAATCCATATTAGCTTTTTTTAATGTTTCGTCCAGTACCATGGTTATATTTTCTGTGTGAAGACGAGAAGCAATTTCAGGAACTACTCCGCCAAAAGAAGCATGAATATCCATTTGCGATAAAATAGTTAAAGCCATACATTCATGACCATTTTTAACTATTGCCACACTTGTTTCATCACAAGAAGTTTCAATTGCTAAAATATATATATCTTTCATTTTATACCTCCTTAACCATTAAATAAGCATCATCTTTACCATAATAATTTTTTCTAGTATTAACAATTTTAAAGCCATATTTCTTATATAAATTTATAGCTTTTAAATTATTAACATTAACATCTAAACCAAACTTTTGAATATTTTTTGGAATATCATTAAACATATATTCCATTAATTTAGAAGCCACTTTTAAATTACGATGATTCTCTTCTACAACAATATTTATAATATCTATTACTTCATAAGAAATGCTTATATGTAAAAAAGCTATAACTTCTTTATCTTCTTCAAAAATATATATTTTAGCATACTTATCATTTATAATATCTATTATATTAAAAACTTTTTTAAAATCTTTATCAATTAATAAACCTAATTCATTTACAGAATCAATATCATTTTTATTTATTAATCTAATCATTTAAAACCTCTATTTTCTTAACATATGAAGGTTTTATTTCATGATAATTAGCATATGGTCTTTCTTTTAAATAATCATATATTTTTTGATAATCTAATTCTATTTCATCTATTATGTCTTCTTCATAATGATTGCTTTCCACATACTCTTTAAAATCTTTATTGTCTAAATAAAACATATCTTCAGTTAATTTATTATCTTTAAAAATACCTACAAAATAGCCGTTTTTGTCATTTTCGACACATACTTTAAAGTTTTTATTACTACTAACAGCTTTTTGTTCTAATGAAGTAATAGTTTTTATTTTTATATTTAAAGCATAAGCAAATGTTTTAGCTACCGTTACACCAATTCTAACTCCTGTAAAACTACCCGGACCATTAACGACTATTACTTCTTTGATATCAGCTGGTAATAGTTTATTTTTAGCTAATAAATCTTTAATAGTTGGTAATAGTTTATTACTATGACTTTGATTAGAATCTACTTTTATAAATTCTAAAACTTGAGAATTTTTATATAAACCTACCACCATTAAATTGTTATGAGTATCAATAAATAATGAATACATAATATCACTCCAACTAGGCGTTATTATACTATACTTTAAGCTTTTTTTAAAGGTTATAAGCATTAAAAAAGCTCTTAAAAGAGCTATAAAACTGAATTACATAAATCCTCATAAATTTTACCATGAGGTTTAAATTTTAATATTCGCGTATTTTCATCTATTATTTTAAATTCAATATCTAATCTTTCCTCTGGCAAATATTTTTCTATTAACTCTGACCATTCAATAATACTTACCCCTTCTTTATTATAATAATCATTAAAGCCAAATTTTTGACAGCCGGACTTTACTCTATAAACATCCATATGAAATAAAGGTAGTTCTCCGCTATAATATTCTTTTATAATATTAAAAGTTGGTGAAGTTATTACTTCAGTTATTCCTAATGCTTGCGCAAAACCTTTAACAAAAACAGTCTTGCCACTTCCTAATTCTCCATCTAGACAAATAACCATGTTAGGAAATTTCTCTGATTCAATATTTTGCGCTATTTCCATCATTTCTTCTTCATTGCGCACTGTAACTTTATAGTCCATCCTAGTATCACCATTTTTATTATAAATAAAAAAAATATGTATTACAACATATTTTAAAACTTTTTTATAAAATTGGTGGTTTATCTTCAGTAGGCTGGTAGTTCATATGAATTGTATAAGTTAAAATCCCTTCAGACCTTACAGGCATCGGCATAGAAAACCCTTTTTCAACAGGGAAGTCCTCTTTTAATTGTTTTATCGCCTTCTCACTATCAGTTACAGAACACTCCAAATATACCGGATAACCAACAGAAAGGAATTCATTTGCTGTTTCTAAACTAACAGGATTTTTTTTACCTTCTTCCATTTCTATGAAATAAAGAATTCTACTGTTATCGTCCATAATACCACCCTAACTAAAATATATCACATATAAAGTGGAGATACAACAAAATCTTATAAAAAATTATTGCAAAAAAAAATTGGCAACTACCTATTTTCGCTTACACTATCGTCGGCGTATTAGTGCTTAACTACTCTGTTCGGGATGGGAAGAGGTGTGTCCACTAAGCTATCGTCACCAATAAAGGATTTTGTCCTTTACAAACAAGATAATGCAACTACATCAATAATAGGGTTAAATCCTCGAGCTATTAGTACTAGTCAGCTCAACGTATTGCTACGCTTCCACCTCTAGCCTATCAACCTTGTAGTCTTCAAGGGCTCTTACTATATACATATGGGAAAATTCATCTTGGAGGAGGCTTCCCGCTTAGATGCTTTCAGCGGTTATCCCGTCCATACATAGCTACTCTGCACTGCAACTGGCGTTACAACAGATACACCAGAGGTATGTCCAATCCGGTCCTCTCGTACTAGGATCAGCTCTCCTCAATTTTCCTGCGCCCACGACGGATAGGGACCGAACTGTCTCACGACGTTCTGAACCCAGCTCGCGTGCCACTTTAATCGGCGAACAGCCGAACCCTTGGAAGCGAATCCACCTCCAGGATGTGACGAGCCGACATCGAGGTGCCAATCACCACCGTCTATGTGTACTATTGGGTGGTATCAGCCTGTTATCCCCAGGGTAACTTTTATCCGTTAATCGACGGCAATTCCATATTCTACCGCCTGTTCACTAAGCCCTGCTTTCGCACCTGCTCGACTTGTAGGTCTCGCAGTCAAGCTCCCTTATGCCTTTATACTCTTTGATTGATTTCCGACCAATCTGAGGGAACCTTTGGACGCCTCCGTTACTCTTTAGGAGGCGACCGCCCCAGTCAAACTGCCCACCAGACACTGTCCTTCACCCAGATAATGGGTGCAAGTTAGAAATCAAATAAGTTAAGGGTGGTATTCCAAGGGTGACTCCCCTAAGACTAGCGCCTTAGGATCAACATCTTCCACCTATCCTCTACATAAATTACCTAATTTCAATATCAAGCTACAGTAAAGCTCCATGGGGTCTTACCGTCCTGTCGCGGGTAACCTGCATTTTCACAGGTATTAAGATTTCACCGAGTCTATGGTTGAGACAGCGCCCAGATCGTTACGCCTTTCGTGCGGGTCAGAACTTACCTGACAAGGAATTTCGCTACCTTAGGACCGTTATAGTTACGGCCGCCGTTCACTGGGGCTTCAACTCAAAGCTTCAATGTTATCGACTTTCGTCCATTTTACTAATCGTTTTAACCTTCCAGCACTGGGCAGGCGTCAGCCCCTATACATCAGCTTACGCTTTAGCAGAGACCTGTGTTTTTGGTAAACAGTCGCCTGGGCCTTTTCACTGCGGATCTATTGCTAGATCTCCCCTTCTCCCGAAGTTACGGGGTCATTTTGCCGAGTTCCTTAACCATAGTTCTCTCGCTCACCTTAGGATATTCTCCTTGACCACCTGTGTCGGTTCTGAGGTACAGGTACCAATATGATATCTTTAGAAGTTTTTCTTGGAAGCTTGGCGTCAGTGGACTTAAACGTCCGTAGACATCGTCGCCATCACGCTTCAGTCTTAATAGTGTAACGGATTTACCAATTCACTAACCTTTGCGCTTAGACCTAAATCCAATAATAGGATCCACCTAGCCTTCTTCGTCACTCCATCAGTCATATAGGTAGTACGGGAATATAAACCCGTTGTCCATCGACTACGCCGTTAGGCCTCGCCTTAGGTCCTGACTAACCCAGGGAAGACGAACTTTACCCTGGAAACCTTGGTCAAACAGTGGGAGGGATTCTTACCCTCCTTACGTTACTCACACCGGCATTCTCACTTCTAAGCGCTCCAATAGTCCTCACGGTCTATCTTCAGCGCCCTTAGAACGCTCCCCTACCATTTATATAAATATAAATCCGCAGTTTCGGTAATATGTTTAGCCCCGGTACATTTTCGGCGCAGAACTACTCGACTAGTGAGCTGTTACGCATTCTTTAAAGGATGGCTGCTTCTGAGCCAACCTCCTAGCTGTTTGAGCGGTTCCACATCCTTTCCCACTTAACATATATTTTGGGACCTTAACTGACGGTCTGGATTATTTTCCTTTCGCGTGCGGACGTTATCACCTCGCACACTGACTCCTTTACTAACTATCCTGGCATTCGGAGGTTGATTACACTCAGTACCCCAATACGGGGCCATTGTGTATTCAGTGCTCTACCTCCAGGTAGCATCATAAAAGGCTAGGCCTAAACCTATTTCGGGGAGAACCAGCTATCTCCGAGTTCGATTGGAATTTCACCGCTAACCACAAGTCATCCACTAACTTTACAACGTTAGTTGGTTCGGTCCTCCATAAGGTATCACCCTTACTTCAACCTGCTCATGGCTAGATCACTCGGTTTCGGGTCTATAGCATTATACTTAAATCGCCCTATTAAGACTCGCTTTCGCTTCGGCTCCGTGTATTCCACTTAACCTTGCATAATACCATAACTCGCCGGCTCATTCTGCAAAAGGCACGCTCTCACCCATTAACGGGCTCGAACTTTTTGTAAGCATATGGTTTCAGTATTCTATTTCACTCCCCTCCCGGGGTTCTTTTCACCTTTCCCTCACGGTACTTGTTCACTATCGGTCATTAGAAAGTATTTAGCCTTACGGGATGGTCCCCGTAGATTCCGACAAGATTA
>Ga0116162_10001862_pt1 | contig 13507 bp, 8 predicted proteins | sample AD_UKC105_MetaG_FD_89875 | JGI IMG/M metagenome (GOLD analysis project Ga0116162, IMG submission 89875) | Active sludge microbial communities of municipal wastewater-treating anaerobic digesters from Hong Kong - AD_UKC105_MetaG | ecosystem: Engineered > Bioreactor > Anaerobic > Digestate... | reverse complement strand
TCTTCGCTATGTAGTCGAAAGCGGGAGTCCTGACCTCGGGCGCGCCGACAATCGATGCGTGAGGCCATGCCCAATCATCAGCTATGGCAAAAAGTATATTCGGTCGCTTTCCGCCCGGACCGGCTGCCCACACCGATGTGTCAAAAACACCCAGCCCCATCATTCCGGCCGCGCCGCATGCCGCAAGTTTCACAAAATCTCTTCGCGTTATCTTGTTCAAAAGAATCACCCCTGCTTTATATTACCCATCTTAATATACCATTTTCACTCTATACCTTTAAACAACCATCACTCAATTTTCAGGCAGCGCAAATTTTATTCTTGATTGACTTAATGGAAATAATTAAGATCACATATAATGGTTTTGAGTTTTACATAATCTTTAGATTTCTAAAGACTATCCAAAAGGAGCGAAACTGTGAAAAGATCATTCGCGTTAATCTGTACAGCTCTCTGTTTTGTCCTGTTTTTTATGACGAACTGCTCTAATCCCGCAAAGGATTCGGGCTATAGCCTGAAAACCGGTGCTTTCGCGGTGAGCATCACCGAGAACCCCTTTGCCGTCAGCGTTTCGGATTCGAACGGCGCGGGCATTCTGAGCCACGTCGAAAACGAAGGCGTTTACCTGCTCTCGGGCGACCGGAAAATCTTTGTGCAGAACTGCGCGAAAAAAGATTTTTCGCCGGATAAGAGTATTTCGCTCGATTGTTCTTCAGAGCCGGGGAATGTCGGGATCACTGTTTCGATAGAAAACGAATACGAATTCTCCATGAAAATCGAAACGCCCGATGACATGGACATCCTGAAAGTCGGCCAGAGGTTCAACCTGCCGATGGATGAAAGCATATACGGGCTGAAAGAATATGTGGTAGGCGACGGGAAAAGAGGAACAGACGAAGGCCCGGTGCAGAAATTCGGCACCCTTGACCAGCGCGGAACCACGATCGAGATGTACACGCGACCGACCATTTCGATCGCGTCCCCGTTCCACATCAACTCACGCGGATACGGGCTTTTCTTCGACACGTCATGGCCCGGCGTTTACGATATGGGCGACACCGAAGCGGAAGTGTCCGACATCAGCTTCGAGGATAAGAATCCCGTCATGTATTTCACTTTCGGCCCGTCGATGGGCGATATCATCGAACGGCACACGGACCGGGTGGGCAAAACGCTGCTGCCGCCGAAGTGGGCTTCACTCGTTTTCAAATGGAGAGACGATCACTATGATCTGCCGGAACTTTACGACGGAACGCCCAATCCGTCGAAATTCAACTCGATGGTGTACGAAGATGTGATGATGCTGAAAAAGCTCGACATCCCGACCGGCGTTTACTGGCTCGACAGGCCGTGGGCGAAAGGGCCTTTCGGATACGACGATTTTGAATTCGATGAGAACAGGTTCCCGAACCCGGCGGAAATGATCAAATGGCTGAAAGAAGAGCACGGCATGGAAATGCTGCTCTGGGTCGCGCCGTGGGCGTATGGGAAAATGCGGGATGTGGCCGAAGAAAAAGGATATCTCGCACCGAACTCCGATAAGGTCATCGACCTGACGAATCCCGAGGCTGTCGAATGGTGGCAGAACGAGTATCACAAAATGTTCGATATCGGCGTCGGGGGATTCAAGCTGGACCGCTGCGAGGAGGTTATCCCGAGCAAAGAGACGGATATCTACCACAACGGAAAAACAGGCCGCGAGATGCACAACCTGTACCCGATGCTTTACGCAAAAGCCGTCCAGGGCGCATGCCAGAAATTCCGCGGCGACGACTGCCTCGTAATGCCGAGGTCGGGATTCACCGGCAGCCAGCAGTACGCCGTGTTCTGGGGCGGCGACACCCACCCCTCATGGAGAGGATTGAGATCGGCTGTTATTTCATGCCTGAGATCCAACATCATGGGATTCCCGGTCTGGGGATCGGACACGGGCGGCTACGGCGTTCCCGCAAGCCAGGACCTTTTCTCCAGATGGCTACAGGTGAGCGCGTTCCATCCGATCATGGAGGTCGGCGGCAGCGGAACACATGAGCCGTGGAACGCAGGGTACGAACCCAACTACGACCAGATCGGAATCGACAATTACAGGTACTACGCCAAGCTCCACACCGAGCTCGCACCATACAATTACAGCTATATGAACTACGCGCACAAAACAGGCCGCCCGATCGTCAGGCCGCTTGTCTATGAATGGCCGGACGACACGAGGGTCAGGGATATCTGGGATGAATTCATGTTCGGCGACTGGATTCTCGCCGCCCCGATTCTCGAAGAGGGCGCAAGAAAAAGGGAAGTATATCTGCCCGAAGGGACGTGGATCGATTACTGGGACAACAAGAATATTCTCGACGGAAACCAGAACTATTTGGTTGAAGCTCCTATCGACAGGATTCCGATTTTCATAAGGAGCGGCGCGATTATTCCGCTGAATATCATCGATGGCGAAACGGAATTCGGTTCGAAAATCGTCAGCGATAAGTTTGTAATTGCACTTCATCCTGAAGGCGGAGAAACAAGCTTCAACTACTATGACGGCGACAGTGAAGTTGTTATTACCTTGAAGGAAAGTGCCGCCGGCGTGGAAATCGACACTACCGGCATTGACAAACCTGTTATCCTGAAACTCATCACTCATAAAACACAGAGCATCAGTTACAACGGCGAAGAGATCGACAGGCTCATGACTCCCTCAGAGTTCCTTGATGCGGAAGCCGGCTGGTCATGGATTCCAAAAGCAAAAACCTACTGGATTAAATTCCCGAAAGGCGGGAAAATCACCACCGTCAGAAAAGACTGATTCCCGCATCCGAACAGACTGAAAAGCCCGCCGTAAAAAGCGGGCTTTTTTTATCCGGAATCTTTTAATGAACCGCCTCGCACAGGAAGAAAACGACTATTCATTCATAAGAGCCAACACCGATCCCGGCGTCTTCAAAAAGACACTTATGCTGGATAAGCTGCTAAGCTTATTTGTAGAATCCATAACATAATGTATAGCTCCGGCACCGGCTTCAATATTCCCCTTTTGCAGAATCGTTCGTTCCATTGATCGAGTCCGGCGGAGACGCTATATAAAGCATTATCCCGGCGGCGGCATCGCTTTTTTCAATCACGAATTTGACATCCGGATACTCGAAGCCTTCCTTATCTGCACTCACTATGTGCGTACCCGGCGGAACATTCATCCATGCAACGCCGCCATCGACAGACACATCTTTCTGAGACAAATCCGGCCTCACGTTCCTGTTGAAATACACCGGCCCCACGGCGCCCGGAACAGCGTTCACAACAGCGCCGGGATCACCATGCGGCAACCTGTCATCGTGCATGCTTGCCCATGATTTACCTACCGTCGCAACCATCGCGTTCTCCATTTTCGACCCTGCGCCCGGCGGCAGCAGCGCGGCGAGCAGCTTCTCCGTTCCGGGCTTCATGTCGCCGAAAAAGTATTCCGGATCGATGAACTGGATTGCCAGATCAGTGTTGTCATCATCGGTAATCGTTATTACATTCGATTTCGTTGTCACCCATCCATCTTTTTCATAAACGAAGGAAACCTCTATGTCCATGCCCTTTTGTTTGAGAACCTTCATCTCCCACCAGCCGGTTTTATCCGACGCCGCGTTCAACGATTTCGAAACGGGATACTCCCTGAGCCAGACCTTCACATCAGTCACGACCGCATGAAAATCCGTTACGCCGAAATGATTGATTTTCCCCGCCAGCTTGACCTCAACGACTTCGCCGGTACTCTCTTCACCGGCAGGATGAATCCCCGTAAGGTCCAGCATGCCGGACTGCCCGCAACAGCAAACAGTTGAAACCGCGTTGACAATAAGAAGTACCGCAATAATGATAAATTTCTTCCTCATCTGCAATCTCCAGAATTCTGGTATCGAAAGCATCACGGGGCCGGAATGAGCGCGACCATTTCCAGGTCATAATCCCTGTAGGATTTCAAGCGACCCCGCAGCCATATAAGCGCGGAACCCTCCGGGCCGCCCTTCGGAACATTCGGCCTGATCTGATCCAGCGTCGAATCGGACGTAACAGCCGTGAACTCCCAGGTTTTTCCGCCGTCAGGGGTTACTCCCTTGAATATCTCGTAATGCCGGTGGCCGTCCGTTCTGCTGATCAGCGGCGCGCCGGTCCGCGGGTCGGCATTCGTCGAGAAATACACGGTGTTCACAGCACCGGGATGAATACAGATCAGTCCCGTATAATCGTCCTCGCCCGAGTAAAGCTTGCTGCCCGCGTAAGCCACTTTATTATCATGCCACGCCTCGCCATCGAACCAGGCATACCTGTAGCGATGGTCCATCCCGCCGAATCCTTTCGGCATCCCCGCGCCGTCCTTCTGTACCGAATACACAGCGTACAGCCGCCCGTCCGCCGCATACTCGAAGTCCGCGGGCCACGCCACATTGTCTTTATCGCCACGGAACACAACCGTAAGCTTCGAATGCTCCGCAGGCTCGCGGCCCGGCCTGCCCACCTCGTTCCCGAACGAATCATAAATTTTCCCGGCCCTGAGACAGCCATGATAGATGCTGTTGTCGAAATCGCGCGGGTGCTGATCGGTGCAGATAAAATGGACCTCGCCCCTGTTGTCGGACGCATATTTCACATAAGGCCTGCCCGGGCCGCCGATCAGCCTGCCGGCATCGCGCCATTTCTTCCCGTTGTCATCCGAGATCAGGACATTGGGGTCGAAATCATCGCCGCGATAGAAATCGTATATCCGCCCGTTCTCGCCTTCGAGACGGAACAGGTTCGAGTATGTCACGGCGTGACTGAATATTCCTCTGTCGAAAACCTTCTCCGCAGACCACGCCGAAATATCCCCGGGGCGCTCCGTCACCCTGTACCGGATCGCGCGGTCGATATTGTGCTTCGAGTAAACCGCGAGCAGCCGCCCGTCGGGGAGTTCGAGGAACGCGGGCACATCGTGATCATCCAGCTCAAGACCCTCATGCAGCACAAAACGCTCGACCTCGCCGTCGCCGGGCGAAAAAGAGCTGACCTCTATATTACCCTTGCGCGCCGCATCCTTCGTACCCGCCGCAACGCTTCCCGCGACGAGTTTCCCACCGGCAAAAACAGCCCTTTCTTCCTGGAACCAGCACCAGCCCGCATCGTCGTTGAGCACCACCGGTACGCCCCGCTCCGCCGCGATCCCGCAGGCGGAAAACATTATCATCAGGAGCAGCAGCCCCATCGCCGATCTCGAATATTTCAATTTCACACCCCGCTCATGAAATAACTTAGCCCTGCATTTCTCACCAGTGCAGGTTAAAATCGTTAAGCCGGATTCTCCTGAGGAGAATGTCTTCCGGCGGGGCGAGGTCTCCCGAGCCCCCAATCCTTTGTTTTTCAAATGCGCGGCGAGTGAGTGGTGAGGAAGCATACTGTGCCGTATGTAACCGAGCCCGAACCGACGCCGCAACGCAGCAGGACAGGTGTTATCACGATTTCCCGGATTTCTCTGTTAGAAATCCGGTCTAGCCCTGCAAACATAACCATCATATCAGATATTCGCCGCGGGTGTTGATAAGATTCATCAAATCATCACAAAGCTGTTATATTTCATCTGGAAAATATTATTTTGCGGGCTAATCGCAATACCGTTCAGTTGAGCTTCTCATTCCGTGCAGAGGAGGCTGTTGAGAAATCCCCGTTTTGTCATTCTGAGGAAGCGCAGCGACCGAAGAATCTCGATAATAAGTTATAAAAGCGAGATCCTTCGCTACGCTCAGGATGACAAACTCTCTACAATACATTTTTCAACAGCCTCAGAGGCCCGGAATCCAGGGGACAGGATATCAGGGAGTTTTCATAGAAGCGGGAGGGTTTTATCTCATGTGACCGGTATTGAGATTAATCGAACCGCATCGAATGACAGTTGTTATGCCGGCCCGAAAAACCTGCCGAGGAACAGGATCAGGCCTGTCGAGTTATCGCGTATCAGGAAAATAAACGGTCGGTCAATAGTAAGAACCGCATCTACTTCAGGAACACCGAAAGCTACATCCCCGATATAAGTTGCTGCTGCCGCTTCTGTTCCTTCCTCATCAATTTTCACGTAGCTCTTGTGTTTTGCCGCTCCAATGTATAATTCACGACTCCCATCGATTCCTGAAAAATCAGCAGATCCGCCGAAAGAACCCGTCATTCCCATGTCCTGCAATGCATCCTTGAGATCAACTTCCGAGCTGAATTCGAATTTCGGCATTATCAACTGAACATATTTTGCATTCGTATATGAATCATCTTCTTCCAGATGCAATTCACTTATAATATTTTGGATAACCGTTTCATCCATCGAGGTTTCGAATCCTGTGAAATTCCCTTTGTCCGGCACAAGAACAATCATTGAAAGAAGCCTTCTTTCGTAAAATAGTTCTATTGCTTTGAACCCGGAGCCATCAATATATAAAAAATGTGATTCTTGATACATCATATCGGTCTGCACCGTTCTGCCATCCAAAAAATAGAAATTCTTTTTTTGAGTCATTTCTGGAAGAAATGTGTCATCCCATGATGCTTTGAAATATATCGAATTAACAAGCACGAGCTTTGTCAAAACATCTATTTGTGCTGGAGATAAGAGATTTTCTATTATTCCGTTTGTCTGTTCTTTTACCCGGTTATTGATTGTATAACATGCGTCTTCAGGTGAGTTTTGGAAATCCACAGAATTCAACCCTGCTTCATAATTTTCACCTATTGTGTTGATAAAATCACTGAGGAACGGATATCCGGTCTGGCCCCATAGGGAATTCGATATTTCGAGCGTGTAGCCATAGTAATAAGTGACATATTCTTTTGTGTCGAAATCATATCCCGTGTAAGCTATTTCCTTAAAACCGTCCAGTTTGATGTCCAGTGCATTAAAAGCGTTATGCAGCCTGTCCTGTTCCAGCGTGTAGTGCATCGTGGATGCTATTTCCGACTCGGTCTCCCCTCTTGCCCCGGCATATTGCATGGCAAACCCGGAATAGATACTGTATGGAGACATAAATATATTTCCGTTCTGCCTGTGGATCGCCATATATAAATCGAACGCGAATTCGTTGTTCCCGTCGATCAGTTCATCGAGTTCCGCTTCCGTTGCATCCGGGGCTGTTTCCCTTTCGACGTCCGCGCCATAAGATTCGTATCCCAGCAGCTCTCCGACATAATTGTCCTCCGGCTCTTCCTCGCTGGCGTAATAATATCCTGCTCCACCGTTATCGTACAAGCCGCCCATTCCGCCGCCGCAGCCGATGTGAGAAAAAGATATCCCCAGTATTAATGCTACGATTAAAAACAGTAATTTCTTCACAAAACCCACCTCTTCCCTAACTAATTTCTGTTTCCAAAAGCATCAATATTATCCATTAGCAAATAATCAATGCTGCCCATTCAAAAAAGCATACGCATTTCATCCGGCAAGAACTTTTTGAGGCCATCAAAAACATTCGAACGGATACATATTGTTCTGGTGATTGTTTTTATTTTATCACGATTAATTGTAGCTTAACAGGGTTTTTACTTAAATTCCGTTTCATGAGCAGTTTGATATAATTTTCTTAATGAAGCTCGCCCGCATGAACGCATCCCATCTTTCCTCACGGCTCATTTATGATATGGTTATTTTTCTACTGTTGAAGAATCCAGTTTCAACTATCGACAACTCCCGTTTTGTTATATAATTATGAAAATTAATTTTTCAGTACTGGTTTTTACTTGATTCTGTTGGGGTGCCGTCGCGTTGCGGCAACTTCCAACAAACAACTTGCGGGTAATCAATTATGCCGGATATGCCGGAAGAAATATTGCAGGAACTGAAAAAGCTTACCTCGGAGATAGCAGACCTTAAGGCCAGGATAAGCCGTCTCGAATCCGCCGGCAGCGAATCTGCCGTATCGAAAGAGCGGCTCGATAAACCGGCGGAAGACATGCCCGGCGATACGCCGGCGCCGGTCGCGAAGGAAAGTGATACAGGCGGAAAAACATGCCCCGGCTGCGGGAGCCTGATCGAGCAGGACACAATATTCTGCGCGGATTGCGGCAAAAAGATCATCGACGAAAAAGTTGCGGCGGAGAGCATTACTACACACAAGAAAAGCCCGCGCGACAGATCGCCCGCCGGAGAACCCGCGGACGCAACAACGGAAAAACAGTTGAATCGAAAGCCGGAAAAGAAATCCCCGGCACCGATTCCTCGAAATGCGAATCCGGTCAGCGAAGCCGATATCGGCATGAAATGGTTCGGGCTCGCCGGGATCACGCTCGTTGTCGTGGCGTTCGCGTTCTTCGTCAAATACGCAATCGACAACCAGTGGATCGGCCCGACAACCCGGATCATCGGCGGACTCACGCTCGGAATAGCCCTCATAATGATTGGCCGGGCATTCAACAGCAGGAAACGATACCAGGGCTATGACCGGACACTGATCGGCGGCGGATTCGCTCTCCTGTATTTCACAATCTACGCGGCGTATCACTTCTACGGCGATTTCACCGGGATTCCGCTGGAAATCGACCTCGCTTTCCTTTCGATAGTGGTGGCGGCGGCCATCCTGTTTTCCGTCGCGCTCGACTCGCCGCTGCTCGCAGGCGAAGCATTCCTGCTGGGATACGCAACGGCCTACCTCTGCGGAGCCATCACAACATACACGCTTTTCTACAACATCGTTCTGGCCGTGGGCCTGATATATCTCGTCGGGAAAAAAGGCTGGCTTTCGATCGGTGCAGCCGGTTTGATCGCAACTTACGCATTCCACATCATCTGGCTCGAAGCAAACGCAGATAAATCCGTGACGAATCTCCTTTTTCTTTTCTTTTACTCCATCCTCTTCATCGCGCTCGGGTTCGCGGAGAAAAAATACCTTTCCACGCACAACGTGGAATTGAAACTGAAACAGAAAGAACTGCCGGCGCAGAGCCTGTACATCATCTATATCATTGCCGGGTTGAGCCTCGTTATCCCGATTGCCGGTATCCTCATGGCAGAAGGCGCCGAAGTTTCATATCTGCCCTACTTCATCACCATCGACATTGTTTTTCTCCTGCTTGCGGCAATGTACTCGCTCGCCGGGATGGGCGTCATGGCGCTCATCGCCAACTACGCCGCGTTTGTCGTGTGGAACAACAACTCTCTCGATGTGAAAACGATCTACGCTGTGGCGTTCCTGGTCTGCATTTATGTCTTTTTTTCGATATACGCATTTCTGTTAAAGAATTTTGCAAAAAGGCTGTCCTACGAAGAAGTTATCGTCGCGCTGATCAACACCTTCTGCTTTTTCGGGTTCCTGTTCTCGAAGATCTACTCGGATTACCATGAATACGCCGGGCTGTTCACCGCGGGCACAGCCGTGTTATCACTCGCGCAATGCGCGGTCGCATCAAAGAAAAAACACGATTCCCTGTTCCAGGCATACCTCGTGCTGACCGTCGTTTTCATCACGCTGGCAATCCCCGTTCAGCTCACGAAACACTGGTTCCCCGTCTCGTGGGCGGCGGAAGCACTCGCGCTGCTGTATCTCTCTTTCGCGCTGGACAATAAAACACTGCGGATACTCAGCAAAGGCATCGCTTTGATCGCCCTCTTTTCGGTCCTTTATTTCATGGGCGATTCCAGGCTGCGAACCGCCTCGCTACTGGTTACATCAATCTGCTTTTTCGCGTCCGCCGGCCTGAATCATCTCCACCTGTTGAAACCGCAGAAACCCGGCCCCGTGTTCACCGAAACCGTCCTGTACGGGTTTGCCGGCTCCGGGTTTTTCCTGTTGCTGTTGACCTACACGCTTCAGGCCCCAGCATACAAAGTCGCTGCGCTCTGCACATGGGGCGTTGCTCTGCTGCTGGCGTCGAAACTTCTCCGGTTGCACTGGCTGCCTGCCGCAGGGTTCTTCGCCCACATTGCGGCTCTTTTCGTGGCGCTTCTTCACCTCATCCCGGACCACGGGCTCGCAACGGCTGTCCTGCTTCCGCAAATCATCTCATGCCTGGCATGTTATGCGATACTCAGAAACACGGATGCGCCGGAACCGTTCTCGAAACTGCGAATCGCGGGCGGTTATTATCTTTCCGCCGCGGTCATAATTACCACGGCGCTGCTCGCGTTCCTGTTCAAAGCCCACTGGCTTTCCATCGCCTGGGGCATCGAAGCCATAGTCATCCTCATAGCAGGCGTTTTCGCGAAATCCAGGCATGTGAGATTCACCGGCATAGGCCTGCTGGTGATTACCCTTGGCAAAGTCGTGTTCGCGGACATGGCGTTTTTGAGCATGTCATACCGGGTGATCTCACTGTTCGGAATAGGCATCGTATTTCTGATCGCTTCGTTCCTCTACTACAGGTACAGGGAACGTATTGAAGAATTTCTATAATCCATAATTCCGGAAGGGAAAAACCTTGAAACCAAAAACTTTGATCCTGAGCATTCTTCTTCTGATCGTCCCCGGCGCCGTTGCTTCCGCGCAGGACGGCTTCCCGCAGTACCCATACAGGAGCGGGATCAGCGTGCCGGAAAACGTATCCGGTCCCGTTCTGCTCGTTCCGGGTGAGAACACATTGATGAAAATGCGGCCGGATCAGTTCGATCTGAGGATATCCGAAAACGGGATCGAAGTACCATACATAATAAAGAAGATCGAGGTCCGGGACTACGCCCCCGATGCGGAGAAAATAACCGCATCATCGGAGCGTCCGCCGTTCAGAGGGGCCTCCTTCGGCGCGGACAGGCTCGTGGACGGCGACAGTTCCGGCGCGGATAATACCTATTATCAGAGCGACCCCGCATCGGATATAAAATACACAACCATCGAGTTTGATTTCGGGCGACCGGTTCTCACGGGTTCGGCGCGCGTGGAATGCCCGTTCAAAGAATTCCGTTTTGTAAAAGCAAGAGTCAGCGCGAGCAACGACGGTGTGAACTGGACTAATCTCGACCTGAAGAAAAACGCGGCTTACAGATCTTCCGAAGACCGGATAACGTATCCCCCCTCGCTTTCCCGGTTCATCCGCTTCAATTTCGAACACAGGGGCAGTCTCGCGATAAGCGAGATGAACGTATACGGTCCATCCGAAATCAGTGTTATTTTCGAAGCTCGCCCGGGAGCGACGTATTATATGTACTACGGCGCTCCCCATGCGGCAAAGCCCGTCTATGAAACAGGTAATCTGTACGAGTACAAAGGCATACCCGCAGCTTCCACCGGCGCCGCGGAACTGAACGAATTCTATAACGACGATCCCGACGGAGATACAATCGGCGGCGGCGACAACTGCCCCCTGCTGAACAACCCCGGGCAGGAAGATTCCGACAAAGACGGCATCGGTGACAAATGCGACAACTGCCCCGGCATACCCAACATAAACCAGGAAGATCATGATGAAGACGGAGTCGGCGACGCCTGCGATAACTGCCCGAACATCCCGAACCCCGACCAGATTGACTATGACCTGAACGGCAAGGGTTACCCGTGCGACGACAGCGACAACGACAGACGGATCAACAGCAAAGACAATTGCCCGGCGGTGAGGAATCCCAACCAGCGTGACTCTGATAGAAACGGGGTCGGCGACGCCTGCGAAGACTCCGACGGCGACGGTGTGCCGACCGGCAAAGACAACTGCATCAACACGAAGAACCCGGACCAGGCGGACTCCGACAGGGACAACATCGGGGACATCTGCGACAACTGCGTCGATGGTTTCAATCCCTCGCAGGAGGACACCAATCTCGACGGCACAGGCGACGCTTGCGAAGACAACGACGGCGACGGCCTGCGGAACTTCGAGGACAACTGCGTCGATGTTGCCAATAAGGATCAGTCCGACATCGACCGCGACCGTGTCGGCGACGCTTGCGACAACTGCCCGGATATGAATAACCCTTCCCAGAAGGACTCGGATGAAGACGGCACAGGAAATATCTGCGAAGATACAGACAGCGATGGAATCCTCGATGTGAATGACAACTGCCCGTCGATCGGCAACAGTGACCAGAAGGACCGCAATAACGACGGCACAGGCGACGCATGCGAGGACTGGGACGGCGATTGGGTGCCGAACGCGCTCGATAACTGCATCATGGTCAGGAACCCGAAAGAGGATGTCTACGGAAAACACATCCAGCCGGATAAAGACGGCGACGGCATCGGCGACGCATGCGACGATACGGACGACCGCTCGATGCAGAAAAGCATCTTCATCTGGATCGCCCTCATCGCGGCGGTTCTGATAGTTGTTATCCTGACGGTCAGAATGATGCTGTCACAGAACAAACCCGGTCGTTAATACAAGGACTGTTCATGAAAAGCGACAGAATATTTATCATGTCATTGCTCGCCTGCGCTGTGCTTGTTCAGATACCCGAAACAGCTTCTGCATGCGGGGTATGCACAACGATGAGCGCGGATTATTATTTCCCCTTTCTGAAATTCTGGATACCTCTGTTTCTTGTCTGGGTTTTCCTTCTTTTCAAAATCCATGACAATAATCCCGAAGACAGATCCCGCGAAAGATTCAAATCATTCAACAGGCTTATGAGTATCGGCAGCATTATTTTTCTGACAACTTTCCTGTTTTCTCTCGGGAGCCCCCTTGTTCCATTTATTTTCATCTTCTTCTGCTGGGTTCTGTTATCTTTGAAAATCATACTGTTTGACAGAACTTCGGCCGTCAATCCCGAATGGTGGAAAACCACCAGTGCAGTCATGTTGATCGTTGTGGTCTGTTTCGCCGCCTTCACATACAAATTCCAGTATAACAACATCGACAGACTGAGAAAATTCATCGTCTACCCGGGCGGTCCTCATGAAACTGCGATCAACCGGCTCAAATCACACGGAGACGAGGCCATTCCCGTCATCATGGAAGAGATGGTAAATTATGAAGGCCGGGCCGGCAGGAAAGAAAGACTGCAATCCGAAGGCGTGTTGCTGGTCGAAGAAATAACAGGAAAAGATTTCGGCCATGATGCGGCAAAGGTTATCGAATGGTGGAAAACAAAAAAGAATCCCGGCACGGAGCATTCCAGCCGTCCGCCCGATAAAGAAAAGAATCCGTGAAACTATTGAGCCACTTCGCCGACGGGATTACGATACCCGCCGCTCATGCCGGTAATATGTCAATTGTCATCTGTTTCACCGGCTGACGTATTGTCCATCCTGCCGATCTCGTCGATTGCAGACCCGCAATCACAGCCTTCTTTTACAAATATTCCGACTTCGTGTATTTTGCTTTCTTCCATCAACTGAACCGCCCGGGAAAAACCGGGATACATCGTGAATTCAATATTGTTGTGATACAGGACATTTTGAGCGGCTTTAGCCTTTTCCGCATCAGCCGTTTCAAATACCTTTTTCATCCGCGGCGGACCTTCCGTAAAAGGATTCCATCTGCAGTCGAGCAGAATGTATAAAGTAACAACATTTATAATAATCCCCAGCAGACCATTAATTACATATACAAAAGCTGTAACTATAAATACTACGAACGATGAGTTTTTCAGGAG
>Ga0116162_10001861_pt1 | contig 13511 bp, 8 predicted proteins | sample AD_UKC105_MetaG_FD_89875 | JGI IMG/M metagenome (GOLD analysis project Ga0116162, IMG submission 89875) | Active sludge microbial communities of municipal wastewater-treating anaerobic digesters from Hong Kong - AD_UKC105_MetaG | ecosystem: Engineered > Bioreactor > Anaerobic > Digestate... | reverse complement strand
GTCCAGTTTTTCTTTGAGTTCTTTCAGCAGGTTGATGATCTGTGCCTGTACAACGACATCGAGTGCGGTTGTCGGTTCATCACAAACGATCACCTTCGGTTCAAGGAAGAGCGCCATCGCGATAACGACTCGCTGTTTCATTCCACCCGACAGCTCATGCGGATATCTCCTGAGAACATCTTCAGACAATCCGACATAGTTGAGATACTTGATCATCAGTTCTTTTGAAGACGCCTTGTCCATGTCACGATGTTCCTGAAGCGTTTCAGACATGAGCTTACCAATGGTATATACAGGAGTCAGACAATTCATGGCTCCCTGAAAAACCATGGAGATCTTTTCCCATCTGATTCTCTTTCTCAGTTCCTTTTCCTGAAGCGGAACGATATCTTCCCCGTCCAGGATGATCTTTCCACCTGCGATGTATCCGGGAGGTGTGGGCATATGCATCAGCGCCGTTCCCGTTGTCGTCTTCCCACAACCGGATTCTCCAACGAGCCCAAGGGTTTCTCCCTTTCTCAGGAAGAAGGTTACATCATCTACCGCCTTGACAAGTCCAGCCGAAACCTTGTAATACAGTTTCAGATTCTCGACTTCCAGCACATTTCTGCTATCTTTCATCTTTATCTTTTCCATAATTATTCTACCTCGTTCTCAGTTTTGGATGCAGTATCTTGTCAAGGGAGAAGCCGATAAACGCAAACGCCATTCCCATGAATGCGATACTCAATCCAGGCGGGACCACCCACCACCAGAGACCGCTCATGACTGCTCCACCGCTGAGGGCATCACTGAGTATCTGTCCCCAGGTTACGATCTGTGCATCACCAAGTCCAAGCAGACTGATGGTTGCTTCATAAACAACTGCTCTTGGAATAAACAAGGCCATGGATGAGAAGGAATAGGGAATCAGGAGCGGGACCATATGCTTGAATATGATTCTGAAATTGCTTGCTCCAAGTGCCTTTGAAGCTTCTATATAGGTTTCTTCCTTTATCTGAAGCGCCATACTTCTGACCGTTTTAACGGATCCCGTCCAGAAGAAGAGGACCATCATTCCTATCATCGTCCAGATACTCGGCTCAAAAATCGCACTCATAACGATCAAAACGGGAAGCAGCGGAACGGAAACGAATATTTCAAACACCCTCTGCATAACCGCATCTTTCCAGCCACCGAGATAGGCACTGATAACCCCGTACACCACCCCAACGGATACAGAAACGATAGCCGTCAGAATCCCGATGAGAAGGGCCCATTTCACACCTGCAAGAACGCCGGTCCAGACATCTCTCTTGGATGAATCGGTACCCAAAACACCTGATACTTTTCCGGGCATTATAAGGTAGGGTGATTCAACATTATCATTTTCTCCCATGAAGATGGACTGAATTACGATCTTGTAATCGCCTTTGAGAGAAACAGGACTTCTTAAGATTCCCTCTTCCGCCTTTGCAAAAAGAGTATCCGTTGTCTTGATTAATCCTGCTTTTACATCTTTAAGACTTTCTCTGTTCTCAAAAGGAACGGCAAAATTATAAAGAATATCCCTTGAATTGTTATCAACCGATAATCTGAAATCCTTTGTGTTATTGCCGGCATTAAAACTACCATAATAAACTTCCACTTCTTCACCGTCAGGTCTGACAACCTTAACAACTATCATAGGGGCACCCGTAACATCCATATGCAGAATGATATCATTCGGCGCTTCGTCAAACTGATAATCGTAATCAAATGTATATTCTACAACCTTCATCCCGCCAAGATCCTCTTCGGCAGTGGTATAGTCATAGTAACTCTCGGTTGTTGCCTTCTTTTTACTGCTGAACCAGTTCGTCCATACCGGAGGAGCCGATTTCGGATTATCCGCCCAGTATGTGATATCACGCCATCTGTCGTTTGCATCTTCAAATGGTAAAAGCACCGGCTCAAAGACAACGATAAATACAAAGAGCGCAAATAATATTAAACCTATTACTCCTGTTTTTTCCTTACTGAATTCCGCCCAGAATTCCTTGAAGGAATCTTTCATATCTGCGAACTTCATGCTTTTCCACCTACCTTAATTCTTGGATCGAGGAATCCATAGATCAAATCAAGAATTGCCAATCCGGCAATGTACAATCCTGTGGTCAGGGAAAGATTTCCCATCAGAACAGGAATATCGTTCTGCTGTACGGCAACCCAGTAAAGATTACCCATTCCCGGCCAGCTGAATATCCCTTCAAACAGAATGTTTCCACTGAAGGATACGATCAAGGCAAGCAGACCCATTGTCACGATTGGCGGCGCGGCACTTCTGAGTGCATGTCCGTAAAGAACCTTTCTTTCCGGGACTCCTCTTGCCCTTGCCGACATGATGTAATCTTCCTGCAGGGTACTCAATACGATATTTCTTGTAAGAAAGGCCCTTCCCCAGAATCCGATTACAAGCAAAGTGATGACCGGCAGAATCAGATGATAGAGCGAATCAATGAAGAAAGCCCATGATCCGTCCGGTGGCGGTGGTGTTGAGGTTAGCCCGCCTGACGGGAACACCTTGAAGATATATGAGAATACCATGATCATCAGCATTCCCAACCACCAGGATGGCATACCGTATACAACCATTGTGATGACTGATGTCGTTTTATCGAGTGCCTTACCCGGTTTCTGTGCCTTTTTGATTCCAAGCCAGAATCCAAGCAGGATGTCTAATATTGTTGCAGTCATAAACAGAAGCAAGGTTCTCGGTATGGTTTCAGTGACTATTATTCTGACATCTCTGCTTCCACTTGATGACTTGATCAATGATGAATTTCCATACTTGAAGATCAGTGCATTTCCCGCCCTGATAAAAACTCTTTCAAGAACCGGTTTATCCAGGCTATACACGGTATAGTAATGAGCCTTTCTCTGAATTGCCCATTCCCTTATTTCATCGGGTTTCATATCTTTCAGCTGCATCGTTTCCTGTTTTATTCGTTCATCTATCTGCGCATAGACTGTTTGTTCCATCTGTACGTTGAACAATGCAGAGAAGATAAAGATCAAAATAACATATATAAATACTGCGTTCAACAGTCTTTTTAATGCATATTTCCAGTACATTAAATTTTGCCCCCTAAATAATATCGATAGTGCCCCAGAAGAGGCACTATCGACAAAGTGTCAATAATTATATCTCAAGAAATTACCAGAGAATTATTGATTTACTCTTCTCTACAGGAATAGCGCCTGCAAGTTCAGCCTTAACGATAATTTCATAGGTTCCCTTGTCAAGGTCTTTTGTCATTGAACCAGGAATCATCAGTTTGAATGCACCGGCATTAGTGATCTGACCCTTGATACCTTCCAGGTTTCCAAGGAATACTTCTACAGTTCCTTCGTCGGCAACTTCAGGAGTGACACTTGGGTAAACAACCTTTGAAAGGTCAACTTTAACTTCGATGTCTTTTCCTCTTGGAACGAGTGTAGGAACCTTGAAATCGTTAATAACGATTCTCGGTACTGCAAATCTGTTCATCCAGTAATCTGCACTCCATGCCCAGTTTCTGTTTGCTGTCATTTCGAGGAAGTTTGTTTCAGGATCGTATGCTGTAAGAATGAATGCACCGTTTCCGATGTATGCATGACCCATTTCTTCTACGAATGCGATTGAATTTGCGTAGGCTTCGTCTGCCTGTTCAGCTGTCATAAGACCCTTAAGGTATGCAGGAATATGTCCGGCAGCCTTGAGTTCCTTAAGTTTTGCAAGGATATCTGCTACGTGTGAAGGAACGAGGATGTCGATTTCATTGTCATCGTCTGATGAAATGGAATACTGTGTTCCCGATTCGCTTCCGTTGATGATCATTTCGGCAATAGCTTCTATGATTGTCCATTCGTCTCCGCAAACAACCCCACCGGAAGCTGATACGGTAAAGGATGGGCAGCCTGTTCCGGCAACTCTCTCTACACTAGGCGGGAAGTTGTAGTCGAAGTATGTTGTAATTGTTTCGTTTTCGAAGTCAAAGACGAAACCCTTGATTATGTCGATACCTTCAGCGATAAGTGATGCGTATGCTGATTCGTATTCCTTATCGTTGTCTCCATCCTGTGAGGACCATTCTGCTCTGAATCCTTCGTTGTAAATGAGATCGAGCAATGTCATAGGTGTTCCGTCATGCCACTGTGTGAAAGTGAAGCTGAAGGAAGCCTTGCTGTATGCCTTAACGCCTTCGCCAACTGGTGCCCATTCGTTTGCTGCCGGATCGTACTTAACAGCATCTGCAGGAACCTGAATCTGTCCAACAAGGTCGTCCCCAATTCTTTCTACATTTGTTTCTACGTCGAAGTAATGTGCTCTGACTTCGCCCTGTTCTCCAGAAACTGGACTTTCTTCCATACCGCCATCGATAAGTGCCTTTGAAATCTTTGTGGAGTATGTGTCTGAGAATCCGTCGTTTCCGATAGGATCCCATGCGGACATGAAGAGTGCACCCTGTGCGGAGAACTGTGTAACGTTGAGGATTCCATCAGTTGTTTTACCTGTTATGAACATCCATTCGTTAACGCCATCGCCAAGACCGTAAGCAAATCTCTGTTCGAATCTTGCCTTGTTGGCTGTGAAGAAGTCTGTCTGTGCACAGACGTAAATTCTGAGTGCATCTTTAAGACCAAGTCTGAGACCTTCAAGTGCATCTTCCCAGTATTCGTCGATTGTAAGGAATCTTCCGTAGAATGCATCCTGTGTATACTTGTCAAGTGCTGCGTTTACATGGTTCCAGTTTTCTGCTGTTGCTCCACCAGGCATATAACCGTACCAGGGAGCATACATCTGTGCAACGATGTGTTCCCAGTACTTTCTTGTAGCTCCTGCTCCCCATCCTTCTGTGTAAAGGTTCCATTCGTAATCGGCTGGGTTGGAGTAATAGGAAGTTGTGATAGCCTTAACTCTGTCCCAAACCAGTCTGTCAACCTTGATACCGGTTTTTTCAATCTGATCTGCAATATAATTTCCTTCTCTGACTCTTCCGTTAGGATCGTCAACCCTGATTAAGAATCCGATTGAAACAGGTTCGCCATCAAATTCCCAGAAATCTGCTCCCTTTACAAGTCTTCCCTGGTTTTCAGGAAGGGCAGCTGCAACTTCCATGGCGGCTGTGATGTCTTCGATAGCTTTCTGTTCGTCGCCTTCATCGGTGAAACCGAATTCTTCAGCTATCTTGTTGTACTTCATTGTTCCTGGCTGACCGGTTGTTGCCATGGTGAACATTGGGAATCCTGCCCCGCCAAGAATTTCATCTACGATGTACTTTCTGTTAATCAGGAAGTTCAAAGCAAATCTTACTTCTGTGATAGCAAACGGGTTAAAGAGTGTCTTTCCATCTTTTTCTACCTGGTATGGTGCAACTCCAGGGTAGTTGTTTACATTGATAGACCACGTTCCAGACGGAATGGAATAAATCTCAAGTTTGTCAAGATCTTCCTGAGGCATACCGTAAAGTGTAGGACCGTTTACCCCATAAAGAAATACATCTGTAATTCCTTCTGCTGTGTCCTTAAGTCCGATTTCTTCCTTCATCCTCGTGTTAACATACACTTTGTCAGCGTAAGGTCCCATAACTTCTGCAAAGGACATTGCTACAAACACTGCAAGGATAACCAAAACAAACAACGTTTTCTTCTGCATCCAAATTCCTCCTTCGAATTTTTTAGGTGTGTAACACACCGTTCTCTTTTTTGAAACTTAATTGCTTAAGTCATAGATTACATATCGTACAAGGTATTATATCATAAAAATTCTTTACACATGGCTAATAGTTCGGTTAGTGAACATAACATTTTAATTTTCCCGGTTTTATTGCGCTTTTTTGCATAAAAAAAAATCACAAATGCAATGTTTTTCATCATAAAAAGGTGGATATAAATCCACCTTTTTATGAACAAGCATCGGGATAAAACTACTCGTCTTTAAGAATTGTGTTATGACAGGCTTTTAAAAGGCCATGAAGTTCTTTGTAAATCAGCTCGACCTTTTTAAACTCGCTTTTGATAATCTCTCTATTCTTATTTGCCCTCACAGCTTCTAAAACGGGAATAGAAGCCTTATGAAGCCGTTCATGCAACGCCCCTATTTTCTCCCATTCGGTTTCATGTCCCGGATACGGTGCAATGGAATTGAAGAAGATTCCAAAATTGCATCTTTCGGGTTTGGTCTCCAAACCAATATCCGTTCCCTGATCTACAATGACCTTTAGCCGTTCAAACCATTTTGCATGTGATTTAAGGGCCTTATCAAGTTGTTCGGCATATTCTTCCTTTCTGTAGACAGAGTATTTTGAAAGGTGATCGGAGGCCTTAATCGATTCAACGGCCATCTCCTCCATCATCGTTTCGATTGCATTGATCTTCTGATGTGTTTCATCCGCATACTTTTCTATTTCATTCAGAATCAGCTGCAATTCGGAAGACTTTGCCTTCAATTCAGCCGAAGTGGCTTCGATCTCTTCTGTTGCAGCTCCCTGTTCCTGTGCATTTGCCGCCAGGTTGGTTGTCATTTCACTCACAACGTGCATCTGTCCGAGAATTTCGGTGATGTTGTTGACCGCCGCATCGTTGTCCTGAGTAACTTCCTTTATACTTTCATTGATCTCTACAACATCCCTCGCGGTATTTTCTACGCCATCTACAACCGTCTTAAGATTTTCCGAGATATTCAGGGTAGCCGATTTACTCTCTTCGGCAAGCTTTCTGATTTCATCCGCAACTACTGCAAAACCCTTTCCGGCTTCTCCTGCCCTTGCCGCTTCAATGGCCGCATTCAGGGCGAGCAGGTTGGTTTGTTCGGCGATTCCACTGATCGTATCAACAACCTCGCCTATCGTCGAAGCCTTTTCCACCATGACATTTGCATCCTCAGAAATTCTGTCCATGGAAGAAGCCAAACTGACAATATTTTTGTTGACATTGGAAATGGTTTCCTTTCCGGACTCCGCTTTATTCGAGATGGTGTTCATCGTCTCGTTCAGCTGCTCAGCCATAGAAGCCAGCATTTGACCCGAATTGGCAATTTCTTCTATTGCATCGCCCTCGGAATCAACGGATTCCACCATTTCCCTGATGGCTTCCGACCCATTCCCTATGATTTCGATCGTATTCTTAAAACTCTCTCCCATGACTTTTGCATCTCGGCTGACATAATTGGAATCCATCGTTGTCTTCCTGATCGTTTTTGTCAAATTACCCATTATCCCATTCATACTGCCGGTAACATCATTAAGTGTATCGGTAATCTCTCCAATCTCATCTTTCATTTCCGTTTGGAAATGAACGGTGAAGTCCCCTTCACCAAGCTTTTTCAGATTCTTCTTGACCTTCTTAAGTGGTCTGAGAATTACACCCGCAAGGAAGAACATGATAAAAGAACCCGCAAAGGCCGCAATTATAGTAATCACTGTAGTAACAACCGAAGCCATCTTGTATTTGATAAAAGTATCCGTAGAATCAAATTCTATACCGATAAAGAGTTTTTGCCCGGATACTTCGAGTGGATAGAAGACAATCAAGGTAAATGTGAAATCTTCTTTTGGAATGAAATCAGTCACAATCGTTTCCTTTGCATCAAAGGCCTGATTGAATCCGCCAAAGGAAAAGCCGCCTCTGTAACTCAAAGCGCCTTGATAGCTGTTAATATATTTCTTGTCGATCGTAACGGTCTCCATGTCTTTGTTGATACCACCTGAAAATTCCCATTGATCACCCGTTTTAACAACGTTAAAAACACTCTCAACGCCATTACCCTTCATAAACGAATCAAACAGGGCCATTTCATTTTCCAGAAGCTGACTGTGCTGCGACAGATTCCTGTTATCCATCATACTGAACAATGCATTCGCCGCTTCAGGATCACTTTTCACTTCATTGATGATGTTCAGGGCAACGGCGGTTCCCGTTTTCCCAACAGTCTCCCTGACAAGTTGTGAATAATAATGATTCAAGCCAAACGCGAGTAAAATACAAGCCAGAATAATTGTTAATGTGGAGAAAATTGCTATCCTCTTTTTGATACTTTTACCCATTGTGAATCCTTTTAATGTCATACAACACCTCCAATTTGTTCTGATTATATCATTGATTATCCTTCTGTAAAAATTAAAAAGAAAAGATTTTTTTATTATTTTATTTCATCGTCTCATTTTTCTTAAGATCAAACCAATTTATGACTTAAAAACACATACCCCACATCACGAAGCTAACGAGGGGATGACTTAAAAAAACTGAAACTTGACAAATCAAAAATATGTGGTATAGTATTGCGGTTTTTAAAGTTCAAAGAATTTAATACCGCTTGATGGGGTAAGTGTTTTCAATTGAGGTGATAGTCTTGAGAAATTTTTTGATGCAAAAAAACAAACGAATAATCTTTTTCAGAAAAATAAATATTTTTATTTCAGCAGCAGAGGTCATCATTTTATGATGACCTCTTTTTTTTAGGAGGAGGAAAAAAATGGAATTAACAAAAACAAAGAAATTCATTCTCGGACTTCAGCATGCCTTTACCATGTTCGGTGCCACGGTACTCGTTCCCTATCTGACGGGTGTACCGGTCAATGTCGCCTTATTTGCCGCGGGAGTTGCCACACTCATCTTTCATCTGATCACAAAGAGAAAAGTACCGGTTTTCCTCGGAAGCAGTTTTGCGTACATCGCACCAATGATCGCCGTAACACTGTATTACATCAATCAGGGGCCTACTCATTACGGTAGTATTCAGGAGGCCGTAAATGCCGGAGTCGATATCGTACCGATGTTGGCATACGCAACCGGCGGGATCTTCATCGCAGGCCTTGTAAAAATCGGGCTTGGATTTCTTGTAAAGGCAATCGGCGTAGAAAAGATTGTCAAGCTCTTCCCACCCGTTATTTCCGGAACGACCATACTGGTTATCGGGATCATCCTTTCTCCAACTGCGGTTGATATGGCCTCATCAAACTGGACAATCGCCTTAATCTCTCTTGCAACGGCAATAGTCGTCAGACTTTATACAAAGGGATTCCCGAAAATCATTCCGGTCATCATCGGTATCATCGTAGGCTATATCGTTTCACTCATCGCAGGGATTGTTGACCTTTCAGGTTTCGGTGCTGCCGGATGGTTTGCATTCCCCGATTTCATCCTCCCCAAATTCTCGCTTCACGCCATCTCGTTAATCGTTCCGGTGGCCCTTGCCGCGGCAGTGGAAAGCATCGCCGATGTTTATGCCGTTTCAGCGGTAACCGGCAAGAAATTCTATGAAGATCCCGGTATAGATAAGACCCTTATCGGAGACGGAATCGGCACGATGATCGGAGGGTTTGTCGGCGGGCCCGCCAATACTACCTATTCGGAAAACACGGGAGTTCTCGCATTAACAAAAGTATACGATCCAATCGTCATGAGAATCGCAGCGGTATTTGCAATCATCCTCTCATTCATCCCGAAAGTGGGTTACATCGTAAGCTCTATCCCAACGGCCGTCATGGGAGGAATCGAAATCCTTCTCTTCGGTATGATCGCCTCCGTAGGACTTAAGACACTCGTAGATAACAAGGTGAATCTCGACGGAAAGAACCTCGTTATCGTATCCACGATGCTTGTCCTGAGTCTCGGTGGAGCAACCCTGACCATCGGATCCTTCAACCTGGAGGGAATCGGACTCGCGGTAATCGCAGGACTGATACTGAATGCCATCTTTGTCTTAACAAAGGCAAGTGATGAATAAAGAAGAATTTCTTCTTTAAGAGATAGCTCAAAATCCCCGCTTAGACGGGGATTTTTGTTCCCTCAGTACCCTCTTTCCAAATCGACCCGATTGAGTATCTCTTGAGTCTGAATATACCTTTCGACTCTCGCAACCGTTGTCTCTACCCAGTCTGTAATCCCCTCATAAGCGTCCGACGCCGTATGGGGTGATAATACCACATTTGACAACATGTGAAACGGATAATTAAACGGCAGGGTAATTTTCTCATCTTTTGGATAATTGTACCAGACATCGATAGCGGCTCCCTTTATCACGCCGTTCTTCAGGGCCTGATAAAAAGGTTCTTCCCTTATGAGTTTACCGCGTCCCACGTTTATCACGTATTTATTCCTCAATAAATCCATATTCCCCTCGTTGATGAGGTATCTGGTCTGTTGAGTCAAAGGCAGGGTAAAAAACAAAACCTCTCCAAACTCAACGGCCTTTTCAAGATCATCCGTCACAAAATCGACATGTGCATCTTCAAATTGCGCAACGTTCCTTTTAAAAGCGGTGATCTCACAATCAAAGGCCTTCAATAACCTGGCAAGATCCCTGCCAATCGAGCCGTATCCAAGGATCGTACACTTCTTATTGTATAAGGATGTCCAGTTCTGATATTCCTTTTCACTGGCCAAAAAACCGCCCCAAATGCCTCTTTCGAGTAACGAATGAAATTCCACCGTCCGCCCGAGCAAGGCCAGGGATAGCCCCACTGCCTTTTCTGCAACATATTTGGAATTCCAGTGTGTATTGGAGACAACAATGCCTTTTCTCGCTAAATACCTGACCGGAAGACTGTTGATCCCGACAAACGGGACAAAGACCACTTCCAATCTTTCAGAAAGCATCGCCTCCTCTTCAGACAAATCAGTCACGATTAACGCATCAGCCTTTTTTAACACAGATTCTTTCTCTTCTGAATTAGAAGAAAAGAAATGATGCTCTTTATATTTGTTCCTCAATCGTTCAACAGCATCCTCAAAACTCAAATCATTTTCACGCGTGATAAAGCCAAAATTCATACTGACCTCCTTAATGAATGTAATTTAGTCAAAACCTTTCACCGGACTAAGTCCCTCCCAAGCGGGGAATCTTTTTGTTTTTCAGCAAACTCTAAAACTCACCCATAACAAATCTCATTATAAAACAAAAAGAGGATGGAAAAAAATCCCATCCTCTACTTATATCCTATTCCCTTAACGTTTACACGATCAAACAACCAAGACCGAATCTTCCATCTCCAGCAATTTCGAAGCCTCTTCATCTATCAGAATTCTGACATCCGGATGAAGCTGAAGTACGGAAGCGGGGAATTCAGGTGTAACCTCACCGTACGCGAGTTTCCGCATGGCTTCCTGCTTGCTCTCTCCACAGGCAATCAGCAAAATACTTCTCGCCCGCATGATCGTCTTAATCCCCATCGTTATGGCTGCAACCGGCACATCCTCAAGCGAATCAAAAAATCTTGAATTGGCAAGCCTCGTATCTTCATGAAGTTTAATCATATGCGTTCGGCTGCCAAATGCCGTTCCCGGTTCATTGAAGCCAATGTGACCATTTCTGCCGATGCCGAGAATCTGAAGATCAATCCCGCCGGCTGCTCTGATCTTTTCCTCATATTCCTGAGCAAAGGCTTCAGGATTTTCAGGATTTCCATAGGGCAGATTGATGTGTTCCTTCTTTATATTCACATGATTAAAAAGATTGGTATTCATAAAATAATGATAACTCTGTTCATGATCAGAAGAAATTCCGCAGTATTCATCGAGATTAAATGTCTTTACATCTGAAAAATCAACCAGTCCCTTTTTAAAACGCTCTGAAATCCGCTCATACATCCCAATCGGCGAAGAACCCGTAGGCAGTCCAAGTACGGTATTTTTTTTATCTTTCACGGTATTGATAACAATCTCGGCAGCTCTTTCACTCAAAGCCGTATAATCCTCATAACACTCAAAAATCATCTGATCATCTCCTAAATGTCATTATGTCTTATCATTATTCTATCAGATGAAGTTTAAGTTTTCGTGAATGAAAATCATATTCAAAATTTTTGCGAACTATTGATCTTTACCGGATTGATGATAAAAATATTATTCTCCTCCAATTGCTCTTTCGTCCCTTTAGTATACCCATTCTCAGAATAAACCATGAATAGAATGTTGTTTTTATCTTTTTTTATCTCATCTGCAATTTGGAGCCAGCGTCTCATTTCATTTTTACCATAACGTTTTTGAGTTTGTTTAACATCAATCCAGATCTCAATTTCTTGTCCTTTAAGCCCATCTGGTTTGATATTACTATCTGCAATGACAATTAAATCAACCTCATATTTATTCATCCCAATAGTAATCAATTCCCTTTCTTTAATCATTTTAGGGATGATAACACTGTCTGTTTCCGTATCACAAATAGATTTCAGATCAAACTGTTTTTTAAATTTCTCACGAATCATAAATTCAGCAAATTTCCCTTTCAGATAGTTCTCATATCCCATTGCTTTTCTTATTTCATTCTTTATATCTGGAACAAAATGTTCAATTTCTTTTTGATAAACCCGCCTGAAAACCAGTTCATAAGTTTTATCCCGAGTAATTGTATAATCATACGCCGTTTTTCCCTGAGAAATTAAATCCCCCGCTATTAAGGCATTTAACTTTTCTTCAGCTTCAAAATCGTCATAAGGAAGCTTTAAATCTTTAACAATTTCAGCACGAGTACGTTCCTTTCCCTGTTTGAACAGGTAAAGCATAATGCGCTTTGAATTTTTCTTATTTACAGTGTTAAAAGTATTCAGCATATATTCCATCCATGTAGCATAAATTTCCCCTTCACAGATTTCTTTTTCATACACTGTAACAATATTCTCTTCGTTAGTATAATCTTTTTCCTTATTAAAAAAGCTTAAAAACAAAGCCTTAATGTATAACGGATCTCCATCAGTCAGATGCCACAACTGTTCTTTGGTTCTGAAATTAATTCTGGTTTTTGTAAATTCAGCATAAACGTTAAACGCTTCTTCAGATTCCTCTTTCGGCAAGTTTGAAAGTTGATAGATTTGAAAGCGACCGGTTAAACTTCTGACAATCTTCAGCAACCAGTGAACCTCACTTCCTGATACAATCAATGGTGCTTCCCTCATTTCTCCAACCTGCATATAAGTACCACTCATATTGTCAATCAATCTATCTCGCTGATTATATATAAATCCATTAATATTTTGGAATTCATCAATAATTTGTACAATTTTATTCCCGGTAACCCGTCCGATGACAGCTGGCATTTCAGCGGCAATTCTCCACATTTCTTCCCAACCGTTGTTTTTATCGTTATAGAGCATGCTGGAATACCATTTTAAAATTGTCTCATCTTGTATTTCATGTCCAATTTCTTCGAAAGGAATGGGGTTCACTATCAAATCCGATCTGGATTCTTTATATGAAATATATTGATTCACAAATGTAGAGAAAAACTGTTTTGAAAATATATTAAGGGGAGTAACTGAATCCTTGATTGAAAAATAAAAAGGAATAACTTTATTTGTTGTTTTATCTCTACCACTGTTCCATAAAATATTAAACAACCTCTGTAAAAGAGCTGTTTTCCCCTTTTTTCTTCTGGAAACAATCGCCTGATTCTGAGCAAAATTACCTTCAAGCATCTGATACCAGTCACCTAAAAAGAAATTGAATTCTTTTCTTCTACCGACAAACAAATTTGGGTTTCCTATTTGTTCAGGCAGAGCATACTCTATTTTTTC
>Ga0116162_10001849_pt1 | contig 13553 bp, 11 predicted proteins | sample AD_UKC105_MetaG_FD_89875 | JGI IMG/M metagenome (GOLD analysis project Ga0116162, IMG submission 89875) | Active sludge microbial communities of municipal wastewater-treating anaerobic digesters from Hong Kong - AD_UKC105_MetaG | ecosystem: Engineered > Bioreactor > Anaerobic > Digestate... | reverse complement strand
GATGAACCTGTAGAGGAAGTGGAGCGCGATGCCGGCGAGCGTTACGCAGCAGGCGGGCGCGATCAGCCATTTGTAGATTCCCAGCAGGTCGGCTTTGAAGTAGTCCTTTGTGAGTATCAGGCAGAGGTGGACCGGGCTGAGCATCATTCCGGTGTAACCGATCGAATAGGCGAGCGTGAGATATGCGAACCGCGCATCGGCATCCATGATGTTGGCGGCGAGCATGGAGATGACGATCGGGAACGACGCGCCGACGAAGCCGATGGCGATTCCCATGACGATTCCGGCGATGAACGGGAGCGCGACGATGACGGCGATCACGGGCATGTTGTAGCGCACGAGGTCCGCCTGCATCTGCTCGAACGCGCCGGCCTGCGAGAGCATCCCTTTGAAGATCATTATCGTTACGGCGAGAAGCACGATGTCCACCTGGTTGCGCTTGAAAATCATTTGCAGTGTTTGGATGACGGATAAACGCTCGGAGAATTTCAGCCATGCGGTTCCGAGCACGACGCCGAAGATTACGGGCCAGTACTTCGCGGCGAGCCCGTCAACGCCGAGCAGATTCAGCACGGGGCCGGCGCAGAAGATGGTCAGAATGATCACGATGATGCAGGCGCTTTCGCGCAGCGCTTTTTCAGCTTCGGAGCGGGTGTCGATTTTCTCTGTTGAAGGGGCTGCCTTGAGTTCTTTCCTGAATGAAGGCCTGAGGATGAAAAAGTAACCGCCCGCAGCGGCGGCGAGCGTCAGCGGAAAATGTATCAGCAGCATGTTGGACATCGTGGTGTGGAACAGCGTTGCGGCGAGAATCGTGCCGGGGTAGAGCGGCCACCAGTATTCCCAGATGTGGCGGAACCAGTAATTGATGGCGGCTTTCTGTTCGGGCGTCTGGGAGCCGTTTCCGCAGGCGGTGTCGACCATCGGGGCGCTGAACACGGCGCCGCCCGGCATGGGCAGAAGCCCGATCAGCGCGGGCAGCACGGCGGAACTCCTGATGGATCTCCCCAGCAGCGATGTGAGGGCACCGACCAGCCGTTTCAACACGCCTGTTTCGTTCATTATGTTGCTGATGCCGATTATCAGCACAACGACGATCGAGAGGAAAATACATTCCATGCTCACGGCTGATTTGCCGGCGGCCACGAGCGTGCCAGTGATCCCTGCTTCGAACCAGAGGCCGATCATTATCGATACGATAAGGAGGTCCGCCCAGAGCGGAACCTTCAGGCGGTAGAGTCCGACAATTGCTATGAATAAAACCAGCACTTTGAACAGCGCGGGTATGTTCATCAAAGTTTCCATAGACGAAGATGATAGATAATACCGGGGATAAAGTAAAGAGAATACCGGGGATACGGGAATTGAGAATTCGCTTTAAATTAAAGAGAGGCGCTTCTCCGACGCCTCTCCGGGTAATCTATGTTTGACGCGTTTTTTCTTCTTTATTCCGCGTGGTCCTTCACGAACTTCGGAAGTTCGAACATGCTGACTTTCTTTTTACCGCCAAAGAACGGTTTGAGTTTGTCATCTGCGAGGATCATGCGTTTGTTCTTCGGATCCTGAAGCTTATTCTTCTTGATGTAGTCCCACAGCTTCTTTGTAACCTCGGTCCTCGGAACAGCCTTTTTCCCGATGATTGCGGCCAGCACTTCGTCCGGCTGTACCGGTTTCATGAATGCGGGATTGGGTTTGCGTTTGACTTTTTTCTTTACAACTTTCTTTACGACTTTTTTGGCCACTGCTTTCTTTGCGACAGCTTTTTTAGCGGCTGCTTTTTTGGGAGCAGCTTTTTTCACGACTTTTTTAGCCGCTGCCTTCGGAGCTGCTTTCTTCACAACTTTCTTTTTTGGAGCGGCAGCTTTTGCGGCAACTTTCTTTTTGGCAACTTTCTTCGCTACTTTCTTTGCCATATACACCTCCCTACGTTAAGGAATAACTTTTGATGCGATTCTACCACCATAAAAATCGCAGTGTCAATAAGTTAAAAAACAAAATTTCGCAGGGAAAACTCCGGAAAAAATGGATGCCGGGAATCCACCGGGCAGATTTGCGGAACAACAGGGCGAATCCGCTTTGTCAAGGCCGGGGCATGGTGCCCTGAAAAAGCAGAAATGTTTAAAAAATATTATGTTGAAACGGCTGAACTGTAGGATAAAATAGATGGGTTGGAAAACTTGATGGGAACGTGTTTCGATGAGCGATTACTTTTTGTTTCTTGAGGCGTATGATGATGCCGGGATAGCAGCCGTGCTGATGCAGGAAGGGCCGCAGACTATCGCCGTCGTGCTCGGATGCATAACCCCGGATAAAGCCGCGCGCATACTGAGACTGCTGCCGCAGCCTGTTGCTGCTGAGGTGTCACGAAAACTGGCGACCGCAGATAAGGTCGATGAAACAACCATAGCCGCAATTGAGCGGGCGATCCGCAGAAAATTCATGCAGATTATTAAATAACATAATCTTTTCTATCAATGAGATCAGCGCACTATTCCTCGACAAGGTAAACTATGTCGTTGACCCTTACCGAGTTGTCGACTTTCATCCCGATCTCCTGGCCCGACAATGCCTTATCGATGCTGGATCTTTCGATCTGCATGGAGTTCACCTTCTGCACAATGTCTGTTGTGTTGCCCGAGATATGAATGGTGTCTCCCAGCCTGATTTCTCCTTCCTTGATAAGCATGGCGGCTACGTTGATCCTGTTGTAATAATGCGTTACTATCCCGATTTCTCTGTAAATCGGCATGATACCACCTCCAGGTTTAACCCGGATTTCTCGGTGAGAAATCCGGAAAACCGCGATAAGGTCAATCCTACTGCGTCACAGAGGCGATTCGGGATCGGTCACATACGCAACAGTATGCTCTCTCACCACTCACTTGCTGTTCCTTGTATTATCAGCCTTATCACGGTTTTACACCTGCATTGGTGAGAAATGCAGGTTAAGTGCGAACCGTTTCCGACGATTCGGTGAATCCTCAAGTTTTTAATAACAAGAGATGCTTATCTGCTGTAGGTGCCCATCAATTCGGCTTTCCCGATAACATGGCCCTGAATCGCTTTTTCGAGTTCAGCTTTGCTTGCGTCGGGTGGCAGATTGGTTGCGGTATCGACAGCGTAGAGGCGAAAGAAATACCTGTGGTCGGGACCCGGAGGCGGGCATGGCCCTCCATAGCCCGGTCTTCTGAAACTTGTTATTCCCTGCTTTGCCTGGATGGATGCGACTGTCGAGGATTTTTCGACGTTTTCCGGCAGTGATGTGAGGGCGGGGCTCATTGCGTAGATCAGCCAGTGTGTCCATGTGCCCATGGGCGCGTCGGGGTCGTCCATTATCAGGACCAGCTCAAGGGTGGATTCCGGGGGCGTGCTCCAGTTGAGTTCGGGCGATATGTCGGTGCCTTCGCATGTGAACTCTGCGGGTATTCTCTGCCCGTTTTCGAAAGCGGGGCTTGTCAGTTTCCATGTCATCGCCGATTCCTCCCTTAACCCGGATTTCTCACAGAGAAATCCGGAAAATCGTGATAAGGCCAATCCTATTGCGTCACAGCGGCGATTCGGGATCGGTCACATACGCAACAGTATGCTCCCTCACCACTCACTTGCTGTTCCTTGTATTATCAGCCTTATCTCGATTTTTAACCTGCATCGGTGAGAAATGCAGGTTAAAGAATCAACCCTTGTTTGCGATTCATCATTCTCCGGCGGGTTCGAACATCCTGATGCTGCGAGGACGGCCATCGCCGATAAAATCAAAAGAATTGCGATCGCGGCAGTTCTTGTATTGTTCATTTAAGATAATCCTATAAAACCGCCCCGGCATCCTGTTCCCCCCCGATTCCGATCATCGGCCCGGAGCGACAGGTGCAAAATGAACGCAACGTTTTTGCCCGCCTGAATAATGATATTAATAATATTTTATCACTTCAGGAGGATATATGTAAGTGGGGTGAGTCATATTCCGATTCACGCAGTATCACGGTTCCATGTCTTCGGTCAGTTCCTCAGCCTGAAGTTTCGAGGTTGTTTTGTCTATCGAATCGAGCTGCCTGAGTTCCGATTCTGAACCGGATTCGAGCTCTTTGAATTTACGTGCCTGGACAAGAACTCGTCTTTCAAGCGAACTTACCGCTTTGTTATAATGCTCGACGCTTTTGTCCAGCGAACTGCCGAGCCTTTCCCAGTGCTCTCCCATTGTGCAGATTCGCCTGTAGAGTTCTTTTCCAAGCTCGCTGATTTCTCTCGCGTTCTGCGACAGGCTTTCCTGTCTCCAGCCGTATGCTACCACTTTAAGCAGGGTTATCAGGGTTGTGGGCGTGGAAAGAATTATGCCGTTATCGACTCCCGACTCGATGAGGCCGGGATCTTTCTGAAGCGCCGCGCTGAAAAAGTTCTCGCCGGGCAGAAACAGAACTACAAAATCGGGAGTGGTATCAAACTGTTCCCAGTAGGCTTTCTGCCCGAGTTTCTTCACATGATCGCGGATCACGCGCGCGTGGTCATCGAGTTTTTTTTCTTTGATTTTCTCGTCCGTTGTGTTTACGGCGTCCATGTATGATTCGAGCGGGGTCTTGGCGTCCACGACAATTGTTTTGTTGCCGGGAAGTTTGACGATAAGGTCGGGCCGCAGCCTGCCGTCTTCGGTGTTCACGCTTTGCTGTTCATAAAAATCGCAGTGGTCGAGCATCCCGGCGAGTTCCACGACGCGCTTCAACTGGATTTCTCCCCATCTGCCGCGGACCGACGGGGTTCGCAGCGCCCTGACCAGGTTCCCTGTTTCGTTTCTGAGTTCGCCCTGTGTTTCCATCAGGCTTTTGACCTGCTGCGTGAGCGACTCGTAAGCGCCGACCCGGTTTTTTTCGATATCGTTCATGCGGGTGTCGAATTTTTCCAGCGATTCCCTGACGGGCTTTATCAGGTCGCTGATGGAAAGCTGCCGTTTTTCGAGATCGCCGCGAGCTGTTTCCTGAAATTTTTCGAGAGTGCTTTTCGCGAGTTCGAGAAATGACTGGTTATTGCTCTTGAGCGCTTCCGAAGAAAGTGCTTTGAAAGCATCGGAAAGCTTTTCGCGCGCTTCATCAAGGATCGCGATTTTTTCATTTGCGGCTTTGCGTTCTTCCTGGAGTCTCGTTTCGAATTCGGAAATTTTTACCCTGAGCTCTCCGATCTCGTTCTGGAACTTCGCGATTTGTATGTTTCTGCCTTCGATTTCAGCCGATAGTTCCGGGACCCGCTCGGAAAGCTGCTCGGCGCGCGCGCGCCTCTCTGTTTCAACCTGAAGTTTCTCGCGGATACTGTTCAGTTCGGTTTCGATCTCCCCGGTGGATTCCAGCATTTCTTTAAGCGCAGCAGCCCGGGAGTTCTTGATCATCCATGCCGAACCGGCTCCAACTAACAAACCTATCAACAGAAAAAGCACATATATCATATTTTCCATTTCAGATTCCTTTCGAACAACATTATATCAGCCGGGCCGGTATTGTTAAACAGGTCGGAACCGGCCGGCATTTCTTTGTTACAAGGTTTATCATATCTGAAATATGTGACAGAATTGTGTTGTGATGTGAAAAGTTGTTATCTATAATCGGAAGAGCATGACGGCAGAAAATAACAGAACCCTTAACATTGCGCTAATCCAGTTTCACAGACGGCTCACAGAGCAGAATCTTAATCTCGAACTTGCGAGTGAGCTTGTGAGCGGGATAGAGGGCGCGGATATTGTGTGTTTCCCGGAAGTCTGGTACGGCGCCGTGGTGCTGGATGAATCGCAGAACGAGGAGATCGTTTCGTTTCTTGGCGGGCTCGGCGCGGGAAAAGGGGCGTATATTCTTTCGGGCGGTCTTTTCGTAAGCAGAGGCGGTCGGATTCTGGATGTGTGCCATGTGATCGGCCCGGACGGCGGGCTGATTTGCGAGCAGCAGAAAAACATGCCTTCCGGCGCGGTTGGTGAGAGGCGGTTTTGCGACTTCGGGAGCGGGCTTGTGACTTTTGATTGCCGTGGGGTAAGGTGCGGCGTGCAGATTTGTGTTGATCTTTATTATCCGGAGATGACGCGCGAGCTTGCTCTTTCGGGAGCCGAGCTGGTATTCAATCCCGCTAACATCCCTGAGAACAGAAGAGACACCTGGCATTCTCTCGTGAGAACGCGCGCGGGAGAAAACACCGTTTTCGTCGCTTATGTGAATAACACAAATACCCGTTACAGGGATGGGCGCGAGGTAATGGGCGGTTCCCTGATTGCCGGGCCGGATGGGAATGTGCTTGCTGAGACTGAAAGCGATGTCTCGGTTATTCAAATCGAGCTGTGTATGGATGAAATAGGAAAGCAGCGTGAGCGCTGGCCTTATCTCGATGATGTGATGCAGATGCGGGAAAACGGCCGGACCGCACCCGGAATAACTCATTACGGATAAACCGGAGGAGTTAATCGAATGTCGAAAAAACTTTTTTCTTTGTTACTGGTATCGTTTTTTACTGTTGCAGTGATTAACGGCTGTTCCGTGACTCCCGACAATATGAGTGAAGTCAATGAAGAGAAATATTATATGCAGAACGAAGTGCCGTACCCGACGGATTACATGGAAACCGGCAGGAGAATAATCAGTCTCGACGGTGAATGGAAGTTCAGGATTGACCCCGGCGGCAAGGGCGAGGTGGACAGATGGTTCGAAACCGGCGCGGAAGGGGACGGCTGGCGCGACATCAGGGTGCCCGGCTCGTGGGACACGGCGTTCGGCAGGGAATTTTACAACTATAAAGGTGATGCGTGGTATGCCCGGACTTTCGATGCCGGAGAGCTTGCGGAAGGCGGGTTTATGAGGCTGGTTTTCCAGGGCTCTTTCCTCAACACGACGGTCTGGCTGAACGGCAGGGAGATCGGGGTCGGGCGTTCGGGTTACACCCCGTTCACGTTTGATGTATCCGGCGATTTGAAGGAAGGCGCGAACCTGATAGTGGTGAGGGTCAACAACAGGCTGACCTACGGCACGATGCCGATAGACACGCGGCACAAGTCTCAGAAGCATGGCTGGTGGCCCTATGGCGGTATCCACAGATCGGTATACATCGAGGTTTCGGATATCCCGTTGACGGTTTTCAGGGCGGATATCAGGCCCGAAACAACGGATGACCTCAAAGGCGGAATTTTGAAAGGGGTTGTCGGGATTTACAACTCGTCCGATGAAGATATAAAGGGCGCGGGCATCACCGTTGTCGCGTCCGCGCCGGACGGGACGCGGGTGGCGTCTTTCAGAAAATCCGGAATTTCAATCGCGGCAAAACAGGTTAAGCAGTTTGCGTTTCAGGAAGAAATGGAAAGCGTCGCGCTCTGGGACACGGTATCCCCGGAGAATATATACAAACTCGATGTCGAACTGGATTACAAAGGCGGTTCGGACCGGGTCGCTTATGAGTTCGGTTTCAGGAAATTCGAGATCAGGGGTAACGAGATATTCCTTAACGGGAGGAAACATTACCTGTACGGGATAAATCGGCACGAGGACGATCCGGAGACGGGGCTGTACCAGACGGACGAACGGCTGGCGCAGGATCTCGAACTGCTCAAGGAACTCAATTGCAATCACATCAGGCCGGGGCATTACCCGAACGATACGAGGTTCATAAGGATGCTCGAAAGGGCGGGCCTGACGATAGTGGAAGAAGTGCCGTCGTATCAGCTCGGGGGCATCGACATGGGGCGGCCCGAGGTGCTGGAGCTGATCATGAACCAGCTCGTGGAGATGATCGAGAGGGATAGGAACCATCCCGCGATCATAGGATGGTCTCTGTCGAACGAGCTGATAATTTACGCGAACGAGGCGAAGAATTACGTCGAGTCGCTGAACGCGGCGTCGAAGGAGTGGGACCCGGGAAGGTTTACGACCATAGAGGTTGCGGTTGTGGGTTTCACGGTCCAGTCGGATTATGCTTCGGACATTGTTGATATCGTTTCGCTCAACGAGTATTTCGGCTGGTATTACGGAGATTCCCGCGGTCTGAAAAAATATCTGAAGTCATCGAAGAAGATTTTCGGAAGCAAGCCGGTTATAATTTCAGAATTCGGGGCAGGCACGCTTCAGGGCAGGCATGTCGATAAGCTGGACCTGCCCGAGCCGAACGATGACCATTCGTATTCGGAGGAATATCAGGCCGATTTGTACAGTGAGCATTTCAGGGCGATATTTCGGCAGGACTATATAGTCGGGACAATGCCGTGGGTGTTCGCGGATTTCAGAATGGAATGGGTGCAGACAACGGGAAAGCCGCATCCGGTGCCCGAAATGAATCTGAAGGGACTTCTTTCACACGATCGTAAGAAGAAGGCGGCGTTCGAAACGGTATCGAATTATTACAGGCTGCACCAGGAAAAATACGGCTACAGATAAAAGGCGGTTATAAGTGAGTTTAAGAGTATGTAATCTTGGAAGCGGGAGCGGCGGAAACTGCACGCTTATCGAATCGAAGGAAACGAAGATACTTATCGACGCGGCGAGGCTGGGACAGGGATATATCGCCGACAGGTTGTCCGGCCTCGGGGTTCGGCTGAAAGATATCAACGGGATTTTCGCCACGCACATGCACGGCGACCACGTCGATGCGGGTGTGACCTATCCTATTTGCAGAAAGTATGAAATACCGCTGTATATTCACGAGGGCTCGAACGAGGATTTGATCAGAAGGTCGAAGAAATTCATCGAGCTCGACAGGGCGGGGCTTGTGAGGCGTTTCCATACGGAGCCGTTCAGTTTCAGGGAGCTTCAGGTCAGGCCGTTCAACGTCCCGCACGGCAGCGGCGGCTGGAACCGCGACATTGTGGGGAATCCCGTCGGGTTCCGTATCAGTCTTTTCGAGGGCCCGCGCGAGATATCGGTTGCGTATGCCACCGATCTCGGGATGGTGCCTGAAAAGGCCGAGGAGGAGATGGTCGGCGCGGATGTGCTTGTGATCGAGTGCAATCATGATGTCGAAACGGAACGGCGGTCGGAGAGGCCGCGTTTTCTTGTGGATTGGGTTACATCGGCGCGGGGCCATCTTTCCAACGACCAGACGGGTGAACTGGTTAAAAAAGTCGTTTCGCGGGGGCGGGGAAAAACAAGGCATGTCATGCTGGCGCATCTGAGCGAAGACTGCAATTCTCCCGAACTCGCCATGGAAGTCGTGAGACGCGAACTCTCGAAGGTGGATTCCTACGGGGTGAACCTGTGTTGCGCTTTGCAGCATGAACCGAGCGAGGAAATAATAATCTGACATAAGGTTTCAAAGGGGTTAAATGAGAATATTTAAAGGTAGTGCGATCGCAGCGGTTTTCATGCTGTTGCTTTCTGTTCCGGCGAATGCGCAGGATTTCGATTTCAACTTCAACGATTTCTCGAAGTATTTAAAACACTTGCCGCCGATTATAAATTCCGTGAGGAATTTTCCGGCTGAGCCGGGGCTCGACGACGAGGTGCTTGTAAAAGCGCGCGTGGGCAGGATTCATTTCGGCGAGGAGGATTACGAGTATGTCGAGGAAGTGATTCTGCATTATACATACGATTTCGGCGAGACATGGGAAGAGATCGATATGGATCAGGATGCCGAAAACGAGAGATTGTGGACTGCCGGAATCGAGGCGCCGGGAGAGTGCGCGGAGGCGGTTTATTATATTGTTGCGAAGGACTCGGCGGGCAATATCGCCATGGAGGTGCCGCCGGAAATGGCGCTTCCGGGCTGGAACCCCGAATCCGATGATTCACCGTTCGATTTTCTGCCGCGGATTTATGACCACGAAGATGCGCCGGACAAGGAAATCCCGTCGTATCTGGATGTGCTTGGAATGAGTTTCGGCTTCGATGATGATAATCTTTATTTCAGGACGGAATACGAATCTCCGATGATGAAAGGCTTGCTATCGCCGGTGGATGCCAATTTTTACGCTTTTATAATCATCAACCGCTCGCTCATGCTGGACGACGACATGTTCATGATGAAACCCGGCGGCAAGGGTTCGATGGGAAGGGACAAGGCCATGAAAATGGCGAAGTCGATCTGGGCATGGTACTATGCGCCGATTGCCGAGGCGATTCCACCCATCGAGGGGATCAAGATCCCCGGCGTCGCGCTCGTTCATGCGGGTGAATCGGACTGGGAAAAACTCGGGCTGAACGAAGAGGATTATCCGCACCAGACTTTCGAGAAGCAGGGTTTCTCGGCGGAGATTTTCGATAAAAACGGGTTCGAATATGATGTTCATGATAATTTTCTCGATCTGACGATTGAAAGAGCGCTGCTCGGCGAGTCTGAAAGAAATACCTTTACGTTTGCAACGATAAACGTAAGAGCGGCAGGCTCCGACCTGATGAACATCAAACCGTATCCGGGCGATGTTTCTTATTCGGTGAGCGCTGTTGTGACTGATCATTATTACAATACGTGCCCGGGCGAGGACGAAGAATATGACGAAGGATTTGAAGAAGAAAGTGAAATTGAAGAATAATTTCATGATTAATCTTCTCTGATTGTTAACTTATGGTGAGATTAATGGATTATATAATAATTGAGCAGGTTACAAACTGAATATAAACGCTGGAGGCTGTTTATGTCGAAGGGAAGAATGTTGAAATCGGTTCGTGTGGTTTTTTCATTTATATTTTTAATAAGCGTTTCGATGATTTTCGCCGGTTGCAATGGTGATGCCGGTAAATCGGAGGGGAGCGGCGAGCAGTTGTTCAGGTTCAATCTCGCTACAGAGCCGGAAACCCTCGATCCAGCGCTGATGACGGGAAGCCCGGAGTTTACTGCTGCGATGCAGCTATTCGAGGGGCTTGTTGTCAATGATCCGAATACGCTCGAACCGATACCCGCCGTCGCAAAGAAGTGGGATATCAGCGATGACGGCCTCGTGTACACTTTTTATCTTCGCGATGATGCGAAGTGGAGCAACGGCGACCCGGTCACGGCAAACGATTTCTATTATTCCTGGAAGCGGGTTCTCGAACCCGAAACGGTTTCCGAATATGTCTACCAGCTTTTTTATGTCAGGAACGCGAAAAAATATTACGAGCGCAAGATCACGGATTTCAACGAGGTCGGGCTTGAGGTGATTGACGATTACACTTTCAGGGTGACGCTTGAGAACCCGACGGCGTTCTGGCTTGATCTCGTCGCTTTCCATACCCTGCTGCCAGTCAACCGGAAGGCGGTCGAGGAACACGGCGTAAAATGGACCAGGCCGGAGAATATTATTTGCAACGGGCCTTTCATGCTGACGGAGTGGGTGCCGAAAGCCCACATAACTATGGTGAAGAACCCGAACTATTATGATTCGGGCGCGGTGAAGCTCGACAAGATAATCGCTTATACGATAGAGGATAATATAACTTCTCTCCAGATGCTCGAAGCCGGTGAATCCGATTGGATGAACACAATTCCGATTACGCACATCGACAAGATGAAAAACAAGCCCGAGGCGCACATCACGCCGATGATGACAACTTACTATTACCGTTTCAATGTGAAGAAGAAACCGCTCGACGACAAGCGGGTAAGGATGGCTTTGAACCTTGCCGTCGACAAACAGACGATAGTCGATTACGTGACAAAAGCGGGGCAGACACCGGCGACGACTTTCGTGCCGCCCGGAATCCCGGGTTACAATCCTCCGCCGGGGCCGGAGTACAATCCGGAGAAGGCGAGGCAGTTGCTCGCGGAAGCGGGCTACGGGCCGGACGGGAAAAAATTCCCGGAACTTCAGATTATTTACAACACGTCCGAAGGCCATAAAAAAATAGCGGAAACGATACAGCAGATGTGGATGGACGAGCTCGGCATCAGGGTGCAGCTTCACAATGTCGAATGGAAAGTTTACCTCAAGAATCTCCAGGCGCTGGATTACGATATCGCGCGCGCGGCGTGGATCGCGGATTACACTGATCCGAATACTTTTCTCGATATGTGGGTAACCGACGGCGGAAACAACCAGACCGGCTGGAGCAGTGCGAAGTATGACGGCCTGATCGAGTCGGCGGCGAGCGAGCTTGACCCGGTGAAACGCATGGAAATTATGAAGGAGGCTGAAGATCTCCTGATAAACGATGAAATGCCGATTATGCCGATTTATTTTTATGTAAACACGAATCTTGTTAAAACGTATGTTAAAGGCATGTCGTTCAATCTGCGCGACCTGCACCCGTTGAAATATGTCTGGCTGGAGAAATGATCAATATAAACAATTAACATGTTTAGATTTATTGTACTTAGATTACTTGGCGCGATACCGGTTCTGCTGGTCATCGTTACGCTGAGTTTTTTTCTTATGAAAGAGGCTCCGGGTGGGCCGTTCGACCGTGAGCGGGCGCTGCCGCCCGAGGTCCAGAAAGTGATCGAAGAACGGTATCATTTAAACGAGCCGGTAACAAAGCAATACCTTCGATACATGGGCGATCTCGCGCATGGCGATCTTGGCCCGTCATTCAAGTACAAGGACAGGACTGTTAACGAGATAATTGCACAGAGTCTGCCTGTGACGATTCAACTCGGCGGGCTCGCGCTGATTTTCGCGCTTCTGATCGGCATCCCGGCGGGCTGCATCGCGGCGCTCCGCCAGAACTCGGCGCTGGATTATGCCACGATGTCGTTTTCGATGATAGGCGTTTCGGTGCCGAATTACGTCGTGCTGTCCGTGCTGATTTACGTTTTTGCGGTCAAGCTGAATCTCGTGTCGGTCAGCGGCTGGGGCAGCCCGAAGCAGATGATCTGCCCGGTGATAGCGCTGGGCCTGATATATTCGGCGTATATCGCGCGTCTTTCCCGCGCCGGCATGCTCGAAGTTATCAGGCAGGATTTCGTGCGCACCGCACGCGCGAAAGGGCTCTACGAGAGAATCGTTATCATCCGCCATTGCCTCAAGGCCGGGCTGCTGCCGGTGGTGTCTTATCTCGGGCCGGCGTGCGCCGCGATTCTAACCGGCTCTCTCGTCATCGAAACTATTTCAGGAATTCCCGGCATAGGACGCGAGTTTGTTCACTCCGCGCTCAACAGGGATTACACGCTTACAATGGGGACGGTTATTCTTTATAGCTCGTTCCTGATATTTTTCAACCTTGTCGTCGATGTTCTTTATGCTTATCTCGACCCGAGGATAACTTACGAATAAAAGGTTGCCGCCGGTTGAAAGAAACTGAAAACAACAACACTGCGAAGAATGAGAAACTTGAACCGCTCAGGGGGACAAGTCTCTGGCGTGACGCTTTCAGGCGGCTGATCAAGAATAAAATGGCTGTGTTCGGAGCGTTGGTCATACTTTTTATTACGACTATTGCCCTGTTAACTCCTTATATTGCTCCTTACGGGTTCGAGGAGATTCATCTCACGGACGGCAACAGGCCGCCTTCATTCTGGGAAGATATGAACTGCGGAGGGAACGGCGGCGGCGACGAGATATATTGTCGCAGCTACCGCCGTTGCAGCGAAGGCGTGAACGGAGAGGCGTGCAGGCGATACGCGCTCGGCACGGATCATCTCGGGCGCGACATCCTGACGCGAATCATGTACGGCAGCCGGGTGTCGCTGATGGTCGG
>Ga0116162_10001848_pt1 | contig 13571 bp, 14 predicted proteins | sample AD_UKC105_MetaG_FD_89875 | JGI IMG/M metagenome (GOLD analysis project Ga0116162, IMG submission 89875) | Active sludge microbial communities of municipal wastewater-treating anaerobic digesters from Hong Kong - AD_UKC105_MetaG | ecosystem: Engineered > Bioreactor > Anaerobic > Digestate... | reverse complement strand
TCTCTCCCAGCGCCCTCCGAGAGATCCTGATCGAGGTTCCGAACGTCACCTGGGCCGACGTTGGAGGGTTAGAGGACGTAAAGCAGCTTCTCGTCGAGGCCGTGGAGTGGCCGCTGGTCTACGGCGAGAACTTCAGAAGGCTCGGGATCGAGGCTCCGAAGGGAGTCCTCCTCTACGGCCCCCCGGGAACGGGAAAGACGCTTCTTGCAAAAGCCGTCGCCAACGAGTCGAACGCCAACTTCCTCACGACGAAAGGAAGCGAGATACTCTCGAAATGGTACGGCGAGAGCGAGCGGCACATTGCCGAGATATTCAGGAAGGCAAGACAGGTGGCCCCGGCCATAATATTCCTCGACGAGCTGGACTCTCTCGCCCCCGTCCGGGGCGGGGGGACGGGCGAGCCCCACGTCACCGAACGGATCGTAAACCAGCTCCTTTCCGAGATCGACGGGATGGAGGAGCTCCGGGGCGTGGTGGTGATCGCCGCCACAAACCGGCCCGACATCATCGACCCAGCCCTCGTCAGGCCCGGAAGGTTCGACGAGCTGATCATGGTCCCTGTACCCGACGCCGAGTCCAGAAAGAAGATCTTCGAGGTCCACGCAGGCAAGATGCCCCTCGCAGAAGACGTCGACCTGGACGACCTGGTGAGGAGGACCGACCAGTACACCGGGGCCGACATAGCCTCCATCTGCAGGAAGGCGGGCCGTCTCGCCCTCCGAGAGGATATGGAGGCAACCCAGGTTCCCCAGAGACACTTTCTCGCAGCCCTGGAGGACGTCGGCCCCTCCGTCACTCCCGACACCATGAAGTACTACGCAAAGCTCTCGGGAGAGCTGCGAAAAAAGGGGTCATTGGCCGTGGAAAAAGCTGTGGAAAACATGGAAGATGGAAAGTAAAGCAAAAACAAACCGCTGAAAACAGGTGGAGGGGCCTGGGATCTCAACCGCCGATGGACGGAATCGCCCCGGCCCCTCCAGCTCGAATCGAGCCCCATCGATCTGATCTAGTTCTTTGCGATCCTCTTTCCGAAGAAGTAAAGGATTCCTCCGCCGAGGACGACGCCTATCACGGCAGAGAGGATGTAGGCGATGACTGCACCCTGGGTGGACTCGTCGCCCCCGAAGGCGTAGTCGGGGAGGGGAGCGTTCTGCCAGAAGGAGGAGAGATCCTCAAGTCCTGTAGGGACGTACCCCAACTTCTCTTGGATCTCCTCGTTTCCCCACTCTCCATAGGTCTCCCCGGTGGCGATGAGCCCCAGAGGGACGAGGACCATGAGGATCAAAAGGCCAATGACCATGTTTTTTATCGACTTCTCCATGAATCATCACCTCAAGCAGCGGCTCCTTTGGCCGATTTCTTTGACGCCGACCGGCCATACATCAGCAATGTCGGGTCAGTCTTCTGGATGTAGACGAAGATAAGGGCGGTCACGATCGCCTCAATGATGCTGAAGCCGAATGCGTGTTCGAGCACCATCGCCGGCACGGTGACGCCAAGGCTGTAGGGCATGTAGAGGGGGACGCCGTTAGCGTCGTGGTAAAGGAGTGGCTGAATCCCGAGCATGAAACCCGTGACGCCTGCAGCCAAGGTCAAAGAGACGTAGCCTGCTATCGCCGAGGCTGCGACCCTCTTTGAAGATCCGATCTCGGAGTTTCCGCTTATGGCCTTATAGATATAATAGGCTGTAAAGGGCATCACTACGGCCATGTTGAAACAGTTGGCGGCGATGGTCGTGACTCCGCCGTCCCCGAAGATCAGAGCCTGAAGGATCAGGGCGACGGATATGGAGATCACTCCCGCCCAGGGGCCGAGGACGATCCCAATTATCGCCCCGCCGACGGCGTGGCCGCAGCTCCCGCCGGGGATGGGAACGTTGAACATCATTATGACGAAGGAAAAGGCCGCAGCCAGAGCCAGAAGAGGCACCTGCCTGGTCCGGAGTTCTTTGCTGAGCCTCTGCCCAGCATAAAGCCATATGGGGATCATGATGATCCACATGGCGATATAGGTGTATGGCCCGATATAGCCATCTGGTATGTGCATAACATCACCGGGCCTTAGGTGACGATTTAGAGTATAAATATCTATCGAATTCAACACAAAATACGATATATAGATTATATAATATGACTAAAACGAACCAATCCGAGTTTCTCATACAATAAATTAAACACGAAGATCGGAACGAACTTGATCGTCGGATCGGACTTGAGGCTGAAATGCAGCTTCATGACCGACCAGATGTTCTGTGATGATGCCGTCTGTCCTGGTGGGACATCCCAAAAGGCCAGAATTATGAGTCAAACCACTCATCTTTTTTGTAGCTGTGATATTGGGGATGATAGTGTTCGTGATATATGGAGCCATGGCGGTGCATATGTTTGTGGATCAGGTTTGCTGCCAGGAGGAGGTCCAAGTCTCCCATGATGTCGCAGGATTTCCGATCTGCTTTGATGGTGTGATCTTCTCCCATCACCACCGCCCTTTTGCTGATGTGTTCGACGGTGTCGAGGTCGTGGGTCGCCACCACGATCGTCTTTCCCATCCGGCCCAGCTCCTGAAATAGCTCTATCAGCCAGAGCTGAGTTCGAGGGTCTAGGCCCGCCGTCGGCTCGTCTAAGAGGAGGACTTCTGGGTTTGTGGCTAGGGCCGAGGCTATGCAGACCTTCTTCTTCTCGCCGCCGCTGAGGGTGTGGGGGGCCCGGTCTTTCAGCTTTGAGATCTCGACGAGATCGATCACGTCTTCGACCCGACCAGCCACCTCCTCTGAGGTCATGCCGAGCTGGAGGGGGCCGAAGGCGATCTCGTCGAAGACCGTCGAGCTGAAGAGCTGGACGTCGGAGTTCTGGAAGACGAAGGCGACCCGTTTTCGAAAGTAAGTTCTAAACTCGCTCTCGGCGAGGGAGTCGAAGACCTCCTCCTCGACCGGCTGGCCGAAGGCGAGAAACTCGCCGGATGTCGGAAATATCAGGGCGTCCATGATCGAGAGGAGGGTGGACTTTCCTGATCCGTTGGTGCCTATGAGAGAGACCTGCTCGCCCTGAGATATCGCCAAGCTGATCCCCTTCAGGGCCTCGAACTTTCCGAGGTAAGAGTACGAAACATCTTTGAGATCGAATATGACCGGCATTATATGAACCTCATAACTGGACGACGTTGAGGGAGACGAGGACGAGAGCCAGGCTTAAAGTGAAGGCCGACCCGGCGGCGACGTAGTCCCGCCTCCGAAGGTGGTAGTCGTGCATGATCCGGACGTCGCCGGAGAAGCCTCTGGAGACCATGGCCATGTGGACCTTCTCGCTCATGTCCAGGGACTTTATCAGCATGTAGCCCATCCTCCCCCCGACCCACCTCTGCTCGTCCCGGAGGCCCATGCTCTTTATCGTCCTGCTCTTCTTGGCTATGTGCAGATCTCTCACCATCTCCATGAAGAGGAATATGTAGCGGTAGGCCATGGCTATGGTGAGGACGTATACTTTCGGGACCCGAAGGGACCGGAGGGACTTGAAGAGGAGCTGCTGGGGCGTGGTGAGGAAGAGGAGGACGACGGCCGAGACGGCCGTCGCCACTCGCAGGGTGAAAGTGACGGCGGCTCCGGCTCCCTGATATGTGATGTAGATCGAGTCGGGCAAGGCCCAGGGTCCGAGGTGGGCTCCGGGCGGAAGGTCCATTATGTGAAATAGTGGGTCGCCGGGGAGGAAGACGTTAAAGATGACAGGGATGACGATCACCCCCGCAAAGAAGGGGACGAAGAGCCAGACCCGCTTTACGAAAAAGCCTATCCCGATCTTGCTCAGTCGGGCGAAGATGAGGGTGAGGAGGTAGACGGCTGCCAGGAGCCAAAGGTCGCTCGTCACGGAGATGGCGAAGACAACGGCCAGGATCGATATCAGCTTTACCCGAGGGTCGAGGCTCTGGAGGAGGCCATCCTTTTTGGTGAAGGCTTCGGTTACGAGGGCATCCTGGAAGAAGGCGAAGGCGCCGTCAATCGTCTTTTTGACGAAGCTCGCCTTGCCTTTTTTCTTCTTTCCGCCACCAGCTTTGGCGGCTTGCGGAGCCTCAAAGGTGCTTCCGTTCGCCTCTTTCATCCAGTCAGGGATCAGGGCACCACCTTCTCCACCTCATCGTCTCCAGCGAGTCCGAACCGGCTGAAGATCGCCCCAGGGCGAAAAGCCAACGGATTTCTCAACATCTCTCGATCGGTCATCATGGCCTCTTCGTTGTCAGTGGGATTTCTAATTAATAAAGGTTGGCGCGTGTTATTCATTGTTATTTACAAATAGATGATTATGCTAAAGCGCCTTTACTTAGTTGGGCTGAACGGACCGGGGTGTCCATCTGGCCGGACCAAGCCCCGCCAAAGGCTGCAGAAGGGCGATAGATCGTCCGTCGAACGAAGGCTGGTGGAGACCTACCGGAAGGCCAGAAGGGCGATCATCATCACGAAGATCCCGGCGATGAGCCCGATGTTCGTCAGGTGTTCGTCGCCGTAGTCGTTGGCGATCGGTATCAGCTCGTCGAAACAGATGAAGACCATGATCCCCGAGACGAAGGCGATGGAGGCGGCGAGAACGAAGTCGGTGAGGATGGGGAGGAGGACGAGGATCGCGACTATCGCCCCCAAGGGCTCGGCCATCCCCGCCAAAAACGAGTAGAGGCACGACTTCCGCCGGTCGCCGGTGGCGCAGTAGAGGGGGACGGAGCAGGCGACCCCCTCGGGGATATTGTGGATTGCGATGGCGATGGCGATCGGTACCCCGAGCCGGAGGTCGGCAAGGGATACCAGAGCGACGGCGAGCCCCTCGGGCAGGTTGTGGATCCCGATCCCCAGGGTCATCATGATCCCGCCTCGGTAGAGCCGGTCGCAGTGGGCATCCGCCTGGCCGTCGATGTGGGTGTGGGGGACGATTTTGTCGAGGAAGTAGACCGTCAGCATCCCGGCGAGGAAGAAGAGGTCGGCGTGGGCGAGGCCGATCGTCTCCTTTGAGCTGCAGAAGAGGTCGACGAAGCCGACGAAGATCATCACCCCCGTGGCAAAGCCGAGGCTGATGGAGAGGTACCTCATGTCGGGCCTTGGGATGAAGTAGGAGACGAGGCTACCAAGCCCAGTGGCGAGGCCCGCAAGAATGGTGAGGACGAGGGCGGGGATGAGGTTTTCGACCATCGATGACCGAGATCAAAAAGGGTTGCCTCAGTTAAATAGATTGGCTGAAGCGGCAAAAGCTTAACAAGCCCCTCGGTCCAATAGCCCAGAAGACTGGTACTGGTGGCTCAAGATGATCAAGATCATATCCTTCGACATGGACGGGACCCTCGTCACCTCCAACTACGTGGAGAAGGTCTGGCTGGAGGGCGTCCCCACTCTCTACGCCGAGCGGCACAAGATCGGCCTTGAGGAGGCCCAAAAGCTCGTCTACGACGAGTACATGTCCGTCGGGACGCGGGACCTCCGCTGGTACGATTTGCAGCACTGGCTCGACCGCTTCGACCTCGATATCGAGAGGATAGACCTGTTGGAGATGTACAGGGACGACGTGGAGTTCTACCCCGAGACCGAGGAGGTCCTGGCCCTCCTATCGAAGAGGTTTGATCTCGTCGTCGCCTCCAACGGTGCCACCGAGTTTGTGGATTTCGAGCTTGGAAGCCTCAAGCACTACTTCCGCGAGATCATCTCGGTCACCTCCAAGTTCAAGAAGGTGAAGGACTTTCCCGAGACCTTTCACGACCTCTGCCAGTACCTCGGAGCAAAACCAGAAGAGGTGATGCACATCGGCGACCACCGCTACTTCGACTACGAGGTCCCAAAGGAGGCGGGGCTCTTCGCCCTCTACCTCGACCGGGACCGGATGGAGTCGGGGCCGGACGTCGTCCACGACCTCCGGGAGGCGGCGGAGCGGGTGACGGGGATGTAGAATTTTGGGCTGAAGTTCGGCACTGATGGGAGGTGGAGCGAAAACCAGAAATAGGTCTAAGTGTTTTTTTTATACCTGTTACACATATGCCAAGATTGCCAAAGAAAGTAAGAGAATTATTAACAAAATCACGAGACTCCGCAATATTAGCTGTAGATATTTATAATAAACCATCCACTAAGTTTAGGTCTTATGGCTTTATTGTCATGATGAATATTGCTTGGACTTCGTTATTCCTTGCAATATTTGAGAGAGATGGTATAAAGTATCATTATAAGAAGCCGAATTCAAATAGATATTATTATGTGGATGGCGAAAAAAAGGCATGGGATATAAGTAAATGCGTAAAAGAATACTTCAAAGAACAAAATCCTCCATCGAGAGAGAATTTAAAATTCTTTGTAGGTCTTAGGAACCAAATAGAACACAAGTTCTTACCAGCATTAGATTTGGAAATCTGCGGTGAATGCCAAGCATTATTGCTTAATTATGAAAAGCTAATCACGCAAGAGTTTGGTCAGGGTTTTAGTCTAAACGAATCGTTAGCAATACCCCTTCAGTTGGTATCTATTAACCCAAATTGGCGAAATCAAGTTTTAAAAGAGATTCAATCTAGAGAATATCTAACGATCAAAGAGTATGTAGACACATTTAGAAATTCATTAGATGATGTTGTATGGGATAACCCAGAATACAGCTTTAAAGTATTCTTAATCCCAAAAATAGGAAATCGGAAATCATCATCAGATTTAGCAATAGAGTTTGTCCCTTATGACCAAAGTAAGCCGGAAGAAATGAAGGAATATAAAAGAATAACAGCGATTATAAAAGAAAAACAAGTACCTGTTGTAAACCCAGGAAAATTAAAGCCGGGTGAAGTAGCTGAGAGGATCAAAAAGACTCTAAACATACCAAAATTTGATGCGAGTTTTAAACATGCACAATGCTGGAAATATTATGGAATTCGACCGGAACATGGAAGTGAAAATCCAGAGAAAACTGATACAAGATATTGCCATTATGATGCTGCACATAACGATTATGTGTATACAGAAGAATGGGTGAAATTTCTAATATCAGAACTGTCTGACGCCCAAAAAAGAAGAGAGATTCTTGGTACAGAATCGTGAATACATTTCGATTCTAGGGACCTCATCAGCGAGATGGTGACCCATAATGTAGGGAACCTGAACCCGATCCTGCACGCCCGTTTTTCGGACGGCGTTTCCTGGGCGCGAGATCGGCGGCCAGCCCCTCCCTCGGCTCATCGCCCCAGCGGACCCCATGCGGTCGATCTCGGCCTGCACCGAGGCCTGCGCCGACCGGGCGGGCGGATACCTCGTGGTCCTGGCCGATTGGCGGCGGATTCTCGGCCTGAAGGGCCGTCGGCGCCGCCGGGCGGTATTAAATTCGATGAATAAAACGTGCTGAAAAATATATGGCGGGAAGCCGACGCCTTGGTTAACGCCGCCCGCCCACTCTGCACAATGCAGGATGGCGATCCCACGATAGTGAGGGCGGCATTCGTTTTTGGGCCATCTCGATCTCCTGGACCTCATCGGAATGCGATGGAGATGACGCCGGGGACCTGGCTCCGATCCTGCACGCCCGGTTTTCGGGCGACGTTTCCTGGGCGCGAAATCGGCGGCCAGCGTCTCCATCGGCTCGCCACCCCGGCGGACCCCAGGCGTTCGATCCCGGCCAGCACCGGGGCCAGCGCCGACCGGGCGGATATCTCGTGGTCCTGGTCGATGGGCGACGGATTCCCGGCCTGCTGGGCCTTCGGCGCCGCCGGGATGTATTAATGTAGATTAATAAAACCAGCTGAAACATATAGTTGGGCGGGAGGCCGACACCCTGGTTGACGCCGCCTGTGGGTACGCGGCTGACGGAGAGGTACCTCATATCGGGTCGGTGCCCGACGTCGTTCACGATCACCGGGAGGCGGCAGAGCGGGTGATGAATATGTGAATAGATCATTTCAAGAGATCCATTTAAGGTACGGTATTCTGCGTAACAAACTCCAGGATTCCTAAACACCCAACAAATATCGGAGGTTATTTAGGTGCCAATCCTCAATGTACTTATTCTATAAGATCTATATTTAAGAAAGGTGATCCATACGAGATGGTTATTCGGCCTATTTTTGATGGCGACCTTGGCCCTATCTCCGCCTGCAGGTGCCCTGGTATATATGGCAGATGATCTGGTCTCCATCGACTCCCCGGTGGAAGACGACCTCTTCGCGGGAGGAGGCGTCGTTTACGTCAACGCTCCGGTGGATAGCGCTGTCATAGCCGGGGGGACTGTATCGATAGACGCCCCCATCAAGGAAGACCTGATAGTCCTTGGGGGCAACATCGAGATCAACTCCGACGTAGGCGGAAAGATCGTGGCCGCCGGAGGGACGATCGACCTCCGAGGCGACGTCGAGAGGAACGTGGTGATGGCCGGGGGGACGGTGAGGATCCTCTCCTCTTCGGATATAGGACGAGACGTCGCCATCTCTGGCGGCAACGTCTACAACGGCGGGAACGTGACAGGCACCTTATGGGTCAACGCCGAGAGCTTCGAGAACGCAGGAACAGCGGGAGACGTCAAGTACACGATGTGGGAGAAGGAAAATGCTGAAAAGAAGTCTGAGGCCTTCATCTCGACCTTCAGCATCCTCATAATCCTGGGCTTTCTCATCGTCGGCATCTTGATCCTGAAACTCTTTCCGAGAGGGGTTTTCGCCGTCGATCAGGATATGAATAGATCCCCAGCAGTAAAGGCCCTCCTCGGCTTTGGGCTGATCGTCGCCGCGATGGTCCTGATCGTCATCTCGATGATCAGCGTAGTGGGCATCCCCCTGGGACTCCTCCTCTTGGCGCTCTTTGTCGCGGCCCTGTTGATTGCAAACCTCTTCGTCTCCTTCAGCCTGGGAAGATGGATCGCCACCTCCTTGAACCGGACCCTGGGAGACGTTCCGGCCTTCGTCTTGGGCTACTTGGTCTTGAGCGTCCTGTTCCACATACCCTATGCTGGATCTGTAATTGAGCTGATATCGGTGAGCCTCGGGTTCGGGGCGATGGTCAGCACCCTGAACGAGACCAGAAAGGAGGTTGATGGAAAGACATCAGAGGGATGACGTGGCAAAGATGGACGAGAGGCAGCGGTGGTGCTGCCTCTTATATTGTGATGCAGTAAGAATATTATATCTTGAAGTAACAACATGGCCTTCGGAGCGGCGCTTTCGAGATCCATTCCAAGGCAACTATGAAAAAATCCATATACCAATAAGCTGCTAGATCAGACTCGAAGATAGCCCAGGTGATGGACGTGAAGTCGATTATAGATGAGGCTCTTAACAGAGCTGAGCTCGAGGGCCGGACAACTCCGTCAAGAGCCGAGGAGGACGACGAGGATCTCGATATCCGGCAAGCTCTGTCGAGAGCCAAGGGTAGGGACGATGATCTCGTCGCGATTCTGGAACAGCTCACGACGGTTATCAGGGTGGTCGGCTGCGGCGGCGGGGGGTCCAACACCATCGAGAGGCTCGCCGAGACCGGTATCGAGGGCGCTGAGCTCTTCGCCATGAATACCGACGCTCAGCACCTCCTTCACATAAACGCGGACAGGCGTGTCCTCATCGGGCGGCGCACCACTCGGGGGCTTGGGGCGGGAAGCCTTCCATCCATCGGCGAGGAGGCGGCAAGGGAGAGCATCGACGATATCAGGGCCGCTGTGGAGGGGGCTGACATGGTCTTCATCACCTGCGGTCTAGGCGGCGGGACGGGGACCGGGGCCGCTCCGGTCGTCGCCGAGGTGGCAAGGGAGCTGGGCGCTCTCACGATCGCAGTGGTGACCCTCCCCTTCGCCGCCGAGGGGGCGATAAGGATGGCCAACGCCGATGTAGGGCTGAAACGGCTGAGAGAGGTCTCGGACACCGTCATCGTGGTGCCCAACGACCGGCTCCTCGAAGTCGTCCCCGATCTGCCCCTCCAGGCGGCTTTCAAGGTGGCGGACGAAGTTTTAATGCGCTCTGTCAAGGGGATAACAGAGCTGATCACAAGGCCCGGGCTGATAAACTTGGACTTCGCCGACGTCAGGACGATAATGTCCAACGGTGGGGTCGCGATGATCGGTCTCGGTGAGGCGGAAGGCGAGATGAAGAGCAAAGATTCAGTGATCAAAGCCCTCCGAAGCCCCCTCTTGGACGTGGACATCTCGGGCGCGACCTCGGCTCTGGTCAACGTGGTGGGAGGCTCAAACATGACGATATCCGATGCAGAGACCGTGGTGGAAGAGGTCTACGAAAGAATCAACCCTGACGCCCGGATCATATGGGGTGCCCAGATCGATCCGTCCCTCGAAAACGGCATCAGAACTATGCTGGTGGTAACCGGCGTCTCATCTCCTCAAATTCTGGGAAAAGAAGAACAGAAGAAGAACCGCGTCGTCTCCAAGTACGGCATAGACTTTGTCCGGAGAACGCGAAGCGACATCTGACCGAATAAAAAACCGGCAAAATCTCAAACTTAAAAGCCCGCACCATTACGATGATCCCGTGGCCAAGACCTCCGCCAACCGGGTCAACGGGAGACCATCACAAGCCTGGGAAGTCGAGGTTGGGGGGGGATTTCTTCACCGTTCTGGTGGGCCTCCTCACCCCCTTGTGGTGAACTTTTGGGATAGCTAACGTCCACCACCAATTTGACTTTCTGCATGTAAAAGAGGGTCTGGCCCACACATGGCATCTCCTTGAAGGTATCCGGATGGACGTAAACGGTTTTAAGCTGGTGGCAGGCCTGGAGCACTCTATAGATATCGCGGTTTGTGGGCACAAAGGCTATGACCAGCTCTTCGTCAGATGGGGCAAGACGTGCCAGGTCGCCCTCCGATTCCAAAGTTCGCAGCATCTTCAAACCACCAAACATTCTTGCGCCGAAGAAGCCACGCAGAGCAGCATCATCCAAAGTACAACTCTTCACGATTTTATACCCAATTCAACGAGTCACACATATATGAACCTGTTGATTCGAAATAACTGCAGAGGGATGAGGCGAGGATTTTATACCATGATAGAAGATAGCATACAGAAATCCACGCCGATTCGGAATCGTGAAGAGGGATTACATCCAATGAAAATGATTATTGTACCCGTCCCAACAAATCGATTCCCAAATTTCCTTTGGAGCATAAAAATGAGTGATCTTCCACAAAAAGATGATCGCGATCATGATGCGAAAGTCCAGATCGCAAAGGATAATATGAATCATGTAACGTGACTGATTTATATGGCATAGAGATTGATTAATAAATATTGTTAGGGGCGCCGAGATGGGATGTGAAAAGTATGCCAACTGAGAAGGTGAAAAGAGAGCTTGAGATGCTAAGACGGCACCTCATCATCCTCAAATACGTGGTGGAGAACGAGCCGATCGGGATCCTCAAGCTGGCCGAGGAGACAGGAATACCAAGCCACAAGGTCCGATACTCGCTGCGGGTCCTAGAGCAGGAAGGGCTCATCGCCGCCTCGGCTCCAGGAGCCGTCACCACCGAGCGGACCGAGACCTTTCTCAAAGATCTGGACCGAACCATCGACCAGATCCAAGAGATGATCACAGGGCTGAAAGACGTCAAGATCAAGCGGTAGTATCCAATGCCTCCCTACATAGACATAACAAAAGCTCTGGAGGCGGCGTCCAGAGAGGAACGGAGAGACGAAAAGGCTAGACTATTGGCGCACCTTCTCAAAATCCTCGCTCCAGAGATGATCCGACCCATCGTCAGGCTCATATCGGGCCGGCTCTGGCCCCCCTGGGAACCGCGAGAGATGGGGATCGGACCCGAAACTCTGGGGGAGGTTCTAGAAGAGCTCTCATCTCAGGTGGTTTCTGAAGCAGAACGGGAGACCGACCTCGGTGATCTGGCCGAGATGATGGTCCTGAACCGGTCTCAGCAGACCCTCATCCCGGCGACGATGGATTCGTTATTTGTTTACGATGCCCTTCGTCATATCTCAGCTCAAAAGGGCCCAGGATCCCTTTTCAGAAAAAAGGCTATCCTGAAAGGGCTTTTTCTCAACGCCACTCCTATCGAGGCAAAGTACATAGCGATGACGGTTCTCGGAAGGACGGCGGCAAGCCTGGGACCCACACTCATCTCGGCGGCCATTGGGAAGGCCTATTCTATCGACGAGGCGACGGTAAAAAAAGCCTACGCCCGCCTCCCCGACTTTGGTATGGTGGCCCTCAACGCCTTCAGGGGAGAGATATTTGATGTGAAATTGGCACCCCAAAATCCCATCCGGCTCATGCCCCTGAGGCGAGAGAAAAACCCTGCTGAGGCGATAAAGAGGGCGGGGCTTGCGGCGTACGTCGTCTGGTATGGCGGGCTGAGGGTCCAGGTCCACAAGTTCAACGACCAGGTCGTCATATATTCGAACCGGCTTCGAAACGTGACCCAGCCCCTTTCAGACCTAGCAGAGGAGTTGATGATGGTCGAGGGCAACTTCATTATGGAGGGGGAGTTCATCCTCGTCAGGCATGGGAAGATATCGCCCCAGCCGGAGATGGTGGCGAGGATCAACCTCAAAGGAAGGCCGAGAGATTCGGCTAGCTCCTCCTTCGCGGCATCGGATATCCTCTACCTTAGCGGAGAGGAGCTGATTGATAAGGGCTACGCAGAAAGGAGACAAACTTTGAGAAAAACCCTGAAGGGTATGGCAGGTGAGCCCTTATCTGCCAAAGTGTTTCTGGCCCAGGAACGTGTCATCGGAGATCAAAAGAAGGCGATAGAGCTTATCCGATGGTCTCTGGACCAGGGTTATAGAGGTCTTCTGCTTCGCGATCTAGGCGAACCTTATACTCCAGGTTCCAAAAGCCATTTGGACGTGGCGATATCTAAGATGCCGGAGACGTGACCCGCCCCCACCTCATCGAATTGAGCCTCCCCTCATCAATGCCGCCTTCGGGCGAGATCAAACCGACGAAGGCGCCCAGTTTCGGGATATATCACGAATTATTTATTCGAGAATCATTTCAAATTCAAAATAGAATCTACAGAGGCGTTTTCCGAAGGAAGAGGGCCACGAAAGTCTATATATGTGAAGAATACTCAGTTCCTTGAGAGCCGGTCAGCAGGGCGGTTCTTGTCAGAGGGGAGAATATTTAAGCTCAGTATGTGAAGATGTTTAGAGAGGAATCGGAGGAAGGATTACATGACCAGAGGATTTTGGGCGGTTTCGGCGGCGCTTCTGGTGGCCACCATCATGTTATCGCCAGCAATGGCATATACCATTTGTAGTTCAGCAAATCCATCATACACCATAGGCACGGGAAGTCCCTATCAATACACCATGGGATCCGGCGGCCTTCAGGCTTACACCATTGGCACGGGAACCCCCTACCAGTACACCATGGGATCTAGCGGCCTTCAGGCCTACACCGTCAGCTCGGGAACCCCCCAGTATACCATGGGATCTAGCGGCCTTCAGGCTTACACCATAGGCATGGGAACCCCCGCCGCGAGCACGGGATCTTGCGAAGTGACGACCGAGACCCCTGTAGTCGAGGAGACCCCTGTGGTCAATGAGACCGCCACCGTTGAGGAGACCCCCGTAGTTGAGGAGACCCCCGTAGTTGAGGAGACCCCCGTAGTTGAGGAGACCCC
>Ga0116162_10001846_pt1 | contig 13576 bp, 24 predicted proteins | sample AD_UKC105_MetaG_FD_89875 | JGI IMG/M metagenome (GOLD analysis project Ga0116162, IMG submission 89875) | Active sludge microbial communities of municipal wastewater-treating anaerobic digesters from Hong Kong - AD_UKC105_MetaG | ecosystem: Engineered > Bioreactor > Anaerobic > Digestate... | reverse complement strand
TTTTTCAGCTTAGACAAAGAAGCGGAAAGAGCGTCTATACCACCTATAGCCGAGGTTGAACTCGACTGTACCTCTAATTCAAGAGATTCGATTGTAGTTGGCATTAAACTCACTTCCTTTCTTCAAATCGTTTATTATTCTGCACCATGTACGCTTCCATAAAGCGTATTCCCTTTTGTGCTTTAGCCTTTTCCTCATTCTCCTTTGCTTCTTGAGCTGACCTTTTGGAAATCGGATAAGCCTGTTCGACATAAGGTTTGGCTTTTGTCCCTTTTTTAGCAAAAGCGTGTAAGATAGGAGCTACACGATTAATTGCGTCATAGATGTACAGACCCTGTAACCACGCTTGCTGATTCAATTTTTCGTTTCTTAGTTCCTCAGCTTCACGGTAATACTTCACCAACAAGCAATCTCTATCCCAATATTGCTCCTCGGTCATTCCGATGGATAGATAATAAGAAAATTGTTTGTAAAATATATCCGTATAAGGAAAAGGGGAAGTGGAAGCAAATTTCTCTCCACTTCCCTTTACTGCGGATTCGTCTTCGGTGGACAGTGAACCACTTAGAAGCTCGCTGCCCAGTCCACGTTTCCCTCGGATTCTCCGGGTTCTTCAACGAGTGCCATAATCGGTTCGTTATACATTTCTGCCAGCTTGCCGATAAGCTCTTGCTTGTTAGTCAGTTTGGCGAAAATCTTATCAATGTTCTCCTTTTTCTCAAATCTGTGGTGTGCAAGAAACGCACCCTCGAAAAGAGCAGGAAGGGTGGACATAGGTTTATTCTCAACCTCTGATGCAATGAATCCCTTTTTCTCCATTTCTGTGACTGTTCTGCGAGTGAATTCAAGGACATATTCTTTATCCTCGAAAGTGAATTTCAACTGTTTAGCCATAATACTAAATCCTCCTTATTTTCTTACACTGTTGTATCCATTGTGATAGGTGTAGAAGGTGCGATAGTGATTGTCATACCGACAACCTCATTTACACCACCACCAACCGGGAATACTGAAAGCTGACCGTTGAATTTGAACTTTCCGTCAGTGCCAGTAGGTGTGATTGTATCACCACTTTCCGTACCACCGAACCATACAGCGTATTCGTTGTCAACACCGTCCAGTGCCTTCAAAGCGGTGAAATCGTCCTTGGTATAATTTGCCGAGAACTCAAGAGCGTCCAAAGACTGAATACCCGGAATATAAGTCTGCATATTATCAGACAGCGTTGTTGTTTCCAACATTTCGGGAGCACCGCCCAAATCTGGGAACTCCTTAATGTCAATAAGTTTGCTCCATGTAGCGTCCGTTTTCTTCATTAGAAAAATTTTATATGTGCTAATAGCCATGATTGTTTACCTCCTATAAATCATATTGTTTTTTGATACGATTGCTTTGTATCTACCAACCATTCGATAGATTGTTGCGTCTTCCTCGTTAGGAATTGGATTAAGCATGATTCTTGTAAATCCCATATTTGCAAATTCGCTGTCAATAATGGAAGCAATATCCTTACATTCAGCTTTTTTTCCCTTTGTCTTATTGGAATATATATTTACCTCATACAAAAGCTCTGCGTGATTCTCCATGCTATCGGTCGTTCTCGTGCTACGATAAATTGCGTTATCTGCTTCAAGTAACGACACACAAGGGAAAGACGGTGGTGATTTTACATACTCACCTGTTACGAAAATACCAGCATATTCCTCACGAACTTTCGTGGATATAATACTGAATACCTCGTTTTCGATATCAATCACCCGAACACCTCCCTTGCAATACTTTGAATATCGTTACAAACGGTTTGCACAGCTCTGTACATCGGCATGGTTGCCGGAGTACCACGAGTGAGCTTCAATTCGCCATCCTCGTAATAACCCCATGCTTTCTTTTTACCATTACCTTTACCAAAACTACCGATTGTGAAACCCAGCTCCGCACCATTAGGGTGAGGGGAACTGCCGGGAGAGCTATTATGATGTACACCAGCACCGAACTCAACCCACACTGCGTCTTCGCCACTCGCAACTACGACTGAAAGATTTGCTCGATTATCAACCGATACTTTCACATCTGCGAATTTCGGCTCTTCCTTAATTAAATCGTCAACGACCGCCCCGTTGAACCCGGTTTGTGCTTCCACAGCTAATCGGTCTGCGACTTTCTCTCGGAGGAGTTCGACTTTTCGTGTGAACTCTGCTTTATAATGTGCCATCTCACGAATGGCTCTATCAAGGTCCTGTTCGGATAATCCGATTGTGATTTTCTTCTTACCCACTGACCGCCACCTTGCTTATTGCAATAGACACGCTGTTCAAACTCTTTGCGACCTTCTTCACGATGTAGTCATAGGGGGTAATAACCTTCCCAGATTCATCAAGGGCTAAAGCCCCAGTATTGTCGAGTAGTGGAACTGTGTCTACCCATAAAACAGAATAAATGTCGAGTGAAGGAGCTTCGTTATCCATAACAATTACCTTGTCGTAGGATTCGTTATCTCCGAACATTCTTGTGGTAGCTTCCCCCTGTGCGGCAGAAACATTGGCGAAGAACTCAATCGGATTCCCATGTAGAACTTCGTACTCCCCTGTTACATTACCGTATTCGTCTGTAATAGGAACTCGATTCTCATAGAGAGCGTAGAAGAATTTCACCCTGTTTCTATCCATGCACTTCATCGTATCACCCCACAAAAAGGGGTAACTGACTTGAGCATCGAGGACGGTACGTCAGCATTTTCATACTGCCTATTGATACCATTTTCAGTGTGAGCAGTCTGTCCTTCCGCACCTCGCTTGTTCCACAGATACGCAGCTATCTCACATTGGAGAGTGTCATACTGTACAGGAACAACTACCACGGAGTGGTCATAGGGATATGCGCGGCTCAAAATTTTTCTCGCGGCAAGAGTGAGGAACACAGCTAGAGCCGCATCATCTGTAGTGTCAGTGATACCCACCATCACTTTAAGCATAACCAGCTTTTCGGTATCGGTCATAGCCGTATTCCTCCTTTCGTCACATTACCTTAGATGGAAGTCGCAATCGCTACATTGCCGCTTGCACGAATCTTGCTATCGGCATCAATGTAGATAACTTGAAATACCTTAGCATTGACTGCTGCATACTGCGTACCTGGTTCGTAAGCCGTACCAAATGTGGCAGAAACAGTACTATACGCATCGCCAACCGCAACAGAAATAGCAGAAGCAAGACCAGTCGCACAGTAGGCTTTCCACCCATACGGCAGATTGGTAGGGAAACCATCAACGCTGAAAGAAGCCTTTGAGCTTGCGATATCCGCATCCTGTGTAACAGTAAGAGCGGTAAGAGTTGCCGCACCCATCTTCACAACCTTAGAAGCGTCATACAGATAAGCCGCATAATGCTTGTCGGCTGTAAATGTAGTAGACTTGTTCACGATGTTACGGTCACTCTCAACAAGAGTGCCACGCTTCATGAAAAGAGCAACTGCTCCCGGCTTAACGATGTACGCAACATTGTTAGTTGCAATCTTGTTGGTGACTACGACAACACAGCCGTAAATCATACCGACCGCGCCTGCAATCATCATATTGGCAGCAACCTCAGAAGCAGGTAGCCAATCCGCAGAAGCACGGATAGCCGCATAAGACGCAGGACTCACAAATAGGTACTTGTCACCTTCGTAGTCCTCACCCAGCTTAATAAGAGCCAGATTGACCTCTGCTGGAGTGACTGTCACAACAGGATGGAGATATGTTGCGTCGGCGAGAGCCGCCAGAACATCATTATCCACCTTGCTTGCGATAGAAACTGTAAGCTGTTTACCAATCTCACCAACGGGGTCACCGTAGCCGGATAGAACCGCTTCATCGGAGATAGTTGCACCCTTACCGATTTTCTTTACCTTTACCGCCTGTGTAGAAGCAGTAAGCTCAGAGATAGAAATGTTTGCGAGTTCCGCAACATCGGCAGCATCGCCAATATATGCGTACTGAGGGAGCGTGACGGTATCGCCTGCTCGACCTACCAGAGTATTGTCCACCTTACAGAGCGGGGTGAACTTCATTTCATTGACCAGCTTTCGCTCAATCATATCCGCAAGAACTTGCGGATTGATAATGCTGGAAAGAATAGTTTCATTAGCCATTATTCAAGACCTCCTGTAAATTCGTTATATAGTTCGGGCTGTTCGTTGAACACTTTAAGCCGTTCGGTGTAGCCCATAGCATCGAACTGCTCCTGTGTAATTCCTTTACTACCATCTCCACCGGGGGCGGGCTTAGGGGTTTCTTTCAGAACATCGGCACGGATTTTCTTTTCTAGATTTTCCATGTGCTTTTTCTGATTGGTAAACACCTTTTCGAGTTCACCGTTCGCCATAGCTTCGGCAGTTTCCTCTGCCAGCTTATCGTCATAGCCGATACCCAACAGCTTTGCCTTATTCTCTGATATCGTGACCTTTTTCAGAAGCGCATTATAGTCACTCTGCAATTTCTCCCTATCTTCAGCATCTTTCAGCTTCGCCGCTTCGTCCTCAGTCAGCTTTGTTCTGAGTTGCTTTTTCAGTTCAGCCGCTTCGGAATTGCTCTTTGAAACAGCCGCTTTCAGCCGTTCGATTTCGGTGTTGTCTGTGGGAAGTTCGACAGCGGCAAGAGCCGTTTCGATTTCCGTAAGTGTCATACCCTCTTTGTAGGCATCGCCCAACAGTGCTTTAATGTCCATTTGAAATCCTCCTGCGTTTTATAGACTTCCCTGTCTTTGTTTTCCGTTTTTAAGTCTTGTCTTGACCTTGCGTTTATTTACCCTTAGTTCCCTCTAAGCTATCTTAAACGGACAAGCCGCTTAAAATCATTCATTACCATCCGTGGGTGGCTTGGTCTGAGCCAGTTGTGCCGCCTGTTCCATCTGCTCATCGTAATATTTTTCACTGATGGTATAAGCATTTTCGGCATCAACGAAAAGACCGCAATGCTTAAACGCCAACAGGGGATGTATTTTCGGCTGTTGGAGCATCGACACAAGCACTTGGCTCTTGCTCTGAATGTTCTCATAATTTCTACGAGAGAACTGCATAGCCACATCTTTAACACGGATATTCACAGAACCCATATCACGACAAATGCGGAGAACCAGTTTGAGCATTTCCTGTTCGGACTTTTTGAACATAAGTTCGCTGTCCTTTGCTCTCGCTTCGGCAAGTGACCAACCATCCCGTAAGAGAACCGCTGAGCCTGTGTCACTCGTGGAACTTCCACCGTTGCGGTTAGGCATACCGCAAATCGTAAGCACGGTCTGGTACATATAATCGACCATTGTTTGTGTCTGGTCTTGATTAAGTTCGTTCGATACAATATCCACATCAGCCTGTGCGCCATCAGTAGACTTGACCTTGATAGCACCCAATTCTTTCAGTTCAGAAAAATCTTCCGCTGTAATGTCGCAATTCACAAACTTGATAAAAGCCTGTATGAACTGCTCCATACCGTCAAGACGGTTGCTTGCAACACTGTTGATAGCGTCCAATAGGGGCAGGACAATTTCAAACGAGCCAAGCCGTGCGTTATTTGCGGGGTACTCAAAAATGGGTACAACACCGAGTGCATGGGGCTTACTCTCAATAATCTTTGTGTCCTTAACTTTCCAAAAGTGGTTTTTGGAATAAATAGAGAACGTATGAATACCCAAATCGTCTGTGCTGTACTTAACAGCGAAAATCGGTTTATTGCCGATGTCGTTTGCATACACCACAAAACTCTCACGAGGGTCGAGCGTGTACATCTCGAATGGCGCATCGTCCAAGTCAATCGGCTCATCGGGAAGAACCAGTCTGAACGCAGTACCACAAATCATCTGCCACTCGACAATCTCTTTGTCTTGACTGGCTTTGTTCTCACTGTACATCAACTCGTTCAGCTTGGAGATTGACATTGTAACGGTATCATCGCCACTACGCCCGACATACTGAATGGGTTCACCACACAGATAGCCAACTTTGAATGAAACAATCTCATTCGCTCTATTTTCCACAATGCGATTGCAGATTTCGGGGCGAACCTGTTTTGTGCGTCCCAGAACGGGCTGTTTGCCACGGTAATAGTCCCACAAGTAGATGATTTCGCTACGATTTAGACGGTGAATGTTCATCGCCTTGTCCAGTTCGGAAATGATATTGGCATCGGTGATTACAGTAGCGTCCGTTGTAATGACTTTTCTGCCGTACATCTCTTTTGCGCTCAACAATATCCCTCCCGTCTTCCAAAAATAAAAAAAGCGCGTTATCGTTTGTGTAAAAACACTTGCGATAACGCATCAACATAATTATTCTATTATTACACTTACAGTATATCACATATCTTGTGGTTGTCAACAGAAAATAACACAAATTGTTGTGTTTCTTCTTGCTTTCAACTCACCACGGTCTTTGGAATACCTCGACTTTACTTCCACTCATACTTTGTGCATACTCAGCCAGCATCGCCATACCATCGGGAACATCATCATGCTTATTTTTTCCGGCTACTGTGTAGGACAAGAGCATATTCATCATTTTACCATAGTCACTGTTTTTCTGATACATAGATTCGTCCTTGAACAGACAATGCTCTTTAACCCACGATGAATTGACAATTATTTTTGTCTCTTTATTGGTAGAAGTAAACTTTGTTGTAATATGAGTGATACCACCTTTAGCCTTGACCTCAGTCTGTACCTTCTCGGCAACTCGACCTCCGGCAGAGTTTGATTCAAAACGACAGGAGTTTACCTTATCTCGGACAAGAATCTCGACCAGTCTTGCGTCTACGATGTTCGGAAGCCCATTGTCGCAGACACAATCGTTAATATAATAATCCTGTCCGTATACCCATGCCGCTGGGAGAAATGCGTAGTCTTTACCTTTATCCTTCGTATCACAAATAGCAATGATAGCGTCCGGGGCATTGGAAGGAAGCTCAAAATATCGTCTCAATTCGTCCTCATGGTAGAGAAGGCCTTCGCGCTCAATAGGCTGATTCATGTAAAGTGCTTTCCAGCTCACATCGTCCATAATGTCTCTCTGCTCTTTGTAGAAATTCGTGTTGAATCCTACACCATAGGCATAGTCAAAATTCGATTCGTCCTGTTCGTTCATTGCTGGTACGACAATAAACTTCGCCCTGTCGGAATCCCCATACTGATTCTCAAGCCGCCCAATAACATCGTGAACAGACCAACGAGTAGCAATATGAAGCTCCTTACACTTGTCACCTATTTTTCGCTGTCTGAGGTCAGTGGTGTATGTCTCCCACAATTTATCAAGACGCTCCTTCGATAATGCCACTTCTATACCGCTTACTAAATCGTCACAGTAGAGAAGGGTAGCAGCACGATACAGACCAGCGTTACCTGTACCGATAGAGGTAAATTCCAGTGTCTCAAAACGCTTACGCTTTCCGAGGTCGATACGACAGTCCTTAGCATTGGTGTTTACCACATTTACGAGAGGGAATACATCGTGCCACAGGTAGTCACCGTCTTTGTCCATAATTCGCAGACATTCATCGTACACCCCTCGCACGAAGCTGTTCGAGTGAGAGCCTGTCAGCATGGGTTCGTCCGGGATTCTCCCTGCGAGATAAGTTAGATAGAAGATAGCAAGTGTTGTCTTACCGCAACCTGGAGGGAGGGACACTGCCAGTAAGTCCAGCTTATCGTCCACCAAATCTTGCAGTGCTTCAACGACAGGGCGAAGGGCCTTTCTCCGAGGAGGGTAGAACTTCTTCTCAGGCTCTCGATTCGATTCGATATATAAGATATAACTTTCGAAATCGTGAGGTGCTGCAACAAGTAGTACGGATTTATGAAGCGAGTACATCTTTCTCATTTTATCTATATCCTCGATGGTTGGTATGACTTCCTCCAACCTATCTGATAATTTTTTCAAATATTCAACAGCAAGCGGAACATCTGTTTTCATACACTCACGACAAGAATCTTTCAAGTCTTGATAAGCATTATAATCCGTACCATCAGAAACGAGAGAGTATATAGCTTGCAATAACTCACGCATGACTTCCCTCCGTTATACTTAATCCTTTTGATGTAAACATTAGGTTCACTCTGTTTGTTTTATTATCAGAAACAGATATATTGTAAAATCCTGTTCTCTTTTTCTTGCCTACACCGCCTATTTGTGCGTAATGAATGGTATGATTTCCTTCGCTTACGTTTATGCTGATTGCTGAGCCATTCGTTAATGTATAGGTTTGAAAATCATCAACTCTTACATTAAGCGAAATAGCAGAACCACATTGGTTTTTACACCTGTTTATGATAAGCGTAGTGTTTCCTGTTACATTCGTCTGTTCAACCTTTGGTATATTTTCTATAACTACTGGTTGCTCTTGCGGATTGAAAGATGTTCCACAGGTTTGACATACTGCTATTGATTCGTGCTGTGTCGGCATTAGTGCTTTTAATACAGCACCTATCGCAAATCCAATCGCAAGACCGATTACTAAACCCATGACACCTAAAAACATCAAGCTTATTCCTCCAAAGAACAAAACACAGCCTGTCATTATTGGATTTTTGCTGTTTTTGACTTGTATTTGAACGTTATTCGACTTGCACTTAGGACAAATCATAATCAGTCCTCCTTTTTTGGAACATAAGTAAGTTGAATGTCATAACCGAGAGATTCCATCATGCTCACAAACGTTTTGTTTATAAGACCATCTTTCTTTTTAATAATGCGATTGACATACTGGCCTGTCGTTCCGACCTTCACTCCGAGCTGTTCCTGTGTAATACCAGCTTCTAAACACTTTACTTTTGTTTCAATTTCAATGTTATTCAACACCATATCAATTATCCTCCTTTTGTATTTTATTACATTGTAACACACTTTAGATTATATCACAATCGGTATTAGAGAAATTTTTTTTCTCTTTGAACACCTTATACCATGTTGTCTTACCAATATATCCGAACAGTAGTGAACAGTAAGTGAACAGTAGTTAAAACATACTGTTCGCCTGCAAAGCCTTGATACATAAGGGTTTGCGGAAATTCTGAACAGATGAACAGTAATTTAGCGAAAAACTAATCTCTATATACATATATACGTATGCAATAGTTTTAGAGGAAAATACTGTTCATCTGTTCAGAAAGCGGAAAAGACTAACGTTTTCAAGGGTTTCGGGGTGAACAGTAGCAAAAAACGTACTGTTCACTACTGTTCATACTGTTCAGATTTTGTCTCACCTTCCGATTATTCGTCAAGTGTTTCATTGTCAAGTAATTCATTGTCAAGTGTTTTATTGTCAGATAGGAGAGCATCTGAATCTACTTTTTCCTTCGTAGAAGACTCAGAAGTGACCTCATATCCTTTTTCTGGAATCCTACAATCGATAGGAACAACGATTACTTTGTACTCCATAGCTCGCACCATTTCATTCATCAATGATACTGGTATGTCTTTCACATTCTTATTGTTCAATCTCTCCCAAATAGCAGCATTACTGACTTCCAATTTCTTTGCCAATTCAGCGTTTTTGATTTCTTCCTGTTCCATTATGGCTTTCATTATGTCTCTACCTCGCATGATAGATACCTCCTTTGTTTGATACCTTAATTATATATGTCAAGTGATTTGTTGTCAAGTGTTTTATTGTCAAGTAATTTATTGAAAAGTAGCCTTTTTATTTTTTTGGGATATTTAAGCCACTCCCTGCCCCCCGGTAGGCGTGTTTATATATCCCCCTCCGGGGTAGCAATGGTAACTTTTCGGGCACATAGCCATTCGCCCTGCTTGTGTTTAATATGATGATGCTTTACGTTTGCCCAATATGAATAACCAACACCACGTGGCCGCATAAAGCCACGCAAGAAAACAAGGTAAGGAAAAGCCCCACGCAAGCCGCCACATACGACCAACGCAAGGCACAAAAGAACCCCGGCTATGTTAACCGGGGCTATTATTATTATTTATTCTGAATTAATAATTCTGATATGAGCATAAGCGGGAAAATTAATATACATAAGAATACTAGCATCTGTTTTCCTCCTTTATCATGCGATTGTGAAACGCTTGTATTGCGTCTCCGTGGTGAACGCTTGTGCAATATCTGGTAGGGCTTCCTTTAGTGCTTTACCGTCAAGCCTTGAACCCGTGACGGTTTTATAAATGACTTTAGTGCTTCCCTCTGTGACTGTCTCCCTGCCTCGCATAAGAGCGATAATATCATTTTTTAGGCTCTCATTCATTGCTTCTAGCTCTTCAATCAAACGCTTGTTCTCTCTGTACTCATTACATAGCTTTTCAAATTTACTCATTGTTTTCAACCTCCTCAAATTCAAGCGAATTAAATAATTGCGACAATTCCTGTATCATAAAATATTGTTTTGCCGTGTAATTCTTATTATGGGAAGAGATAAAATCAATGTTTTTTTGAAAATATTGTCGCAACTCCAACAACGAATGAACCGGCACGGCCGTAATATTATTTAATTGTTCGTCGCTTATATTTATAATCATTTTCATTTCATAAACCCTCCCTTTCGATAATTTCTCGCTCTTCATCTCCAGGCTTTCTCGCGTATAGCTTGAGCGTGCCGCCCTCCATTAAAACGTTGTCAATATCTGAAAAATCTAATACAAAAACTTTATCAGCGTAATAACTATATAGAGCGCAACCCGTTGTATAATTGGACAAACAATATTCTTCACCAATAAAATAAGTATCAAACGCTTCTAACCTCCCACTCAACAACTCTATTTGCGAATATTTCCCGGCTTTTATATTGGCTATTTCATCGGGTGAAAAGCGTATATTTAAGTTACCTTTCTTAAAGCGTTGGCCCTCATAATAAAAATTTTTCATGGTTAAACCTCCTCTAATCATTCCATAACCCTATAGCTGTACTTTGTATAAATCCGGCTATCTTCTATCATTTCTAATCGTGTCTCATCTTCTGGCATTCCTGCCCAATCACAAACAAGCCTCTTGTAATCTTCATCCGTTCGCGCTTGACAATCAGCTATAATATACCCGTAACATGTGTCTGTTTCTTCACCATTTTCATCTAATTTAATCGTGTAAAATTCCTTCCCCGCGCCTAACCATATTTCGCCGTAATGCTCTACTCCGTCTTTATAATGTTCCGAACAGTAAACCATTTTCACATAATCACCTTGCGAGTAACCTCTTGCGCTAGCCGTGCGCCATTCTTTACCCGTCTTGAATGTTAGATATTCCGCGGTTGTTTCCTCTGGTTCATATTCCGCTAGCGTTCTTGTTTGGCTTGTATTTCCCCACGATACACAAGCCTTTAGCCATTCTGTTATTTTCTTAATTCGCCTGGTGTTATGAATATTATTAACCAGCCCTAAATCAAACAACATTGCGCCGATGCTTGAGTAGTGCGCATAAATTGACTTATTGACAATATCGATGTACATTTTCAGCAAATTTTCAATCTCATTTTGCAAGCTGGTGTATTCTTCTTCGTTAAAACCTCCGCAATTCCTAGATTGCGCAACGATGAACAAATTGTAACAATAATCTCCGCCTATTTCCTTTAATCCGTCGTCGTCAAAATAAAGGCTAAAATCTGATTGTTCCGGCGGTACTTCTCGAATTATATAATTGATTTTCTTTTTCATGGTTAAACCTCCTTAGATAATACCGTTTTCCCTAAATACTTTTGTTAATCCGTATCTCTTAGCAAGCCTGGTGAAATGTTCTTGAAAATATAGCAACTCGCCGTAGCTATAATTGTAATTGGGAAAACCAGCTTGCCACTCAATTGCGGCACCTTCCGCACGGGCTTTATATCGTTGGTATAGCGTCATTTTGTCGTAATTCATTGTTCAACCCTCCTTTTATTGCGATACCGGTTGAGCGTCCCACCACGCTTTGCCGCCTCCCTCAATTCCTACAAAATCAAGGAAACTGTTTACGTGTCGCATGGTGGTGGCACTGTAACCATCCCACAAGCGGGCAAACTTGCCGTTATTATTGATTTTGCAAACTTCAGTTTCATAGGACTGCAAAACCTTTTCACCGCTTTCGTTCTCAATAATTATAGCTTTCCCATAAAAACTCTTAGCGTGGTCATTTCCCATTGGACTTAACTCGTATTTTTTCATTTTCTTACCCTCCTTAAAAATCAACTTTTTCTAATCGTTCCGGTACGTATACCGTTTCATAGTGCCAACCATCGTTATACGTGTTTGCTATTCGTTGTTTGTGCTTGTCTCTAATGATTCTAGAATGAGGCGCATTACATAGCATATTAAATATCAAATTAGCCGCCTCTATAATATCCTGCTGCCCGCAATTACTACCGAAAAAGCAATCAAATAACCATTCTTTTTTATCCGCTTCTAATCCAGCGTCCCTTGAACACTTACCGTTCTTTATAGGTGTTTTGCTGTAGTAAAAATCAAAGAACGGGTTATCATTCACTTGATAATAATAATACGTGCCGTCAAGCACAAAGGAAATATAACTTGTATGCGTCACGGTTATTGGTTCAGTTTCTTCCTTTGTGTTTCTATCGCTAATAATTGCAGTGTTTGTCGGCTTTACTCTACCGCCGTGATTCTCTACAATGTTAGCAAGCTCGGTTATTATTCTTGCTGCATTATATTCCCATGCTCGCAAATATAGCCTCTCGCCGTCTTTCCATACAATAGTCATTTTCTTATCCTCCTTATAATCTTTTTGTGTTGTCTCTTGTCTTGCTATGACTATATAATAACACTATTAAGATTGCTTGTCAATACTATTTTGAAACTTTTTGTTACCATTCTTTGAATAAATTTTTTGTCTCAATATACGCCTTGTCGCGTCGCTGCTCAACTTGTCTCAATTGCTCTCGCTTCTCTAGCATATCTATTCGCTTGTTTTGGCGTATTTCCTCAGCGGTAACCTCGTCTATTCGCTTGTTAAGCTCGTTAATGTCAATCAAACATTTGGCAACCGCCAATACCGCTAAGAAAAGCACTACTGCATACACTATTGTTTCCATTTATATAACCTCCTTTCATGAACACCAAACAATAATTCCATCATCGCAAATTTGAATGTAACCCTCTTTAATTGCAATTGCGGTGTCATAAAACATTGGTTTGCCAAATTCCTCACTGATTGCCCTTGCGATTCCATCAATCGAAAAATCATCTGTTGGAATTTCAGCTGTTTTTTTCCATGTAACCGATTTAACCTCTTTCATCTTCATTGTTCTTGTCCTCCTTTTATTGTTGGTACGTTTACTATAACTCTGTTTCCGTTTTTGCATTACAAAAATTTTTATAATCTTCTTCTAGTTCGGCGGCTTGTTTAATGGCTGCTTGCTCGAATTCATACCATTCATCAAACACGCTTTGGGCTGCTCCCGTTTCAAAAACCACGTGATAACAACTTGTCCCCTCATTACAATATTTTTCATAAACCGCGGCAAAGCCTCTTTTCGTCGCTATCACAAAACTATCTAGCAACACGCCTTCTACAATATCGCCCGTATATTCTCCCTTGTTTTGGTGCATCCATTCTTCAAGCTCTTTTGGCGTGACATCAAATTCTTTTCTCATTTTCTTGTCCTCCTCAAAT
>Ga0116162_10001844_pt1 | contig 13579 bp, 12 predicted proteins | sample AD_UKC105_MetaG_FD_89875 | JGI IMG/M metagenome (GOLD analysis project Ga0116162, IMG submission 89875) | Active sludge microbial communities of municipal wastewater-treating anaerobic digesters from Hong Kong - AD_UKC105_MetaG | ecosystem: Engineered > Bioreactor > Anaerobic > Digestate... | reverse complement strand
CCTGCCGTTGCGAATGGCTGATTCCGCGAAGCCGAGCGCGAATCGCCGGTCATCAAGGTAGACCGCACTCCTGAGTCGGGCCATCGCTTCATCCAGTTCTTCCGCCGGGAATCCCTTGGCGAAGAGCTTTCGCCGGAGTTCCGCTTCACTGTGATCGCGGCGGGACAGGAAGCTCACGGCCGTTGCGAGCGCGGAACGCTTTTCAGGCATCTCCGTACTTGTCGATGGGTATCTTTTCTTCTTCGCCGCTTTGCGCCTCGTCCTTGTGCTCGAACTGATCCCAGGTAAGATCCGAGGTGGAGGAAATGCCGGAGATCTTCAGCGCGAAGTCGTCGGGGTTGGTCGACTGGCGGAGCGCCTCTTCGTACGTGATGAGCTTTCTCGTGTAGAGACTCATCAGTGACTGGTCGAAGGTCTGCATGCCGTAGGAGGTGACACCCTGGGCGATCGCCTCGGTGATCTGCTTCGTCTTTTCCTTGTCGTCGATGCATTCGCGGACCCGGGCCGTGCCGATCATTACTTCGACCGCCGGGACGCGGCCCTTGCCGTCGGCCCGCGGCACGAGGCGCTGGGAGATGACCCCCTTGATGACGTTGGAAAGCTGCATCCGGACCTGCCGCTGGTGATAGGGCGGGAACACGGAAATGATACGGTTGACCGTTTCCGCTGCGTCGAGGGTGTGCAGCGTCGACATGACCAGGTGACCGGTTTCCGCCGCGGTCAATGCGGTTTCTATGGTTTCCAGGTCACGCATCTCGCCGACGAGGATGACGTCGGGATCCTGGCGGAGTGCGCTTCGCAGGGCATTGGCGAACGAGAGGGTGTCGAAGCCGATTTCCCGCTGGCTGATGATGCTTCGCTTGTCCTTGTGCAGGTATTCCACCGGGTCTTCAACGGTGATGATGTTGCAGGTACGGTGTTCGTTGATATGATCGATCATGGCGGCGAGCGTGGTGGACTTGCCGCTGCCGGTGGTGCCGGTGACCAGGATCAGGCCGCGCTCCTCGAGGCTCAGTTTTTCCAGGACCTTCGGCATGTTGAGGCTCTCAAAGGAGGGCACGCCGAAAGCGATGATACGGAATACCATAGCTACTGAACCGCGCTGGGAATACACGCTGACACGGAAACGGCTGAGGCCGGGGATGCCGTAGGCCAGGTCCACTTCGAAGAATTCCTCGAAATGCTGTTTCTGCTTTTCGTTCATCATCGAAATCGCCATTCCGCGAATGGCGTCGGCGGACATCCGGGGGGCATTGGGGATCGGCCGCAGTTTGCCGTCGATGCGTACCACCGGCTGTAGACCCGCCTTGATGTGGATATCTGATCCCTTGGCTTTTACCGCGATTATGAGAATATCGTTCAGATCCATGTCTATTCCTTTTCAGCGCCGGTTGCCGGAGGCGCGAGGCCTGACTGTTCAAGGATTTTTCCTTCGATTTCCGCCAGGATGTCCGGGTTTTCCTTCAGGAACGTCCTGCTGTTTTCACGGCCCTGGCCGATACGGTCGCTTCCGTAGGAGTACCAGGCGCCGCTTTTTTCCACGATATTCCGATCGACGGCCAGGTCGAGGATGTCGCCGATCCGGGAAATTCCCTCACCATAGAGGATATCGAACTCGACTTCCCTGAAAGGCGGGGCAACCTTGTTTTTTACCACCTTGACCCTGGTGCGCGAACCGATGATGTCGTTTCCCTGTTTCAGGGAAGCGATCTTCCTGATGTCGAGGCGCACCGAAGAGTAGAACTTGAGGGCGTTGCCGCCGGTGGTGGTTTCCGGGTTGCCGAACATGACACCGATTTTCATCCGGATCTGGTTGATGAATATCACGCAGGCGTTGGACTTGGAAATGATGGCGGTGAGCTTGCGCAGGGCCTGGGACATAAGGCGTGCCTGGAGACCCATGTGGGAATCGCCCATGTCGCCCTCGATCTCCGCCTTGGGTACCAGGGCTGCCACCGAGTCGATGACGAGCACGTCGATGGCGCCGCTCCGCACCAGCATCTCGGCGATTTCCAGGGCTTGTTCCCCGGTGTCGGGCTGGGAAACGAGGAGATCGTCGGTCTTGACGCCGAGTTTCCTGGCATAACCGATGTCCAGGGCGTGTTCGGCATCGACGAAAGCGGCGATACCGCCCAATTTCTGGGACTCGGCCACGATGTGCAGTGCCAGAGTCGTTTTGCCTGATGATTCGGGACCGAAGATTTCGATAACGCGGCCGCGCGGAACGCCTCCAACTCCCAGTGCCAAGTCGAGCGACAAGGCTCCGGTGGGAATCGCGGCAACACCAGGCAATGGTTCGTCGTTGCCGAGTCGCATGATGGCGCCCTTGCCGAACTGTTTTTCGATCTGGCTGACCGCGAGCTCAACCGCCTTTTCTCTTTCCTGCATCTAGTGGCCTCCTGTCCGGACCATGCCGGCGTAGCGTTATGGAAACATACCGTTTCCAGCGTTGGAATGACCTCAGAAATATCATATTTTCAAGTGTTTTTTCAAGTTATCTTTGAGTTGTACGACTGGTGTGGGTGCTGGCAGTGCTATTGTTACTTTATGAAATCATGTTGAAAATCAATTTGTAGGGGCAGACCCCCGTGTCTGCCCTCTGTGGGCGGCCACAGGGGGCCGCCCCTACGGAACCATTCGAATTATTCCGAACGCAATTGATAACTACAGTTCCTCGATGTCCGGCAGTGACATGAGGTGCCGCCGCAACCAGTCCAAGGCGGTAAATGCGGACATTCTCCTGATCCGTTCCCGGCTGCCGCTGAAGCGATACTGCTTCGCGGTGCAGTCTGAAGGACCGGCCAGGGCGAGGAAAACGGCGCCCACCGGTTTCTCTTCCGTGCCGCCCTCCGGGCCGGCGATGCCGGTTACGGCGAGGGCGATGTCGCTGGCGCTTGCCGTGCGCATGCCCCGGGCCATGGCCATGGCGGTGGCGGCGCTTACCGCTCCCTCTTTCGCCAGCAGTTCCGGCGGGACACCGAGCAGCCGAATCTTTGCCTCGTTGCTGTAGGTGACCGCTCCTTCGCGAAAATATGCGGAACTTCCGGGAAGATCAGTGATCTTCGCGGCGATGAGTCCGCCGGTACACGATTCCGCGAGAGAAAGGGTTACCCCTTTTTTTCGGAACAGCGTCGCCACCACGGTATCGATGGTTTCTCCGTCCTCGGCAACTACATGGTCGCCAAGCCGCTCCCGGACCTTTTCTGCGGTGCTTGCGAGGAGTTCCCTGATGTGAGACTGGTCAGACCCTTCCCCCCGTAGCTTGACTTCCACTTCCGGGTAACTGACGCAGTAAGCGATGGTCACTCCTTCTCTCGGACGTGCAAGGTTCTTCACCTGATTTTCGATGTGGGTTTCGGAAAGGCCGAGAATCCGCATGGTTTTCGTCTCGATGCAGGTTTTTCTGTCCGCCCGGGCGGTGATGAAGGGCAGTACGGTTTCGTCCAGCATCCGCTTCATTTCCACCGGAACTCCGGGGAGAAAGAACAGGAAGCAATCCTTGTGGGGGACGATGAAGCCGCAGGCGGTGCCGATCGGATTCGGTACCAGGGTGGTTCTGGCGGGCAGCAGCGCCTGTTTTTCGGTTGACGGCAGCAGCTCTCTTCCCATGAGGCGATATCGTTCCTTCAGATGGGCGAGCGCATCCTCGTTCAGTACCAGCCGGCGATCGGTGGCGCGGGCGGCGGCACGGGCCGTCAGGTCATCAACGGTGGGACCGAGCCCGCCGGTGGCGATGACGAAGTCATGGTGAACGGCCAGCATTTCGATGGCGTCCATGATGTCCGGTTCGTTGTCGCCGACGCAGAGGTGGCGATGAACCTGGAATCCCGCGTCATAGAGCCGGGATGCGATATGGGCCGCGTTGGTATCGACGATTTCGCCGTAAATGACTTCGTCGCCGATCGAGAGCGTTGCTATTCTCATAGGAACCTCAGCAGGATATGGAGAATCATGCAGGCGTAGAGCCCGGCAACCACGTCGTCGAGTACTACGCCGTAGCCGTTTTTAACCTTCCGGTCGAAGAACCGCGCCGGCGGTATTTTGGCGATATCGAAGAAACGGAACAGCAGGAAACCGGCGGCAACCGACTGCCAGGAAACGGGAACGGCCGTCATGGTAATGAAATAGCCGATGACTTCGTCGATGACGATGATGCCGGAATCCTTCTGGCCGAAGATTTCCTCCGCATGTCCCGCTACCCAGCAGGAGAAAAAGAAAAAGGCGACGAGGGTAACGAGATACAGCGGCAGGGAAAGGCGTGCCAGAGCCAGGTAGAATGGAATCGCCCCAAGGGTACCGACCGTGCCGGAGGCGAAGGGGCTGAAACCGGCGCCGAACCAGCTTGCGGACAGAACGATGAATCTTTTCACGGTGCCGAAGTCTCCCTTTCGATGATCCGGTAGACATCCTGCAGGGGGATGCCCCGTTCCTCGGCTATGCGCCGGCATTCCTCGAATTCCGGTGCGATGCGGACCAGGCCGGCATCGTCCCGGATGACCTTGACCCATACCCTGCCCAGGCTCGTATCCCGCTCTTCCAGGGATCGGTGCAGTTTCAGGCGGGTTGCGGCGTAATGGCGCACGCCGATGGCGCTGGTTTCCGCGAGCAGCATGCGGGCAAGGGTCTCCTGCAGAGCGGGAAAGGCGAGAATGGTTACCCGTACGCCGGGGCGGTTCTTTTTCATTTGCAGGGGAGAGAAGGCCACATCGAGGGCGCCGGCCGCCAGGAGGCGCTCCATGAGGAAGCCGAGGATCTCCGGATTCAGGTCATCGATGTGCGTTTCCAGCACTCGGATTTCGTCTCCCGGCAGGGTGGCGGTTTTCTCTCCCTGCATGATGCGGAGGATGTTCGGCGTGTCCGGAAAATCCCGGTCGCCGGCGCCGCAGCCAACCGCCGTCACGGTAAACGGCGGCGGAGCGCCGAAGCCGGAGCCGAGAGCGGCGAGAATCGCCGCGCCGGTAGGGGTCACCCGCTCACCCGCGCCCAGTTCGCCGTGGACCGGAAGCCCCCGGAGGAGTTCGGCCGTGGCCGGGGCCGGAACCGGCAGTCTGCCGTGGGCGGTTTCCACGTAGCCGCCGCCCAGGGGGAGGGCAGAGGCAAAAATTTTCTCTACGCCCAGGTGCTGGAGACAGAGAGCCGTTCCTACGATATCGACGATGGAGTCCAGGGCGCCCACTTCATGGAAGTGAACGCGGTCGAGTTCGACGCCGTGGACCTTGGCCTCGGCTTCGGCAAGGCGGCGGAAAATCCGGCCGGCAGTCTCCTTGACGCCATCCGCCAGGGAACTTCCCTCGATCATGCCGGCGATATCGGCATAATGGCGGTGCGGCTGGTCCGCCGTGACGCGCACGCTGAATTTCGTTGCCCGGATGCCGTGACGACCGGTCTCTTTCACGGAAAGATCGTAGCCAACACCGGGAATCAGCAGCTGTGCCAGTTCCTCGCGGAGGAACTGGAGGGGAACTCCCAAGTCGATGAGCGCGCCCACGGTCATGTCGCCGGAGATGCCGGCAAAGCAGTCGAAATAGAGAATCTTCAAATCAGCACCTTTGGGGTTGGGGGCTATGGTACAGTCTTCGTGTCCCGGTTTCCAGGCCCCAGACCCCGTTTTTCAGTCTTTTCTATTAATCAGGCTCGCGGCGTAGGCGGCGCCGAAGCCGTTGTCGATGTTGACCGCCGTGACGCCTGAGGCGCAGGAGTTGAGCATGCCCAGCAGGGCCGCGATGCCGCCGAAGGATGCGCCGTAACCGACCGAGGTGGGGACCGCGATGACCGGCCGGTTGACCATCCCCCCTACTACCGACGGCAGGGCCCCTTCCATTCCGGCCACCACAATCAGTACCGAAGCGGAGAAGATGAGATCCTTCCTGCCGAACAGCCGATGGATGCCGGCGACGCCCACGTCGTACAGCTGTTCCACCTCGTTGCCCATGAGCCTTGCCGTTACCACCGCTTCGGCGGCAACCGGGATGTCGGAGGTACCGGCGGAAATGACCAGGACTTTTCCCTTGCCCAAAATCTCGACCGGTTTCTGTTCGATGGTCAGCGCGCGGGCTTCTTCGTGGTAGCCGGCTGCCGGGAAAATCTCGGTGAGTTGTCGGGCCTTTTCCTCATTAAGGCGGGTGACGAGAATGTTGTTGCCCTTTGCCAGGAGGGTCGTTACGATCTGCCGGATCTGGGCCACGCTCTTGCTTTCACCGAAGACAACTTCGGGAAAACCTTGGCGGATGGCCCGGTGGTGGTCCACGGTGGCGCAGCCGATATCTTCGAACGGCAGGTGCCGAAGCCGCTCGATGACTTCGTCGATCGAGCGTTCTCCCTTTTGAAGGCTTTGCAGAATCGATCGCAGTTCTTTGGTTTCCATGGTTAGGCCCTGACCTGACTTGTAAAAGTTGAGCCTATAAAAATAGCACTAATTCATCGGGATGCGAAGGGAAAATGCAGGTTGGAAGAAGAAGGAAGTCGTTTCCGCCTTTAGAAATCGGTCGGGGTTTTTTAAATAACGGGAAACGAATGGCGTCATTCATCGGGCAGTTGTTGTGCAACCTTATGAAATTCTTGCTCGATTTCCAGGAATGCTTCCACGACCGACGGATCGAAATGGGTTCCCTTGTTCCGGACGATGATCTCGATTGCTTCTTCGTGGGAGAAGGACGGCTTGTAGCGACGCTTGCAGATCAGCGCGTCGTATACGTCGGCAAGGGCCATGATCCTGCCGTAGAGCGGGATGTCCTCTCCCGACAACCCTTCCGGGTATCCGGTGCCGTCCCATTTTTCATGATGGGAGTAAGCGATGATTTTGCCGAACTGGAGAAAGGAGTCCTTAACGTCCTTGCCGTACAGGTGTTCCGCGCGCTGGATGGCTTCACGACCGTATTGGGTGTGTTTCTTCATTTCCCGGTATTCGTCGTCGGTCAGGCTGGCCGGTTTCAGCAGGATCCTGTCGGGAACGCCGACCTTGCCGATATCATGGAGCGAGGCCGACCGTTGCAGGAGGTCGATGGTTTCGTCATCCAGGTACGCGGCGTACTTCGGATTCCGGGCCATCTGTTTCGACAGAAGCATGACGTAGTGCTGGCAGCGTTCGATATGTCTCCCCGTTTCACTGTCGCGCGTTTCCGTCAAGGCGGCAAGGCATTGGATCGTAAAATTCTGCATGGCCACCAGATCCCTGTTGCGTGCCCTGACCGTCTGCTCTTCCCGCAGGTACTTGGCGAAGGTGAGTACGGTGAAGTTACCGCCGAGTGTCAGGAGGGGAAAAAGGGGAGAAATAAAAATTCCTTTTGTTGCCAGCGTCCAGCCTGAAATAAACCAGATGCCTCCGCAGCCGGCGGCAAGTATTGCCAACCCGACAAGGGAGCGGGTCCAGCAGAGGATCAGGGTGGAGACGACGCCGCAGACGAGTACCAGGAGCAGTTCGAGACCGGGTGCCCAATCCGGGCGGTAATTGAATTGTTTCTTCAGGATATTGTCGGCTATTGTTGCGTGGATTTCCGTGCCGGATACGGCCGCAGCCAATGGCGTGGTCCGATGCTCTTCGAGACCGACCGCCGATGTGCCGAGGAAGACGATTTTTCCTTCGATATCCTCTCGTGAAACCTTGTCCCGCATGATGTCCAAGGCTGAGAAGTGTGTGAACGGGGTCCGTGCTTCTTGATAGCGCACGAGAAGGTTTGCCCTGGAGTCTGTCGGGATGCTGATATCGGGAAGTATAAGGTGTTCCAAACGGTCCGAAGAGGTTTTCAATACCGCTTGCTTGATGTTCAGTGCCTGCATAACGGTTGCCAGCGAGAGATTTGGGAATAGTTTTCCCTGGTATTCGATGATGAGGGGGACGCGACGAAGGACTCCGTCGTCATCGGGGATTACATTGAAAAAGCCGGAACCGGCCGCTGATCGGCCGAGTTGGTCGAGGCTGCAGGTAACCTCTTCCGCATGAAAAAGACTTGAGGGAAGGCCGTACAGCGTGCCTTCCGTCATGAGGGCGGTAGAGAGTGGGTGGAGAGTACACTTTCTTGAAGGGTTTCCAGTGCCGGTAAAAAGAAAACTGTATCCCAGGATAAACGGTCCGCGGGACAGAACTTGCGCAAGGGCGGCATCATTGTCGCGGAGCGTGACCGGAATATTTTTGAAGTCGACATCGATACCGAATTCGCGCCGGATATCTTTTCTGACCGCCTGCAGCGAAGTGCGGTCCGGTTCGGGGAACACCATGTCGATGCCGATGCTTGATGCTCCGAGCTTCCGGATTTTTTCCAGTAGTATCCCGATACGGTAGCGGGGCCATGGCCATTGGCCGAAGGTGGCGAGACTTTTTTCGTCGATATCGACAATGACGGGATTCGTCTGATTTGGCGAAGACAAGGGCGGTCTTGCCGTGCGCAGGTAGGAGTCATAGATTTTGTAGTCGAGAAAATGGAGAAATACCGGCCGATAGACGGCAAGTGCGGCAACGAGCAGGGTGATGCCGATGCCGGTAAAGAAGATCCAGCCACGCATTTTTTTCGGCTTTGCCAGTAGTGCTTTCCGTATCGCCAGGAATGTCAAGAGCAGATCCTCTTTGCGGGTTTGGATAATCTTTTTTGGTGTCCTGTTTTCAACATTTCCTTATCGAACGACTACTTCAACCCGCCTGTTTTTTGCTTCCGGAATGTTGTCCGCGGTTTTTACCAGGGGATTGTCCTCGCCGTGTGAGGCCACCTCGATGAATTGCGGGGCGATCTTGAGGGAAAGGAGAATTTTCTGGACCAGGAGAGCCCGATTCATTCCGAGGCGGTAATTGTCCTCTCTGGACCCGACCCGGTCGGTGTGGCCGACTACGCTGACATCGGTGGATCCGCGTTCTTCGATCGCAGGGATGATTTGGGTGAGAAGTTCTTTGGACTCGTCCGTTAATTTGGTGGTGCCGGTTATGAAGTAGAGGGTGAAGTGTATGGGGGGAGACGGCAGTGTTGCCAGCGCATCGCCGAATGTTTCCCTGAGTTCCTGTTCGGTCATCTTTTCCGGTTGGCGGGGGGCTTCCTCCGCGGATGCTACGCCGGTTGCCATATTCGGTTCCCGCAAGACTTGGCTGCCGCCTAGGTTGTAAACATGCACCTGGCCGATTTTACCGTCGGGGTCTGGAAGCAGGACAACCGTACAGCGGTCTTTGGCGCAGGCTGCGAGACCCAATAAAACCGCAAGAACGACAAGTACGCTCCCATATATTTTCTTCATGGAAATACCTTTCGGTTCGCCGGCAGAGTCTTCGGTGAACTGTTTGTACGGGTTGTACGGTCCGTGGCGGATACTACTCGGAAGGGTTGTCCACTTTTGCCGCGAACACGGTCCCCCGAATGCCGATGCTCGCGACCGGCGTTTCAAATCGAACGGAATCAGGCGCCAGCTTGGCTATGATACCCGACATGTAAGCCGCGGTTCCCCTCAGCAGCCTGGTTACAATGGACAGCTTTCCTTCCGCGGGGGAAAAGAGAAATTCGTTGATTGCAACCGTGCTGTCCGGTCCGAGGGAAAGGAGGGTGTCGTCCCGAAAAACAACGGCCAGTGTGCCGTCGGAGCCTGTTTTCAGTAGATCGTTTTGAAACACCCTGGCGCCGTTCTTCGCTTCTATGGTTGCCGTATTCCGCATAATGGTTGCCGTGCCGTGAGCAGCCTTGATGCTTCCCACCGGTGCGTCGGCGGCAAAGGCGGAAAACGATGCGAGCAGCATGGCTGCCGCAATGATTGCCGAAAACTTTTTCATGATTCGTTTCTCCTTTGAGGTCCTCGTGCCAATTGCCGGAAGGAGTTGAAAGCGATGCCTCCAGAAGCGGGAAATCGGTTTTCAGGTACTGTCGAACTTTTCTTGTCAGGGGCGCGGGAGCCTTGATGCTGGAGTAGTAAGTAAATTAATACAGCAAACATTCCAGTTCTTATAATAAACAGTATAGCATGATTGTCGGCGACGTATCTTTTTTTGGATGTTATTGTTCAACGGTTCCCGGTTCGGTTCCTTCCGGGAGCCGTCAACATTTTCGATAACGTTTCAACTTCAAACGGAGAAGAGAGTTCTCCTTTTCAGGTTATGGCGCCATAGGATCGAGGAGGAGCAAATTACATCGTTGCTTGATAAACCTCTCTGTAAGTATTCGGGATGCTAAGGTCCAACAAGACATGAGGTGTTCCGGGGTGTAGCCGAATCGGGTGATGTTTTTCGATACATAGGTGACCGGCCAGTCTTCGTTTGCCTTCCAGCGGAACAGCACCGCCGGACCCTCTTCGGCTATCAGGCCGGTATCCTCGGCCCTCCTGCGTGCCAAGCCCGATTCGCCGATCATTTCCGCCATCCTGCAGAGAAAACCCATGACCAGACGGACCCGCTCCTCGGTGACGACGGGTACTTTCCTCAAGGCATTGAGATAGGATAATTCATCAAAACCGAACTTGGCGGCCTGCTGGCGGAAAAAAATCAATGTCCGGAGGGGCCGGCAGGAATTGTCCCGTGTAAAGACGTCCCACCTGCATACCGTCGATGACGATAGGTACGGCAACATCGATGAGTCCGTTGCCGCAGCGGTACAAGCAAAACTCTTTGCCCTCCTCCAGTTGGCTGGCCAGAACAGTATCACTTTCGAGGCATCTGCAAGCCGTTTCCGGCTTGGAGCGGTGAAAATGGATGCAGATTTCCTGCCATCCGCTTGCAATCAGCACATTTCCCTCCATGTCCAGAATGGCCGTGCCGAATCCGGTCAGGCGGGTGAACTGCTCGCAAAGGATTTGCAGTTCTTCGATATTGAATAATTCGGCAAATGGATAGACAGTCATACGTGCTCCGGAAAGGCGAAAAGCACGAGCCACGGGAAAGCGCTCAACAGCGAAGCAATTTATTGCTGGTGCCACGATGAGGCCACGATGAGTTTCATCATGGTTTTAATTATAGCATTATACGATAGAGGCGACATGCCGGCATAAATTTTTTGCCGATAGGGGGTTGAGACAGGTCTTGCACTATAAGAAACCGGCTTTTGAAGACTTGATCCCTCCAGCCTCAGCCTATCTTCACCCCGGTGAATAACATGCCTTTACAACAAACCTTCTAGAAATTCACTTGCCGGAGAACGGCGCATACCCTCGCCAACAGCTTCTGCTTGCCGATATCATACTCGAATTCCCGGTACGCGGGATTGTCGGCGGTAAACATGGACCTGTTCTTTGCGGAGCGATAGCGGCGAACGATCCAGGTGTCCCACTTGTTTTTGACCAGCACGAGGTCTTCATTCTCAATGGATTCGACCGGCTCGAAAACCATCAGGTCGTTTGCCCGGATGGTCGGCGCCATGTAGTCACCGCGCTGGTAAAAGGCGAAGGAGTTCCATGGAAGGCCCGGAAGCGACAAATGGCCGATGATTTCTCCTGACATTGGCCTGTCCGGGTAACTGTCCGGGAGTTGGCTGTAGACCGGGATGCCTCTTTTCGGCAGCGTCTCGGCAAACGGTTCACCCTTTCCGTCCAGGAGCCATTCCTCGTGTGCCTTGAAGCGGTGACAGATTGCCAGGAGCAGTGTGTCCGAGGGATGATGGGATCCTTTTTCGATTACCGAGAGGTGCCCCTGTGATATGCCGATGGTTTCGGCAAATTCTTTTTGAGAGATTTTCAGCATCTTTCGCAGGGCATGAATCCGTTTGCTTATAGCGATGGTTGTCGGGGGTTCGTTGTGTGTCGGGAATGAGTTGTTCATGGGTATAGAATAGCAGACAAGACATTGAAAATCAATAAATTGTTGAAAAAATATGTATTGACAATTTAATGCTTTCGTCTAAATATTGATATTATGTTTTAACTACCAGGAAATTTCTGGCTTTAACTGTTTTGCTGAGGTTCAACAGGTTTGATGAACGTCGTATTTACGGGGTCGGAGTCGTGAGTAAATTATCGTACCGCGCATTTTTTGGCGGGGTAGCACGGCAATCATGCTCGCAGGGCAAGGGTTGAAATATGTTGGATAAAAATGCTCCGCTGATTCTCGTGGTTGATGATGATCCGACAACCAGGCTCATGGTGAGTGAGGTGCTGGAAGGAGCGGGCTTCGCGGTGAGCGAGGCTGACCGGGGTGATGCGGTCCTTGATTCCTTTCTTCGCCTGAAACCGGATATCGTCATGCTGGATGTCATAATGCCCGGGATGGATGGCTTTCAGGTCTGCGAAGCGTTGCGGGCGCTGCCCGACGGTGATTCCATTCCGGTGATAATGATGACCGGCCTCAATGATGACGATTCGGTCAGAAAGGCATATGAAGCGGGTGCCACGCAATTCATCAGCAAACCAATTCATTGGGCCAATCTCGCCCACCAGATGAACTACATCCTGCGGGCGAAAAAGACACTGGAGAGGTTACGGGAAAGTGAAACCCGCCTTGCCGAGGCCCAGCGCATTGCCGGCATCGGCAGTTGGGAGCTGGACACCGCATCCGGAGAAATGCACTGGTCCGAAGAGGTGTACCGGATACTCGGCATTGATGAAACTTCTTCGGGGGCGAGTTTTGACGTCTTCTTGGAGTGCCTGCATCCCAATGACCGGATACAGGTGGCCGCGGCCATGCGGCGTGTTTTGTCGGGCAACGACTCCCTGAGCATCGATTGCAGGATTATCAACCGCAAGCGCCGGAACCTGGATGTTCACGCGGAGGCACAGGTACGAAGAGACGTATCCGGCCATCCCATTAAGGCGGTGGGGTATATCCAGGACGTCACCGAAAGGCGCAGTGCCGAGGAAAAAATCAGGCGTCTCGCATACTTCGACAGCCTTACCGGCCTCCCGAACAGGGTTCACTTTGCCGATCATTTCGACCAGGCCCTTGACCGAAGCCGACGCATGAACCGCAAGTTGTCGATACTTTTCGTGGATCTGGACAGATTCAAGCGCATTAATGACAATTACGGCCATTCGGTAGGGGACGAACTCCTGAAGCATGTGGCGCAGAGGTTGTCATCGTGTGTCAGGACAAGTGATCAGGTTTCGAGGGGTCTGGAGTACCTGTTCGACGTCAAGGTTTCTCGCCTCGCGGGAGACGAGTTCCTGATAATGGTGGAAAACATACGCGAATATCAGGACGCCGCGAAAATTGCGCACCGCATCCTGTCGGCACTTTCGGCTCCCTACGTGATCGACGGTGTCGAGATCAAGGTAACACCCTGTATAGGAATAAGCCTCTACCCCCTGGACGGACATGAAAAGGATGAGTTGATCCGACTTGCGGATATGGCCATGTATAAGGTCAAGACGGCGGGGGGCGGTAATTTCAGTTTCTATTCGGAAAAATTGAACAGCGTTGCCATCGAGCAGATCGACAGGGAAAACCGGTTGCGCACCGCCTTGGCCGGGGAAGAGTTTTCACTTCGTTATCAGCCGATCCTGGATATGGAAAGCGGCAGGCTCGTTTGTGTCGAGGCACTGCTGAGGTGGGACAACCCGGAAAAAGGGGTTCTGCTGCCGGCTGAATTCCTGCCGCTTGCCGAAAAGTCCGGTCTTGGCGGCGAACTGGATGAATGGGTGCTGAGAAGCGCGGCCGGACAAATGAAATTATGGAGTCGCCAGGGGTGGG
>Ga0116162_10001843_pt1 | contig 13581 bp, 11 predicted proteins | sample AD_UKC105_MetaG_FD_89875 | JGI IMG/M metagenome (GOLD analysis project Ga0116162, IMG submission 89875) | Active sludge microbial communities of municipal wastewater-treating anaerobic digesters from Hong Kong - AD_UKC105_MetaG | ecosystem: Engineered > Bioreactor > Anaerobic > Digestate... | reverse complement strand
CGGTGGGCAGCGCCAAGGAAAACGCCCTGCTGCTCTACTGGTGTCAGCTCGCCGCAAACTTCGTCTGGCCGATCCTGTTCTTTGTCATGGAGGCATTTTTCGCGGCCTTTCTCTGGATTCTTCTGCTAGATGTGCTGATCGTGCTCACGACCGTGAAATTTTGGAAGGTAAAGCCGATTTCCGGCATGCTCATGCTGCCTTACCTGATTTGGACCCTATTTGCGACCTATCTGAGTTTCGGCGTATGGGTACTCAACGGTTAAAAAATGGCGCTCTGTTCCAAATCTTTTTTGAGCCGGCGGATGATCTTTTTCTCCAGCCGTGAGATATAGGATTGGCTGATGCCGATCATATCCGCCACCTCCTTCTGCGTATGCTCGGCGCCGCCGCCAAGCCCGAAACGGAGCACCATGATCCTGCGCTCCCGTTCGTCGAGCTTTGCCACGGCGGCGTGCAGCATATCGCGCTCCGCATCCCGTTCCACCCCGCGTCCGACGCAGTCCGGGTCCGTGCCGAGCACGTCGGAGAGCAGCAGTTCGTTGCCGTCCCAGTCCACGTTGAGCGGCTCGTCGATCGAGACCTCGTTGCGGAGCGGCTGCGTCTTGCGGATATACATCAGGATCTCGTTTTCGATGCAGCGGGAGGCGTAGGTGGCGAGCTTGATGCCTTTGGAAGAGCGAAACGTGCCGACCGCCTTGATGAGGCCGATCGTGCCGATGGAGACGAGATCCTCCACCCCGATGCCGGTGGTTTCGAATTTCCGCGCGATATAGACCACGAGCCGCAAGTTGTGCTCGATCAGTTCCTGACGCGCCAGAGCGTCTCCGGTCTCCATGCGGAGAAAGGCGGCGTCCTCCTCCTCCTTTGTGAGCGGCGGCGGCAGGTTATCCGGTCCGTTTATGTAATATGCCGCGTTCGCCAGCAGACGCAGCACAAACAGCTTCAGTTTCTCTCCGACTTCCGCCAAGATCATCCGAACCATCCCCCTTTTTTCCGGCAGGCGGAACTTCTTTCAAAACGATGTTGCGGCCAAACAACAGGCACTCCTCCGGCGCGCCGGCGGAGAGGCCGATCAGCAATGCCTCCGGTTCGTACCATCTTCCATCCCGGCGGAGAACTATGCTTTCCGGCCGGAAACATAAAATCATGGAACGGCCGGCCAGACTTTCCGCCGGGACAAGCCTGCACCCCTCCGGGATACCCGTACAGGGATCGGCGGCGGCTTTCGCATAGTCCGGCGGCAAAACCCCGGCGAGCGTCTCCGGGCGGCAGACCGCGACCGGCGTATCGGTGAAAAGATCCGCAAGGCAGCATCCGCTGTCAAAAAAGCCCTTTGCACGGACAGATTTTCCCCGGAAAACGATCCGGGTCTCGCAGAACCCTTGAGAGCTGTTTCGCTCCGTCAGCCGGCGGATCAGCTCCGTCGCCGCAAAGGCGGCACAGGCATAGATGACGAGCGTACCCGGCGGGATTTCATAGTAGAGGATCCCGTTCTCCAATAAAAAGGAATCCGGTCGAAAAAGCAGCGCAAACGCCATCATCGCGCCGGCAAAGATGAAACCCGCCCCGTAAAACAGGGCGAGCATTTTTAAATAACGGAAAAAGCTGCTCTTTCCCACGGCGATCAAAACCATGAGCGCGGAGACGGCGAATTTGGAGAGAACCATCCAGAGCGGGGATACCTCCACCAGCAGGATCAGCGCATACACGGCCCCGACCGCCGCGCCGAGGATCCCTCGCGGCCGCGAGAAAGCGTTTCCCGAGAGGCGGGCCGCGGCAAACAGCAGCAGGTAGTTGACGGCAAGATTGATTGCCAACAGAATGTCGACGTAGATCACCCGCAAAACCGCATCCCTCCCCCGCCGCAAATTCCAATATATCCTCTCCCGCGCGGAAATGCGGTCGAATCAGGGGCGGGGAAAAAATATCGCCCGACAGGCATCTTTCATATCATGAGACAGGGATTCTCCCAATTTGCATGAAAGAGGCCTGCTTATGAGAAAGAACTACCGCGAAAGCACCGGAGACGAGATCAGCGGACGGGAAAGTGGCGACTATATCGACCGGGTGGATATAAGAAGAGTTCCGTTTTCCGGCGACGTCAACGAAAATCTCCGGACGGAGGTTCCGGACGAGACCGACACCGACGAAAGTTGACGACGAAACATGCGCAAAACGCATGGAAAAGCCGCGAAAAACAGATTGGCCGGAAAGTGAGAAGCTTTTCGGTCAATCTGCTGAAAAAATCCGACATGTTTTCTTTTTCCTGAAATACTACTCAACCCTTTTCCCCTGATTTGGTAATTCTGTTCCAATTCTCTATGGTTTGCCACATCTTGACCAAAAGCGGCTTTTTATTTTTGGACAGGCCATGCCTTTCCTTTTAGGGGACGATTTGCTATGATAGCCTTACAGACGATACCCTTCGGCGATATATGGAGGTAAGACAAATGGCCGATCTCTCTTTGCAGCATGTCTGCAAAATTTATAACGGCGGCGTGGAGGCTGTCTCCGATTTCAGCCTTGAGATCCCGGATCAGGAATTCGTGATTTTGGTCGGTCCCTCCGGATGCGGAAAATCTACCACCCTGCGCATGATCGCCGGGCTGGAGGAGATCACAAAGGGCGATATCTACATCGGCGGCGTCCGCGTCAACGATATCCAGCCGAAAGATCGCGACATCGCCATGGTCTTTCAAAACTACGCCCTCTATCCGCATATGACGGTCTATGAAAACATGGCGTTCGGCCTCAAACTGCGCAAGATCCCCAAAGAGGAGATTCGGCGCAAGGTCGAGGAGGCCGCCGACATTCTTGACATCCGGCATCTGCTCGACCGGAAACCGAAGGCTCTTTCGGGCGGTCAGCGGCAGCGCGTGGCACTTGGACGGGCGATCGTCCGCGACCCGAAGGTCTTTTTGCTCGACGAACCGCTCTCCAATCTCGACGCCAAACTCCGCGCCCAGATGCGGACGGAGCTTTCCAAGTTGCATCAGCGCCTCGGCACGACCTTTATCTATGTTACCCACGACCAGACCGAAGCCATGACGATGGGCGACCGCATCGTCGTGATGAAGGACGGCGTCATTCAGCAGATCGACAACCCGACCAACCTGTATGACCGCCCGTGCAACCTGTTTGTGGCCGGATTCATCGGCTCGCCGCAGATGAACTTCATCGACGCGAGCCTCGCCAAAAAGGACGGCCAATGGTTCGTCTTCTTTGGACAGTATACATTCGCCATTCCGGAGGAAAAGATCGGCGGGACCGATCTCTCCGCCTACGACGGCAGGGACATTATCCTCGGCGTGCGGCCCGAAAGCCTCCGCGACGAGGAGAATTACGTCGATGCTCCGGGCGCCGATCTCATCAACTGCTTCGTGGATGTCGCCGAGCGAATGGGCTCCGAGACGTTCCTTTATCTCCGCTGTGAGGGCGCCGACCTTATCGCCAGGGTCTCCCCCCGCTCCGCGGCCAAACCGGGCGACCGTATCCGGATCGCGCTCGACATCCACAAAATTTATCTGTTCGACCGCGAAACCGAAACCTCCATCCTAAACTGAAACAAAACCGCCTATCCCGCGGGACCTTCTCCGCGGGATATTTTTATGCCCGGACGGAACATACCGTTTTTTATGAAAAGAAAAAGCGTCTGCATGTTTTTGTGAAAAATAGCCAATCCTCACACATCCATCTGTTTTCCACTACTTTTCACGAAAAAATGTTGTAAAATTAGGCGGAATTTACAATGCGTTAACATTTCTGTTAAATAAATATTATAAAATTTAGTAGATTGTATAAGAAAACTTGCAATTGAGACAAAAGTAATCTAAAATAACCTTAATTACTACTTGCCGACAACATGCCGCAGAAAGAAGGGTCAGACCATTATGTCCAACAGATTGTTTCAGGGCATCATCCATCAGATGAGCGACAGCATCGACCGCACCGTCGGTGTGATCGATGACAGCTCCACCATTATCTCCTGCAGCGACCCAGCCCGTGTGGGGGAGCGGAACGATTATCTGTTCTCTGATTTCAGCGACATTCCGAACTGCTTTTCCCGCGATGGGTATACCTATAAAGTGTTTGGCAGCGAACAGAACCCGGAATTTGCGGTCTTCGTTGCCGGAACGGATGAGAGCTCCGTCCACCTGTGCAACCTGCTTGCCGTCACCTTTTCAAACGTCAAGCTCTATTACGACGAGAAGTTCGACCGCTGCAACTTTATTAAAAACATCATTCTGGACAATATCCTGCCCGGCGATATTTATATTAAGGCGAGAGAGCTCCATTTCAGCACCGACGTCACCCGCGTCGTGCTGCTGATCCGTGTGCTGACCGTCAACGATATCTCCGTCTACGACGTCATCCAGAATCTCTTCCCGGATAAGCAGAAAGACTTCGTGTTCAACATCAGCGAATCCGACATCGTGCTGGTCAAGGAGATCAAAGCCGGCATCGAGACCTCCGATCTTGAAAAACTGGCCCGCTCCATCGTGGATACTCTGGGCAGCGAATTCTATACCAGAGTCTGCGTCGGCATCGGTACGCCGGCCGTCGGCCTCAAAGATCTCGCCCGCTCCTTCAAGGAGACGCAGGTTGCTCTCGAGGTCGGCAAAGTGTTCGATACCGACAAATCCATCGTAAGCTACGACAGCCTCGGCATCGCCCGTTTGATCTATCAGCTCCCGACCACGCTCTGCGAGATGTTCCTCAAGGAAGTGTTCAAGAGAGGCTCCATCGACAGCCTCGATCAGGAGACGCTGTATACCATCCAGCGCTTCTTTGAAAACAACCTGAACGTCTCCGAAACCTCCCGGAAGCTGTTCGTCCACCGCAACACGCTGGTCTACCGCCTTGAAAAAATCAAGAAGCTGACCGGCCTCGATCTGCGGGAATTCGACGACGCCATCGTCTTCAAGGTCGCTCTGATGGTCAAGAAATACCTGACCTCCAACCCGGTCAAGTTCTGACATCCTGTTTCGCATCCTGCCCTGACATCCTGCAATTTCAAATAGATTCGTGTACTGTGAGGTTCACACATTGATTGAATTCAGCCAAGTCAGTAAAAAATACTCAAACGGCACGCTCGCCCTCGACAACGTCGATCTGACGATCGAGGACGGGGAATTTGTCTTTATCGTCGGCGCTTCCGGCGCCGGAAAAAGCACCCTGATTAATCTGATCCTCCGCGAGGAAAAACCGACATCCGGCAAGGTGACGGTTGGCGGCCGCAATATCGGCAGAATGAGCCACTGGAAAATTCCGAAATACCGCCGTTCCATCGGCGTCGTCTTTCAGGATTTCCGGCTGATCCCGAATATGTCGGCTTACGACAACGTCGCCTTTGCTTTGCGCGTCACAAACGTATCGAGTAAAGAGATACATAGAAAAGTGCCTTATATGTTGGCGCTGGTCGGGCTCGCATCCAAGGCGAAATGCAAGCCCGATGAGCTCTCCGGCGGCGAGCAGCAGCGCGTCGCCTTAGCGAGAGCTTTGGTCAACTCGCCTTCCCTGATCATCGCGGACGAGCCGACCGGAAATATCGATCCCGAGCTCTCCTACGAGATCGTCGATCTGCTCAATGAGATCAACAAGCTCGGCGTCACGGTCGTCATGGTCACGCATGAGCACGATCTCGTCGCCCGCTTCAACCGTCGGGTCGTCACCATCGATAAGGGCCGCGTCATCGGCGATACGTGTAGATGGGAGGCGGCAACCTTATGAGAATCGGAAGTTTCTTCTATCTCGTCGGTCAGGGCATCCGGAACCTCTGGAAAAACAGGCTGATGTCCATCGCCTCCATCGGCGTGCTCATCTCCTGCATGCTGCTGATCGGCGCGGCGGTGCTCGCCTCGGTCAACATCAACAACATGGTGGGCTACCTCGAGGATCAGAGCGAGGCCGTGGTGTTTCTTGACGACGGCCTTACCGACGACCAGATCGAGGAAGTGCGCAAAGCCATCCTCCAAAGCGGCAACATCGTCACCATCAATTTCGTCTCCAAAGAGGATGCTCTGAAAGAGATGATGGAATCCATCGGCGACGACGGCGTATTGTTCGAAGCCTACTCCGAGGACGACAGCAACAACCTGCCGGATACGTTCCGCGTCACGTTGGACGACGTCTCCAAACTCTCGGAGACGGTCGTCTATCTGCAAAATCTGGAGGGCGTGGATTCCGTTTCGGCGCCGACGGAGGTCGCCAAAACGATCACCGGCCTCAAAAAGATCGTTGCGGTCGGCGGCCTTGTCGTCGTGGCGATTCTGGTTACGGTATCGCTGATGATCATCGGCAACACGATCAAGATCACCGTCTTCAGCCGCCGCAAGGAAATCAATATTATGAAATATGTCGGCGCGACGGATGCCTTTATCCGTCTGCCGTTTTTCGTGGAGGGCGTGCTTCTCGGACTGATCTCCGCGGCCGCCGCCTATGGGCTTTTGTATTTCGGCTACGACTACCTCGCCCGTTGGATTGAAGGCAACCAAAACGACTGGCTTGCCATGATCGTCACGAACCTCGTGCCTTTTTCCACGGTCGCGATGGATCTGCTCAAGGGCTTCCTGATCGGCGGCGTGGGCATTGGTGTTGCCGGAGGAGCCCTGTTCCTGACCAAGCATCTGAAAGTCTGATCTGCCAAGCCGCAGATTTTCTATCATAATTATTACGGAGGCCACAGATGAAAAACAAGCAAGCCATCAGATTTCTGCGCCTTTTTCTTTGTCTCATCCTGTGCCTTGTTCTTTCTTCTTCCCCGTTTCAGATGATCTCATGGGCATACGCGGATAACGGAGAAGGAAGCGAAATCGACCTGACCACAGACGAGGACTCCGACGAGGAAGAGGCCGACGAAGAAGAAACCGACGAGGAGGAGACCGACGAAGAGGAGGACTCCGACGAAGAGGAGGACTCCGACGGGGACGGAATTTCGGACGAAGAGGAAGAGGAATATAAGGAGCAGCTCGACGACCTGAAAGACAAACAGGATGACCTTCAGGGCCAGCAGGACGAGCTCGACGGCCTGATTTCCAGCGCAAAATCCGAAAAAGAAGCAAAACAGCTGGTTGCCAGAAACCTCGGCACGCAGATCTCCCTGACCAAGGATCAGATCGCCGTTCTGGAGGAAAAGATCGCGCTGACCAGCGAACATATCCAAGAAAAAGAAACCGAGATTTCCGATAAAGAAACGGTCATCAGCGATACGATGGATCTTTTTCGCCAGAGAATCCGCGCCGTCTACATGACCGGCGGATACTCCGACACCGGCAGCAGCATGATCATGTTGCTCAGCTCGGACAGCATCGCGGAATTCCTGACCAATGTCGAGGTTCTCCGGCGCATTTCCCTTCATGATCAAGACATTGTCATACAGCTGCGGGACGATCTCGCGGAACTGGAACAGGAAAAAGCCGAACTCGACGAGGAGAAGGCCGGGCTGGAAGAGGATCAGAAGAGTCTCGAGGAACAGACCTCTTCCCTTCAGGTGAACCTTGTGGCCGCAAATGAAGCGGTCGAGGATCTGTCCGCCATGCAGGCCGAATATGAGGCAAACCGCGAAGCGATCCAGGCGCAGATGGATGCCGTCCAAGACGAGATTGCCGCCATCTATGCCGCCTACCGTTCCACCAACACGGAATATATCGGCGGAGAGATGTATTGGCCGGTCCCGGGATTCAGCACCATCTCCAGCTACTACGGCTGGCGTTTCAATCATACCGATTTTCATACCGGCGTGGATATCACCGGCAGCGGCATCTACGGGCATGACGTCATCGCCGCGACCACCGGCACCGTCATGTACACCAACTATTGCAGCAAGAACGGCTACGTCTATGGATACGGCACCTACATCATTCTCGACCACGGCGGCGGCATCTCCACCCTTTACGGCCACCTGAGCGATATTTATGTCGAAGAGGGCGACATCGTCGCGGCAGGCGAAGTGATCGGAGCGGTCGGCTCCACCGGCTGGAGCACGGGGCCGCATCTCCATTTTGAAGTGCGTATCGACGGCGACGACGTGAATCCTCTCCCGTACATCACCTGATTCCCCGGGCGGAAATTCCGCCCCATCCCACAAGACAGCAAGGAGAACGATATGGGCAGAAAAATCTCTCTTGGCGCGGCGCTGACCATCACGATCATCGCCGCGACACTGGTGTTTTCGGTGACGATGGTTTTCTCGATCCGGAATTTCAACAATAAGGTATCGAGCATCATCGAACGTGAAGGCATGTACGAAAAATTTACCGAGATCGACACCTACGTCCGCCAGAATTACAGCGGCGACATCGACGAGACGGCGCTGATGGATGCGGTGGCGCAGGGCTATCTCGCCGGCATCAACGACAAATATGCGGATTATCTCTCCGCCGAGGAATATGCCGAATACATCAAGGCAGAGACCGGTACCGTATCCGGCGTCGGCATCTCGGTGGCGATGGAAAGCAGTGGCTATATGCAGGTCACGCAGGTCTACGAAGGCTCCGCGGCCGCCGGCGCCGGAATTCAGCCCGGCGACCTGATCATCAAGATCGACGACATCGACATCACCGCCGATACGTTTGACGCAGCCTCCGAGCTTCTTACCGGAGACGCCGGCACGAAGGTCACGATGACCGTCCGCCGCGACGATGAGGATACCGAAATGGAGATCACCCGCCGCACCCTGACGATCAACACCGTCTTCTCCACAACCTTCGGCGACTTCGCCTATATCCGGATCTCCGACTTCACCGAAAGCACGCCCGATCAGTTCGTCAAAGCGGTGGAGAGCGCGGTGGATGCCGGCGCGACGGCGCTGATCTTCGACGTCCGCTCCGTCGACACCGGGCTTGTCTCTTCGGCCGCAACGATGCTCGACCGCCTGCTTCCCTCCGGGGATCTGCTCTCCGTGACCTATTCCTCCGGAGAAACGGAGGTGCTTTATACCTCCAGCGCGAGACAGGTCGGACTGCCGATGGTGGTGCTTGTCAACGAGGAGACCGCCGGCGCCGCAGAATTCTTTGCGGCCAGCCTCAAGGACTTCAATAAGGCCAAAATCGTCGGCACACAAACCGTCGGCTACGGCTCCATGCAGCAGATGTTCATGTTGGAGGACGGCTCCGCTATCCGCATCACGGTCGGCAATTACACGCTGTGCAACTCCGGCACTTCATGGGAAGGAACCGGCATCACCCCGGATCATGTGGTCGCGCTGGACTATGTGCCCGATTTCTCCGATGTGACGTTGCTCGACAGCACGCTCGATACCCAACTCGCAAAGGCGATTGAGGTCGCCTCCTCTACCATGAATGTGACGCCGGAGGAATCCGATACGGAAACCTCGGCGGAAACGGAATCCGCTTCCTAAAACTGAAAAGAAATTCGGTATAAAACGGCCCGGGTTTTTCCGGGCTGTTTTTCGTCGAAATAAGAAAGTTAATTTTAAAAAGAACCCCGTCCATATCGCTTGACAGGGGCACCCCTTGCGGCTATAATACATAATATTATGAATACGAGGTGGAAAAAAATCGTGGAAAAGAAAGTCGTTGTTACCGAAAGCGGCCTCAAAGCCCTCGAAGATGAACTCGAAGAACTCAAAACCGTCCGCAGAAAAGAAGTCTCCGATAAGATCCGGATCGCCCGCTCCTTCGGTGACCTCTCTGAAAACAGCGAGTATGACGAGGCCAAAAACGAACAGGCCATCGTCGAGGCCCGTATCGCGGATCTCGAGGTCATGCTGAAGAATGTCGTCATTCTGGATGAATCCGACATGGGTACCGACGCCGTTTCCCTGGGCAACACGGTCCGTGTCCTCGACCTTGATTTCGGCGACGAATGCGAATTCCACGTCGTCGGCTCCACGGAGGCAGATCCGATGAACAACGTTATCAGCGACGAATCCCCGGTCGGCAAATCCCTGCTGGGCAAAAAAGTCGGCGAGATGGCGGAGGCGGAGCTTCCGAACGGAGAAATGACAAAGTTTGAGGTTCTCTCCATCAGTAAATAATCTTCCTCCTCTCCGGGAGATTTTCCCGTTCCGGGAAAAAGCGGTTTTCGGCCCTGCGGCGTGTCTGCGGGGCCTTTTTGTATGGAAAACTGCCGGGACCGGGTGGCGGTTGGGCATCGATCATTCCCGGCACCGACCTTCCTCTTTGCTGGAAAGGATCATCTTTCGCTCTCGCCCAAAGCTTCCCGTTTAATGCCTGTCCCATTTTTTAAAAAAGTTCTCCTCCGGTGGCAAAGGCCCCTTTTTCTTCACGAAAAGCGCCGAAAAAAGCCCATCACGGCCCGAAAAAAGCAAGTATTTATTGTAATATGAGGCCGGATATGGTAAAATATTAAATTGTCTGGATTTTGTACGATTCCGGAAAGGATGGAAAATAAAATGGATGAAGAGCTGAATCAGGAACTGACGGAAGAACAGCTTTCCGAGCTCCTGCAGATTCGCCGCGATAAGCTGGAGGCCCTCCGCGCCGACGGAAAGGATCCGTTCGTGCTGACGAACTATCCGGTCGATGCCTGTGCAAAGAGCGTTCGGGAAAATTTTGTCGACACCGAAGAGGGCGCCGACGGGAACAGCGCGGAGAATGCCCCGCATGTGCACCTTGCCGGGAGGATCATGAGCAAACGCGGCATGGGCAAGGCCTCTTTTGCCGACCTTCAGGATACCACAGGCCGCATCCAGCTCTATATCCGCAGGGATATGGTGGGCGACGACGCCTATGCGGATTTCAAAAAATGGGATATCGGCGACATTATCGGCGTGGAGGGCATCGTCTTTCGCACGCACGCGGGCGAGATCTCCGTCCGCGCGGAAACGATCACTCTGCTCGCAAAATCCCTGCTTCCCCTGCCGGAAAAATTCCACGGACTGAAGGATCCGGAACTCCGCTATCGTCAGAGATACGTCGACCTGATCGTCAACCCGGAGGTCAAGGATACCTTCATCAAGCGTTCCCAGATCATCCGGGAGATCCGCGCCATGCTCGACGAGGAGGGCTTCCTTGAGGTCGAGACGCCGGTGCTCAACACGATTCCCGGCGGCGCCGCCGCGAGACCGTTTGTCACGCACCACAACGCGCTCAACATCGACATGTATATGCGCATTGCGCTTGAACTGCATCTGAAGCGCCTGATCATCGGCGGCTTCGACCGCGTCTATGAGATCGGCCGCGTCTTCCGCAACGAGGGCATGGATACGCGCCACAACCCGGAATTTACCGAGCTGGAGCTCTATCAGGCCTACACCGACATCAACGGCATGATGGACATCACCGAGCGGATGATCCGCCGCTGCGCCGAAAAGGTCAACGGCTGCACCACCGTCGTCTTCGACGGACATGAGATCGATCTTGGCAAGCCGTTTGCGCGCATCACCATGACGAATGCCGTCAAGCAGTATTCCGGCGTCGACTTTTATCAAATTAAGGATACCGAAGAGGCGAGACAGGCCGCCAAGGAACACAACATCGCCTACGAGGAACGCCATAAGAAGGGCGACATCCTGAATCTCTTTTTCGACGAGTATGTCGAGGAGAACCTGATTCAGCCGACCTTCGTCACCGAATATCCGATTGAGATCAGCCCGCTGACCAAGAAGGAGCCGGGCGATCCCACGATGACCCAGCGGTTTGAGCTGTTCGTCTCCGGCAGAGAACACGCGAACGCCTATTCCGAGCTCAACGATCCGATCGATCAGCGCGAGCGTTTTCTGGCGCAGGCGGCGCTGCGGGAACAGGGCGACGACGAAGCCAATATGCTGGATGAGGATTTTCTCACCGCCATGGAATACGGCATGCCTCCGACCGGCGGTCTCGGTGTCGGCATCGACCGTCTGGTTCAGCTGCTGACCGGAAATTACTCCATCCGCGACGTGCTGCTCTTCCCGACGATGAAGCCGAGAGACTGACCTTTCCGCAGCCGGAAAACCGATATTAAAAACATAGCCCGCAGGGATGACCCTGCGGGCTGTTTTTATGGAAGAAAGACACGCTCTCCGGCCGCGGAAGGCCCGAAAACATTTTTGCGGAGACATCCCCTCTCGGATAAAAAAAACAGCCTGCGGACGATCTGCCCATAGGCTGTTTTTTCGTTTTGTTGATGGCATTCCGAAAGGATTGAGACGGTCCCTTCGGCCGATATATAGTACCCGGGGTTTTACGCGATGGATTCGGTCTGCGCATCCTTTTTGGCCACCCAATAGGCGATGGAGCGGTAGAGGACGCGCGGATCGATCGGTTTCGTCAGATGATCGTTCATGCCGTGCTCGAAAGATTTGCGGACATCGTCGGAGAAGGCGTCCGCCGTCATGGCTAAAATCGGAACCGTGGTGCTGTCGGATTTGCTCAGCGAGCGAATGGTATCCGCCGCCTCAAGACCGTTCATCACCGGCATCTGAATATCCATCAGGATACAGTCGTAATAGCCGACCGGATGGTTCAGGAAGTAATCGACGGCCACCCTGCCGTTTTCGGCGACATCGGGCAGCATCCCCTGCTTTTCGAGCAGCTTCGCGGCAATCTCCGCGTTGATCTCCACATCCTCGACGACCAGAATCCGCCGGCCTTTGAGAAGGGAGAGGTCCGCTTCCTTCTCCCGAACGACCTCTTCTTTTTCTTCCTGAGCGATTTCAAACGCAATATCCACTACGAATTTGCTGCCGACATCCTTCTGGCTCGTGACCGTGATGGTCCCGTTCATCATATCGACCAAATTTTTGCAGATCGCCATGCCGAGACCGCTTCCGCTGTTCTTCGCGGACTCCTGAACAAACGGGTCGAACAGATGCTTCATGAACTCCTGCGTCATACCGATGCCGGTGTCCTCGATGGTGAAGGTCATCACCGCGATATTATCCTTGCGCATATGCTGCTCGGCCGTGAAGCGGACCATGCCGTTTTTCGTATATTTATAGGAATTGGAGAGCAGGTTGTTGAGCACCTTGCGCAGCATGAGCACGTCCCCGATCAGGAAGCGGTGCTCAATTCCCCTCGTTTCATATTTGAAGCTGAGGCTCTTCTCTCTCGTCTGTTCCTCATAAATCTGGGCCGTGGAATCCAGCGCCTCGATCAGATCGAAGCGTTCATGCTGAATGACAAATTTTCCGCTTTCGATGCGGCTGATATCCATGATGTCGTTGAGCTCGGAGAGAAGGAATTTGGCCGCCAGATCAATCTGGCCAAGGCTGCGGATCATCTCCGGATCTCCGCTCTCCTGCGCCTTGTCCATCGCAATGTTCGTCATGCCGATGATGGCGTTCATCGGCGTGCGGATCTCATGGGACATATGGGAGAGGAAATCGGATTTGGCGTGGTTGGCGCTCTCGGCGCTGTTCATCGCCTTTGTGAGCAGTTCCTTGCTCATCTTCTCCTCCGTCACGTCGCGGATCAGGCCCACATAATGCGTGACGACGTTGTCAAAAAAGACCGGTGTGACGTAAATGCTGTACCAAGTCTCGTCCGTGGAGGATTTTTCGAAACGAAATTCTTTATAAAACGTCCTCGTCGGATACTTCTGAAGGAACGTATCGATCTCCTCGGAGATTTCGCTCCCGAAATGAGACGGCAGGAAACTGGGGCCTTCCTTCTCAAT
>Ga0116162_10001838_pt1 | contig 13603 bp, 9 predicted proteins | sample AD_UKC105_MetaG_FD_89875 | JGI IMG/M metagenome (GOLD analysis project Ga0116162, IMG submission 89875) | Active sludge microbial communities of municipal wastewater-treating anaerobic digesters from Hong Kong - AD_UKC105_MetaG | ecosystem: Engineered > Bioreactor > Anaerobic > Digestate... | reverse complement strand
GGTATACACGTTCGACCCGACGGACCATGCGAAGCAAACCAGGGCGCTCAGCCTGGTTGAAAATGCACTCGAGCAACAGACCGGCGCAATCAGTTATCAAGTGGTGCAGGAACTGCTTAACGTCGCCACTCGCAAGTTCGCGCACCCGCTGACGCCGCAACAGGCGAGGCGGTATCTTGAAACGGTACTCGAGCCATTGTGCAGCGTGTATGCCAGCGCACCCCTGTACCGAAAGGCCATCGATGTGCGGGAGAGGTGGCGCTACGGGTTCTACGATTCACTGATCATCGCCTCCGCTCTGCGGGCCGGCTGTCACACGCTGTACAGCGAGGGCCTGCACGACGGACAGGCGATCGAGTCGCTAACGATCGTCAATCCGTTCGGTTGAGGCAATTGCTCTGCAAACTGATGAGACATAGCCACATCGATTAACGGGGTGTGGAATTCCGGAATATCGAGCGCGCTGGAGAAGGTCGGTTGCAGAGCCGCGGTGTTGGGAAACCGGGGTGGCATCGAGCCTCAACAAAACAGAGCCCTACGGCACCACCGTTTTTATCGACAACGCATGCAGCTCATCGCTCTCGATCTGCGCCTTGACCGCATCCTTGACCATACGATGCTGTTGAATCAATGACTTGCCGTCGAATAGGGCGCTGGTGACGGTGGCCTCGAAGTGCCGGCCGTCACCGGTGACTTCGACCTTGGCGCCGGGGATACCGGCCTCGATCAGGGCTTTGACGTTTTCGGTTTCCATTGGGTCTCCAGAGTTTCAAGAAAATTTACAACCCTCACCCTAACCCTCTCCCACAGGGAGAGGGAACTCCGGCGTACGGCCCCTTCTCTCCCACAGGGAGAGGGAACTCCGGTGTACGGTCCCTTCTCCCCCACAGAGAGAGGGAACTCCGGCGTACGGCCCCTTCTCCCACAGGAAGGTGCTGTAAAAACCCCCTCTCCCCCAGGGAGAGGGTTGGGGTGAGGGGATTTGAATGGTTAACACCATGGATTTATAAGATTCCCTCATCCTGGCCTTCTCCCGGTGGGAGAAGGAGATATCCTCTTGCGATACCCTCCGCGCGGGAGAGGATCGGGGTGAGGGTAACGATCATGGCGAATCGCGGTTTCATGATGTGGGGCGACTGGCAGCCAAGATTGCTAACGTGTCGACTGCAATCCGGTACTCGAGGCCAGGTCGCGCTCATACCAGATCTTGTAGACCTCATCCGACCAGTGCGACTGCACCCAGGCCAGAATCGCATCGATCTGCGCCTCGTCGAGTTTTTCGCCAAAGGCCGGCATGGTGCCGCCCACCGGGGCGCCACCCCGCTTCACTACGCTACGCAGGATATCCATGGGGTGATGCCAGGCATGAGCGGTTCCGTTCAATGGAGGCGGTGGCAATCTGCCGTTCGCATCGCGAGTCTTCCAATCGGGCGTGCCCTCGGCATTCTCCTTGTGGCAGGTCGCGCAGTTCTCCCGGTACAGAGGCGCTCCTGCCATAACCTGGTCCTGCGTGTACCACCTCCGCTCAACGGGCGCACTCGCCGGTGCAGCGCTGTCAGTCCAGCGTGCCTTCGGATCTTCCTGGCTTTGCTCACAGGCAGCCAGAGTGATACCTGCGGCGACCAGCCAAATTGTTCTTCGCATCGATCGAGCCCTCCTCAGAACCAGACACGCACGCCGGCAACGATCTGGACGTCATTGGTGTCTTCACCTTCGGCACGTGCAAAATCCGCTGTATTGCCGAATTTCCGGGTCCAATTCACTCCGACGTAGGGTGCGAACTCGCGGCGGATCTCGTAGCGCAGGCGCAGTCCCAGCTCCAGATCCGACAGCCCCGAACCGGTGCCAGTCTGTTCGTCGTTCCTGGTGTGCAGATTGAGTTCCATTTCTGGTGACAACACCCAGCGCTGGGTGAGCATCCACTCATACTCTCCACCAAGGCGCGCGCCGACCTGCCCGCTCTCGCCGATGAACGCCGCAGCATCGATCTCGAACCAGTATGGTGCAAGCCCCTCGAAGCCGATCGCCAGCCAATCGCGACTCGGTTCAGGCCGGATGTCATGTCGCCAACCCAGCTGCAGGTCCCAGTACGGGGCTACCGCGCGGCTGTAAAGCGCCTGCACCTCAGCCTCAGTGGTCCTGCCGTCCAGATATTCGCCCTCCAGTTTCAGCCAGAACTTGTTCAGGTCCTGGCCGATCCATGCCTGGGCATCGAGCACCCAGGGATCCGGGCCGTCGGTGGCGCGCACCTCGATCTGATCAATCATCACCTTGGTGAGGACGGGGTCGTCCTTGCTGGCCGCCTGCACGAATCCCGGCAGCATCAGCACCACCACCAATCCGTAAATGGCTTCTTTCATCTGCCGGCTCCTCAACTGACCACGACCTTCCGGAACATTCCGGGCATGTGATAGAGCAGGTGGCAGTGATAGGCCCAGCCGCCCATTGCATCGGCGGTGACCAGGTAACTGATCATGGCGCCCGGCTGCGCGATTACCGTGTGCTTGTGTGGGATCCTGCTGCCGTCCCCGGTCTCCAGGTCGCTCCACATGCCGTGCAGATGAATCGGGTGATTCATCATGGTGTCGTTGATCAGGTTGATGCGTACGCGCTCGCCGTACTGCAGTTTCAGGGGTTCGGCATCAGCAAACCGGACGCCGTTCATCGACCACATGTAACGGCTCATGTTGCCGGTGAGGTGCAGATTGATCTCGCGTCCTGGTTCACGCGGGTCGTCGGTCGGCCCCAATCGAAACAGGTCGGCATAGGTCAGCACCCGCCGGCCGTTGTTGCGCAGCCCCACGCCGGGGTCATCGAGTCGGTACTGCGCGGCATCCGCCAGCATATCGACCTGTGGACCCATGCGGACTTCGTCGTAGGACATGGCTTGTGCCGTCCCATACCCCGCACCACCGGACCCCATCACCGGCCTCCCCGCCTGCCCCATGGTCGCCATGTCGTGTTGACTGCGATCCATCCCCGCCATCATGGCGGCGCCGCATTTCATCCCGGCCATCACGGGTGTGTTTTCGTCCTTGACGGACATGTCGTGCACGCTGTGATCCATCGCCATCCCCATATCACCATGGGTCAGGACCGGCGCAGGGTCCATCGCCGGGACGTCGGCGACCAGTGAAACGTCGGGTGCCAATGTCCCGCGTGCATAACCGGAGCGGTCGATCGCCTGGGCAAAGACCGTGTACGCACGGTCATCGTTTGGCTCGACCAGCACGTCATAGGTCTCCGCGACACCGATGCGAAACTCGTCCACGCTGACCGGTTCGACATACTGTCCATCCGCGGCGACTACCGTCATCTTCAAACCGGGGATTCGGACGTCGAAAAAGGTCATCGCCGCAGCATTGATGAAACGCAGCCGGACACGGTCGCCGCGGCTGAACAGGCCGAGCCAGCCTTCGGCGGGTGTGACCCCGTTCATCAGGAAGGTGTAGGTGTAGCCGGTGACGTCGGAGATATCGCGGTCTGACATGCGCATCTCGTTCCACATCCCGCGGTTGGCCCAGAATCCGCTCCAGCCCCTGTCCTCGATCTCCGCCACTGCCTCACCAACCGTGCGCTCACGGAAGTTGTAGTAGTGGGAGAGCTTCTTCAGCTTGGCGTAGATTGCGTTGGGATCCTCGTCGGACCAGTCCGAGAGCATGACCACATAGTCACGGTCGCAAGAGAAGGGTTCCGGCTCCCGCGGATCGATGACAATCGCGCCGTAGGCACCAGTCTGTTCCTGGAAACCGGAATGGCTGTGATACCAGTAGGTGCCATTTTGAAGCACCGGAAACCGATACCTGAAAGTCTCGCCGGGCTTTATGCCCCGGAACCCATCGCTGATGTTTGGCACCCCGTCCTGCGTACTGGGCAGGACGATGCCGTGCCAATGGATCGAGGTGTCTTCGGCAAGGTTGTTGGTCACGTTCAGCGTGACCGCGTCACCCTCTTTCCAACGCAGCACGGGCGCTGGCACTGAACCATTGATTGCAGTGGCAAACCGCTCCTGACCGGTAAAGTTGACCGCTGTGGGACTGTAGCTCAGATCGAAACGCGACCCCTTTAGAACCTGCGGTCCCATACGGGCACGTAACTGCCCGGCATGGCTGATGCTCTGGTGCATACCCAGACCCAGCAGCGCACCGCCGGCAGCCAATCCTTGAACGAAACGCCGGCGCGACAGCGAGACAACACCTCGCGGCGGAAGATAAAGCTCTGACATGGTAGCGACTTCCTTCCAGATCACGGGTCCCGGAGAGGGACCAACGCAACGACAGCCAACCGCTCAGGGCCGGCCATTCACAGGGAAAAAGGAAAAGTCAGGTGCGGGGAGGTCGGAAGAGCGAGGTCAGACGCCCGCCGGGCATCATCTGTGGATCAGTCGACGACAGGTCACCGGAAGTCGAATTGAACGGCACGTCGTGGTTGGTCATCACTACCGCCACCACGCTCCCGCAGGCGTGGCCGGTACACCTGCCGCCGTTGCAGCAATCAGGTGAACAGCCCGGGCACTTGTCTGCCCGTTGGCCGACTGCCGTGTCACCCGCGGCATGTACGAGCTGCTGCGCGTGGGTGGCATGCCCTGCTTCCATCGGCATGTCACCGTTGCCGTAAGCGCAGGAATGACTCATCGCAAGCGCATTCGCCACCGGCCCCAGCGCAACCAGGAAAGTCAACAATACGGCGATCAGTGTGTGCCGGCGGATTCCCATGCGAAAAAGTGTAGCCCGCTGAATCGGATCTTGTAAGTGCGACAGGTGCAAGCTGTAGGAAGTTCCACAGACAGCGGTGACCTGCTTCCCAATGTTGCGCCCTTTGCAATCGATCAGCACCCACAGGGGCGCTTCGGTGGCAGTTGGCGCGTGACCTGGCTTGAGTCGATGTCCCTGTTGACGCGGCTGTCCCGCAGACATGGTTCGCCGACGTGGAGCCGTAGCCGCACAGGCATCAATCCTTCTCAGTCGAGAGCGTCGCCTGTTTCCGTCGGCATCCGCACACGCCCCTGCTGCGACGGTGCCGGATCTTCGATCCCTTCCGCCGACCTGTTCCTCGCCATCAACATGTACAGGGAAGGCACCACGAACAGCGTGAACAGAGTTCCGATGGCCATGCCGCCAACCAGTACCAGGCCGATGGAGTTTCTTGCCGCCGCACCGGCACCAGTCACCAGTACCAGTGGAAAGTGGCCGGCGACGGTGGCGACACTGGTCATCAGCACCGGACGCAGCCGGATCATCGCAGCGCTGCGCACGGCATCGAGCTTGCTGATGCCCTGTTCCTGCAGCTTGTTTGCGAACTCGACGATAAGGATGCCGTTCTTGGCGATCAGTCCGACCAGGGTGACCAACCCGACCTGCGCATAGATGTTCATGGTCGTGGTCCATCCGCTGGTCCAGTACGGCATGTTTGGATCAGGCATCTTCAACACGGTGAAGATAAGCGCCCCGAACATCGCCAGTGGTACCGAACCGGCGAGGATCACAAAGGGATCGCGGAAGGAATTGAACTGCACCGCGAGCACCAGGAAGATCATCAGCACCGCCAATGAGAATGCGGGCAGAAACTTGTTGCCCTCGGTGCGCAGCTGGCGCGACTCGCCCGTGTAGTCGAAGCTGTATCCGGGGGGCAGGACCTCCTGCGCAGTTTCCTCCAGCAGCTTGAGTGCATCGTCCAGCGTGCGCGTGGTCACGCCGGAAAGTTTGACCGCATTGAGCTGTTGAAAGCGGTTCAGCGAACGGGCCACGACCGAGTGCTCTATCTTTGCCATCGACGACAGAGGCACCATCTGGCCATCCGGGCCTGTCACCTGGATGTCCAGCAACTGCTCGCTGTTGAGACGATCGGCGCGACGGACCAGCGGTATCACTTTGTAACTGCGACCGTCCATATTGAAGCGGTTGACAAAATCGCCACCCGTGGCAACGGCAAGGTCAACGCCAACCTCAGACAGCTTGATACCCAGATCGGCGAGCCGGTCGCGGTCGAACACCACGGTCGCCTGCGGCTGGTCCATTTTCAGGTCGATCGTCGGTGGAAAGGCGAACAGGCCGCTTGCCGTGGCCTTGCTCTGAATCGTCTGGGCGATTTCGAGCAGGCGCGCGGAGTCGGCTGTTGAGGTGATGACGAACTCCACCGGGAAGTTGCTGCCACCCGGCAGCGCAGGTGGTGTCGTCATGAAGACCTGGATACCCGGGATCTGCGACACCCTGCCCTGCACCTCGGGCAGTATCCCGGTCACGGTCCGGCTGCGCTCGGCCCAGGGCTTGACCACGACGCCGCTGAAGCCATCGGCGCCCAGCGTCGCACCGATCGACGGCGGAAACAGCAGCTGAAAGGTCAATGCCGCCTCAGGTATGTCCAGCATGATTTTTTCAGCGGCCTCGGCGTAGATCGCGTTCTGATCCGTGGTCGCGTTGGCGGCCGTGTTGATGATGCCGAACAGCACGCTCTGATCTTCTGTCGGTGCCAGTTCCTTGGGTGAAAAGGTGTACATCGGCACGGTGCAAAGGCTCACCACGACCCACACCAGGTACACGGCTGGCCTGGCATTGAGGGTCGCGCCGACGGCACGACCGTAAGCCGCACTCAAGCGATCGAAGTGGTGATTCAGCCAGCCGGTCAGCCCCCGCTCCTCGTCTTGCGCGCTGCGCAACAGCTTGGCGGCCATCGTCGGCGACAGTGTCAGTGCGACCACACCGGATATCGCCACGGCGCCAGCCAGGGTAAAGGCGAACTCACGAAACAACGCACCGGTCAGCCCGCCCTGCAGTCCGATCGGGATGTACACAGCGACCAACGTCAGTGTCATGGCTATTACCGGGGCGAGCAACTCGCGCGCACCAAGCATCGCGGCTTCGCGCGGGCTGCGTCCCTCGCGCAGGTGGCGCTCGACGTTCTCGACCACGACGATGGCATCGTCGACCACCAGCCCCACCGATAGCACGATGGCCAGCAACGTGAGCAGGTTCAGCGTGAACCCGAACATCTGCATCAGAAAGATGCCGCCGATCAGCGATACCGGGATCGCCATCACCGGCACCAGTACCGAGCGCACCGAACCCAGGAACAGGAAGATCACCACCACCACGATCAGCAGCGTGTCGGCGAGTGTACCGGTCACCTCGTGGATCGCATCACTGACGTACTCGGACGCGTCATAGCCGATGCTGGCATCGAGGCCGGATGGCATCTCCTGCTTGAGTTTTTCCAGCTCGACACGCACACCACCGATGACGTCGATGATGTTGGCGTTGGGCTGGGGAAATACCCCCGCGAATACCGCGGTCTGGCCGGAATAGCGTACCAGCGTGTCATAGTCCTCGGCGCCCAGCTCGACGTCAGCGATATCCTCCAGCCGCACGATGGTGTCATCCCGCTGGTAAATCACCAGGCGCCGGAAGTCCTCGGCGCTGTGCATATCGGTGTTGGCAGCGAGATAGGTCTGCACCAGCGCACCCTTGGTACTGCCGATGGCGGCCAGGTAGTTGTTGGCCGCCAATGCCGCCCTGACCTGCGCGGGACTGATGTGCAACGCCGCCATGTGGTCCGGCTTGAGCCAGACCCGCATCGCAAAGGTGCGCGCGCCGAAGATTTCGATCCGCTGTACCCCCGTGACCGCAGCCAGGCGTGGCTGAACCACGCGAGTAAGGTAGTCGGTGATCTGTTCTGGAGACAGGATCCCAGACCAGAAGCTGAGATAGGCCGCGGCGAATTCCGAGTCGGCGGACTGCACACTGATCGCAGGCACCTGGGCCTCGGCCGGCAGGTCGTTGCGCACCTGATCGACCTTGGAGGAGATGTCGGCGAGCGCCTTGGTGGAGTCATAGTTGAGCTTGAGCCGCGCAGTGATGATCGAGATGCCCTGCAGACTCTTCGACTCGACATAGTCAATGCCTTCAGCTGCGGATATTGCTCGCTCGAGCGGCGTCGTGATGAAGCCGCGCACCAGTTCGGCGCTGGCGCCGACATACACGGTGGAGATCTGCACCGAGGCGTTTTCGCTGAGCGGATACTGGCGCACGCTCAACGAATGCCAGGCGCTCAGCCCGGCGATGACGATCAACAGATTGACCACTGTCGCCAGCACCGGGCGACGGATAAACAGATCGGTGAAGCTGTTCATATCCGAGAGTTCATGAGTCGCTTGGGCGTGGATCGAGCCTGGGCTCCGGCGCCAGAGTATTGTCGATGACCACAGCTGCACCACTGCGCAGTTTGAATACGCCGCTGGTCACCACGGTCTCGCCGGCCTTCAGGCCGTCCGTAATGTCGACAAAATCACCGCGCGCCTGACCCAGGCGAACAAACTGCTGTCGCAGAACGCGCTCGGTCGCACCCGACTGCTCGTTCCTCTGCTCCTCGACAACAAATACCGAGTCACCGAACGGCGCATACAGCACAGCGGTCACGGGGACCGGCAGCACCGACCGCCTGTCTGGCAGCACCACGTCGAGGTTGGCGAACATGCCGGTGCGCAGCGTCTCGCCGGGATTCCCGACCAGGGCACGCACCCTCACATTGCGAGTCGCCGGATCCACCTCCGGGCTCACCGCGATAATCTCGCCACTGAAGGTCTGCCCGGGCGCTGCATCTGCTGTAACGCGGACCTGCATGCCCTGGTGCAGCTGCGCGAGCTGCCGTTGCGGAACGGAAAAATCCACATGTACCGGATCGAGAGTCTGCAGCGCCACGATCGGGTCTCCTTCACCCAGGATCTGCCCGAGGTTGACCAGGCGCAGCCCAAGACGGCCGGCAAAAGGAGCGCGTACCGTCTTTTTTGCGATCAATGCCCGGGTCATGCCGACCTGTGCAACGGTGTCTTTGACCTGGGCCTCGGCACGATCGACGGCATCCTCCGATGCCAGATCCCGTTTGCCGAGTTTGCGGACACGTACGAGGTCGGCCTGGGCAAGCGCAGCGGCGGACGCCGCAGATGCGAGTTGGGCATCTTCGCTCGCCGTATCCTGCTGCAACAGTACCTCACCCGCGGCCACCATCGCACCGGATTCGAACGCAATCCGGGACACCCGGCCACTGACCTCGGCGCTGACGGTTACGCCCTGTACCGCCGAAACCGTAGCTGTGGCAGAGATCACCTGCTCCCATTGTGCGGAATTCGCCACCACTGCAGTGACCGTCTCCGGTGGCATCGCCATACTGGCCGCTGCGTCGCCCATGGCCGAGAACTGCCCAAGCTTGGCATAAACAATGGCGCCGACAACCAGCACCAGGCCAACGATGGCCAAGGTCAATTTTTTCAGCATGATGCACCCAAAGATCCCGGTTCTGTTGAACCCAACCCGTCGCGCAACGAATCGTCACCCTCTCGATTCTGTTCGAGTAAGGGGTTGCGATAACGGTGCACAAACAGCCCAAAAGGCACCCAGCGCCCACTATACGCAATGACATCCCCGGAGTGACACCAATTCAGCTTGCATTGCTGACGGAGGGAAAGGCCAGGGCCACCCCCACACTCAGCGCAGCATTCATGTATGCCGCCGCACGTTTCAACGCGTATCACGCGATTGCGGAAGGGGCCGACCGCGAGACGCAGGAACGCGCCATCGTCTACCGCTGCGATCAATATCGAAAGATGCTCGAAGAGAACCTGCGGGAACTGAGGCCACCTCAGGCCAGGCTTCGGACAGACGACTTCTGACTTGATGCCAGATTGCCTGTACGGCTGACCGGCGGGTGTTGCGCTGCTTTTCGTCTTAGGAAACCCGCCGTCCGGCGTGGTCCGCGCTCGCGACCATGCACCTTGTTCATCCTCTGCTATCCAAACCCGGGCAGCCAGCGCTTTTGTGAGCTAGAACCTAAGCAAGGGAAATCTCGGAGTTTCCCCACGAACTGTTTTGAGGTTGCACGTGATGGCCGCCGACGGAATCCTTTTTTCGCCGATTCGCATCGGCACACTCGATCTACCTGGACGGTTGTTCAAAACCGCCACTGCAGAGACACGGGCGACGATCGATGGGTTTGTCTCCCAGGACGTGATCGATTTCTATGTACCGATAGCGCAGGGCGGGACGCCGCTGATCATTACCGGAAACATCTACATCAGCCGGCAGGCCAAGTCGGCACCCCACCAGTTGGGGGTGGATGACGACGACAAGATCCCTGGGCTGGCGCAAATGGTCGACGCGGTGCACGCACACGGCTCAAAGATGTTCGCCCAGCTAAACCATTGCGGTCGCCAGGTGGTGCCCGGCTTCGTCGGTGCGGTGGATGTGGTTTCGGCCTCCGGGGTAAAGGATCTGCTGACTGGCACCGTCCCGCGGGAGATGTCTGTAACGGAAATTCACCGCATCGTCGAACAGTTTGCCGCAGCCGCCGGGCGCTGCCAGCGCGCAGGCTTCGACGGCGTTCAGATGCACTCGGCGAATGGTTACCTGCTGAGCCAGTTTCTTACGCCCTACACCAACCGGCGCCAGGACGAATACGGTGGTTCCCTCGAGCGGCGCACACGATTCGGGTGTGAAGTCTATCGTGCCATCCGTGCCGAGGTAGGCCCTGACTTTCCGGTGATCATCAAGATGAACGGCGCGGACCGCTTGCCGTTGCGCGACGGTTTGCACACATCAGAGTTGGTAAAGGTTGCGCAGATCATGCAGACGGAGGGGGTGGACGCGGTGGAGATCTCGGTCGGGCACTATGAATCCGGCTTCCCCATGGTTTGTGGAACGTTCAATCGCTGCCTGCAGAACATGCTGCGCGGGAGCATGGCTCACTTGCCACCCGCACGGCGCATTCTGATGCGGCTTTTCCGGCCGGCGATCACCTTGGCCTCCAATCTGCTCTGGAAGGGCCGTGAGGGCTTCAATCTCGACTACACACCGGATTTCAAGCAGACGCTGACGATCCCTGTGATCTGCGTAGGCGGCTTTCGTACGCGGGCAGTGATGGAAGCAGCAATCAATCGGGGCCAATGCGATGCAGTGTCGGCCGGTCGCCCGTTCATTGCTGATCCTTATTTCTACCTGCACCTACGCGAAAATAAGCCCGGCCCCCGCTGCGTCGACTGCAATGCCTGCGTCGGCCACTTGGGGGCGCAACCTGCAGATTGCTATCACCCTACCGTGAGGGCAGAAAAGGACGCCATGCTGGCAAGGCATGCGTAAAGCTGAGTACGGCTGCTGTGCCCGCGTCCTTGCTGTCTCGGCCCGCCGGCTGAAACTGCTGTTGTATAGTCCACCCCAAGTCGTCCTTCACGGGTTGCTGCGAGGGCAGCTGCTCCTGGCAGGACCGGACAATGCCAGACCCAGGGGGAGGGCCGGACTCGGATCGTCACGTGCATCGAGAACCCCGACATCATCGAGACAATCCTCATCCACCGGGATAAGAAAGCACCGAATCCCGAGGCAACCAGACGGCCCACCCTGCCGGCCACCACCCCGGCGAAGGCTATTCGAAGAGTGCCGGCTACCCGACGATGACCCTTTCTGCACCGGCCCGGATTCGCGCACCATGACGCCAACCCGAGACACATTGAGTGGGCGCTGCCTGCCGACGGTAGGTGCCAAACCCCGTCAGTCTGGGTTGCCCCCGGCGAACCACTGAAATGGCGGTTTTTGTTCTGCCTTTGCGCACCTCACGGATTGGCTGGACAGCCACCACCCTTATGCGCCAAATTCGCGCTCTCAGCGTATCGGGTCGTCGGGAAATGGAGCGAATAACAATGCGCGGTGTCGAAACGTTGGCCAGAGTATCGTGGATCGTGGTGGGTACGGTGGCAGCCGGGACCTTTGCCGCCGAGGCGGCAGTAAAGATACCGGGGTGCGCGGAACTCTCCGCGTGGGGCAAGGAGCTGGCGCCGAACGCGACGACGCCGATCAACCCGACACCGAGCAGGTTCAGCATCCCCACCTCGTTTGCCTCGCCGCGCTTCGAGCAGGACTTCGGACTGCCTGCGGTCGATTGGACCGCAGACGATGTGGCCGCCGCGGTCAAGGCAACGGGCGACTGTGCGAATGCCGCCAAGAAGGCACGCAACAAGGACGACATCACGGCACTGACGGCATTGTGGCGCGGTTTCGGCGGCCTGCGGGCAACGGTCGGCGCGCTTGCGGCCAGCGAGGCGAAGCTCGACAAAGGTCTGCAGGTGCTGCTTGAGGACCCACCGTCGCGCGAGGTACTCGACGCGCTGATCGTCGTCGCGTCTGCACGCGACGGTGCGGAGGGTCTGAACCAGCGGGCAGCGGCCGCGCTGAAGGAGAGCACGCTGCGTCTCAACAAATCGACCAGCGTGCACAGCCACGCCCAGTTCGTGATCAACACCTTGAGCGACCTACCGACCAAGTCGTGGGCGCGTGCGTTTCCCGCGGTCGACGCACGTATCGCCACCGTTCGCCAGTGGGTGATCGACGACGCCAATGCCCAGATCAATGCGACCCCGGAGACGGTCCAGGGTCTGACCATGCTCAACCGGCTGCTGTCGAGAACCAAGACTGAGCTTGCAGGCGCTTTTCCGGCGGCCGAACTGGCGCAGTTCGACGCGGTCGCGGCGGCGCGTCGAGGCGCCATCGAGGACGCTCTGGTTGCACAGCAGCTGGCGGGGATCGATGCAGCGCCGGCGACTGCCGAAGGGCTCAATCGCCTGCGTCTCGCGTCGCAGGACCCCGTCCGGACCGCCCTTTCCCCGGCACGCAGCGCCTTGCTCGACAAGCGGATCGCCGAACGGCGCGAATCGATCGGCGATGCGGTCGCCGACGAGCAGATCCGGCGGCTCGACCAGTTCCCGGAGACCCTGGACGGGCTTACCGAGCTCGGTCGTTTTCGTGATACGACCATGCGGGGGCTTGGCGAACTGGCTGGTCCCGCGGCGGCTGCCCGGTTCGGCGAGGCGGCAGGCCGGCGTGCGTCGACGATCGGCGAAGCGGCGTTTGGTCCGTTCCGCAAGGCCCTCGGTGAACTGCCGGCGACCGACGAAGGCCTTGCCGGTCTGGACCTGGCGTTGCAGGAGATCGGAGGTGCAGTCGCCGGCCTGGATCCGCCGCTGCGCACGCGATACACCGAAGCCGCGGCGGCGCGCCGCGCCGAAATCGCCAAAGCGGTCGAGCAGGCGGACGCGCGTCTCGCGAAACTGCCGCTGCCCGGTGGTATCTTCGTGGACCGAAACGGGCGCGCCAAATTTGAATTCCGTGAGCGCAACCGCGTCTACGTGACGCTGTTCGATGAGGTCATGGAAGCCGGCTACGACGTTGATGGCGATCGGGTCATTGTCCGCCTGCCGGGGACCAACCAGGTGTACACGCGACAGGGCGCGTGGATCCGCGGCAACGGCCTGGACTTGAAACGCCAGGCGGAATGACCGAGTCGACCTGATGCTGCAGGTCGAGTTTGCGCCGAACAGAGGTTACTCGGGCTGACACCCCCGCCCTTCCGGCCGCCGCCACCTTGTGGCGACGTTCTCCGCGGCCTGCGGCCGCTCCGCCGAACCACCGTTATTACATTGAGGGTTCGAACGACTTGCTCGATGCCACAAACGAAAAAAGGCCCCACAAGGGACCTTTTTGCATTTGGCGGAGAGAGAGGGATTACTCGGGCTGACGCCCTCGCCCTTCGGGCCGCCGCCACCTTGTGGCGACGTTCTCCGCGGCCT
>Ga0116162_10001833_pt1 | contig 13620 bp, 12 predicted proteins | sample AD_UKC105_MetaG_FD_89875 | JGI IMG/M metagenome (GOLD analysis project Ga0116162, IMG submission 89875) | Active sludge microbial communities of municipal wastewater-treating anaerobic digesters from Hong Kong - AD_UKC105_MetaG | ecosystem: Engineered > Bioreactor > Anaerobic > Digestate... | reverse complement strand
CCGCAATTATCTCCGTGTAGGGGACAGCGATCCTGACATACTGCTCATAGTCCCAGTCATCGTATCTGTCAGACTGAATTCCGAAACTCTCCCAGAGCAGGAATTTTAATTTGTCAACAGCTTCTGATTTTATATTGTTTATATGGACCAGGATCGTGTCAGTGTTAATGTAATGCCCGGGGTTTGATTCGTTCACTATCATTCTTCTGCCGTAAACGATCGAGATATTATATTTTTTTTCAATTGGAGAGAAGATGTAAGCGTATTTTTCAGTGTCGTAATTATCTATTCCGGAGTAAAGTACGACTCCGTCCCTGCCCAGTCTTGAAGACGCGGGGCCGTCGGTATTGAAAAGAGGTCCGTAAAGTATCGACCTGTCGAAATAAACTTTATATGAGTCTGAAGTAAGAAGTCCCGCTATTACCGAGCCGATGCCGCCAATCTTCTGAACAGCTTCATGAGTTATATGTATACCTGTTTTCATTGTCTCTTTTCCTAAAATGATTTCATTTATCACGGTAGCAACTGCTTATTTCACAACAAACACCGGAATAATAAATATAACAAAAATAAGTGTTCTTTACAATACTTATAAATTAGAAATTCATTATAAATATAAGAGCTACTTTTTCAGTTCCTCTTTAAGTCTCTGAATATGTCCTCTGCCGAGGGCTTTGACCTCACATCCGAGTTTTAGATACTTACGGATAATATCATCTGAAAGTATACCGAAGCAGTCTATAACTGCTAAAGGACCGCCTGCCCATTTAACGATCTGAGCAGGATCGAGTTTAAGATACTGGCTGTGAGGTACGGCCAGAATGAGGGCTTCAACGCCGTTAAGCTCTTTCTGAAGATCTTTTCCTACTTTGAGTTTCGTAAGTTCATCCTGATTCCTGAAGAACCTTGCCCAGGAATGTCCGGGAGTAGGATAAGTGTCCTGCGATTCGAATTCGTACCAGTGGTCTACGTACGGGTCGTGCACTCTGAGCTCGGCGCCCATCTCGGTCAGTTTTCTAATAACAAGTTCAGATCCGCTGTATCTGGTGTCGCCCACATCCTGCCTGTAGCTGGCGCCGCATAACAGTATTTCAGATCCTGCTATGTATCTTCCCATATCTTTTAGAGCGTCTCTGGTAAGCTCGGTCACATGAAGCGCTCTTGTGTCATTTATATCTATAGCTGTAGGAGTGATCTTGAAAAGCGAGTCACCGTCTTCGAAACCGAGTATGTGCTTATATGCCCAGTATCCGAGACCTCCGTCCTTGGGCAGGCAGTATCCGCCGATACCCGGTCCTGGAAAGATCATGTTGCTGTGGGTAGGTCTCATTTTTATTGCTTTTATGACCTTGATTATATCGACGCCGTTCCTTTCAGAAAAAACGCTCCATTCGTTCATGTACGCAAGGATCGTGGCTCTGTATGAGTTCTCCATTATCTTCGTAGTTTCCGACTCGATAGGCCTGTCCATAACGGTAAGGGGGAATTTCTTGGTATTAAGCACTTCGTGAAGAAATTTCTCCACTCTTTTTCTGGCTTTTGCGTCGCATCCCGAGCATACCCTCCAGAAGTCCCTTATACTGGCAACATACTCTCTTCCGGGCATCACTCTTTCAAAGCTGTGGGCAAGAAGAGGAGTCTGCCTCATCTTCCTTTTCGCGAATTCTTTCTTGAGTATCGGCCATGCAACGAATTCTGTTGTACCCGGAGCGACTGTCGTTTCGATCAGCACAAGGCATTCAGGACCGATCTTCTGACCGATAGTTTTCATCGTGGCCTCCAGCGCAGCCATGTCGGCCTCGCCGGTCTTCATATTCCCGAGATCGTTCTTGGAGAAATCACACTGAACATCAACTACTACACAGTCCGCAAGGCTTAAGCAGTCGCTGTTATAGGTCGCTACGAGAGTTTTTTCCTTTCTCACACATCTGTCTATAAGTTCGTCTACTTCGGGATCCTCCGCCTTGACCGGCGATTCTCCTCTGTTGAGCATCGGGATCTTCCAGTAGCTCCTCGGGCTCGGTCTCTGGCATCCGATCACGAATTTAGTGTATTTACCTTTATTGTCTTTCGTGTCAGCCACTATCGCGGCCATTACAGCGCCAACGAAACCGACGCCCATTACGACAACGATCTCTTTACCGTCACTGCGGGCTTTTTTTGTCAGCTTTTCAAGTCTTTTTAATTCTTTTCCGTAATCTTCTTTTGCCGGTATTGGGAATTGCTCTCCCGCCGGGTTTACTGAATATTTCTTCTCTCCCATTTCTTTACTCCTTGATATATTTTAATTATTATAGCCTTTAGGGTTCATGCTCTGCCATTTCCATGCTGAACTGACCATATCTTCAAGTCCAAGTTCCGCTTTATAACCGAGTTCGTTTTCCGCTTTCGACGGATCGGCTAAAACAGTTGCTACGTCGCCTGACCTCCTGGGACCGATCTTGTAAGGTACGGGATGTCCGCAGGCTTTACTGAAAGCCTCTATCATTTCAAGCACAGAGTAGCCGCGCCCGGTTCCGATATTGTATATAAAAGTACCTTTATCCTTTTCAAGCTTTTCAAGAGCGCTGACGTGAGCCTTTGCAAGATCAACGACGTGGATATAGTCGCGGACTCCTGTCCCGTCTGGTGTTGGCCAGTCGTTGCCGAAGACGATCACTTTTTCTCTGATACCGGCCGCCACCTGACTGACGAAGGGGAGAAGATTGTTAGGGTACTCCGGGTCCTCGCCGATGCGTCCTGAACTGTGCGCGCCGACAGGATTGAAATATCTGAGGATCACCACGTTCCAGTCGAGAGCTTTCGCGGCGTCAAGCAGTATTTGTTCCATCATGGCTTTAGTGTGCCCGTAGGGATTAGTTGCGCCGATCCGCGCTGTTTCTTTCACCGGGACTTCTTCAGGATCACCATAAACTGTAGCAGATGAGCTGAAAACGAAATTTTTAACACCGTACTTCATCATGCATTTATATAAATTGAGCGACCCCGAAATGTTGTTCTCGTAATACATCAGCGGTTTCTCGACCGATTCACCTACAGCCTTCAGCGCGGCGAAATGAATGACAGCGAAAATGTCTTTTTCCGCCTCGAATACTTTCTCAAGTTCATCATAGTTTTTAAGATCTGCTTCGTAAAACTTTACTTTTTTACCGCTGATCTCTTCAACCCGCTTAACACTCTCGTAAACAGAATTGCAGAAATTATCCACAAGAATAAGTTCATGATTTTTCTCAAGCAGTTCGATATTAGTATGTGATGCAATGTAACCTGCACCGCCTGTGATAAGTATTTTTCTCATTTTCAGCCTCAATTGATTTTAATCACTTAAAGCTCAAAATTAAATAAAAGTTCAGTTTTAGTCAAACTTAAAAAAACATTGTTAAAAGAATAAGTTTTTGTTATTTTTAACGGGTTAAATCCGGAGAAGCAGTGAATTTCTACAAAAACGGAATACGGTTCGAATGCAAACAGTGCGGTAACTGCTGTAACGTTCAGGGTTATGTTTTTATATTTCCCGCTGACCTTGAAAGGCTGGTCGAAAAGTCCGGGTTTAATCTTGAAGAGCTTCAGAGAACATATCTTTCGACAGTAGACGGATATACTGTTTTCAGAGATGCAGGCAGCGGAGCATGTATTTTCTGGGATCATATTGAAAAGAACTGCAAAATATACGAAGCAAGACCAACGCAGTGCAGAACGTTCCCTTTCTGGAAATCGCTGGTATACAGGAAGGAAAAGTGGGATAAAGAGACGGCTATGTGTCCGGGTATCGGGGAAGGCAGGCTTTATACTGAAAAAGAGATCGACGAACTGAAAAATTTATTATAAACGGAGGAAGTTATGGGAAAACAGATCGTAATAAGAGCGAAAGTGCTTTACGACGGAAAAGCGAAAAAGACTGAGCAGACCGTTATAGTAGAGGACGGGAAGATAATTGAAGTGTCAAAAAAAGCTTTGAAAGCGGATTTTGTAGGTTATGTTACACCTGCCTTCATCGACGCTCATTCACATATCGGGATGTTCAGGGACGGCGAACCCGCGGACGAAAGCGAAGGCAACGATATCTCCGATCAGTTCATGCCTTTAAACGATCCTCTGAACAGTATATATTTCGATGACAGGGCTTTTAAGGACGCGGTGGATTTCGGCGTTCTTTATTCATGTGTAGTACCTGGAAGCGGGAACCTGATAGGCGGAAGGGCGATGATCATAAAGCACTGGGCGGAGAACAGAAAGGACGCTCTTTTGAAGGATTACGGCTACAAGATGGCGCTAGGTTTCAACCCGAGATCGACCGGAAGCTGGAGAGGGAAGAGGCCGAATACCAGAATGGGCGTTTATTCCATGCTTGAGGAAAAATTCGACAAACTTCTTATAAAGAAAGAAAAGTCCGAGCTCGAAAGATATAAGAAACTCGCGGAACTTGAAAAGAAATCGAAAGGCAAAGACAAGCTTTCCGCCAAAGAGATAGCTCTCGAGAAGAAAAACATACAGAGATGCTACGAGCTTTCTTTCGAACCTGAAGAGAATATCATTCTCGAACTGCTTTCGGGAATGAAGACGGCCAAGATACATGTCCACAAGGAAGACGATGTTCTGTACCTGATCGAAATGGTAAAGAAATATAAGCTGAAAGCCACCGCCGACCACACATGCGATGTCTTCCACAAAGAGATCTACGACGAACTTGCCAAAGCTAAGATCCCGGTTATATTCGGACCTCTGGGCGGAGTAGGGGAGAAAGTCGAGCTTGCTCACGCTTATTACCAGAACGCTGAACTTCTGATGAAGTCAAAAGCGGAATTCGGGCTGATGACAGATCATCCTGTTGTCTGGACTCCTCACCTTCGCGACAGCCTGAAATTCTTCCTGATCTACGGTATGAAGGACGAGGAGGCGATATCTCTGATAACCTACAGGAACGCCAAACTGCTCGGAATAGACGATGCTCTCGGTACCGTCGAAAAAGGGAAGACCGCCAGTCTGATAGTTTGGGATAAAGAGCCCTTGAACCTCGCCGCGTACCCGAAGATGGTCATGGCAGAAGGTAAAGTTTTAAGAAAGAGATAGGGGAGAGATCATGCCTAAAGCTGAAGGAAAGATTTTTAAATTCGAATCGGAGAAAGCGATCCGCACGGACTTTCTTGAAACTATAGATTACAAGGGCGAAACACAGAACATCACTTACGATACAGACGAGCTGTCAGCGGTATGTCCTTTCTCGGGACTGCCTGATTACGGTATTCTGATGATAAATTATATTCCCGACAAAAAGATAATAGAGTTAAAATCATTGAAGTATTATATCATTTCATTCAGGAATGTCGGGATATATCAGGAAGCTCTTACGAACAGGATCTACAAGGACCTGAAGAAAGTTTTAAAACCCAAATATTTAAGGATCGAAACAGACTATAATGTCAGGGGCGGGATAAACTCCAACTGCGTGATAGATTCGGAAATGTAATTTATTCCTGTCTTAATGCATCTATGGGATTGAGGTTTCCGGCTTTTAATGCGGGATATATTCCTGCAAGTATACCTATGAGTATCGATACAATAAAAGCTACCGTTATCGTCCATACCGGAGCTGATGTTGCGTAATTCGTAAAATGTGATATCAATTTTGAAAATAATACGCCCAGTAGAATTCCAGTTCCTCCTCCGGTAAAGCACAGAATGACAGATTCTGAAAGGAATTGAAAATTGATATTCTTCTTTGTAGCACCGAGCGACCGTCTTATGCCTATCTCGTTGATCCTCTCGCTGATCGATACCAGCATCATGTTCATTATGCCTATACTGCCCACTAGAAGCGACATACCTCCGATAGAAAGCGCTACAAGATAGATCATTCCGATTATTCCGTTCATCTTGTCGTTGATCTCGTCCTTAGTTATTATTTCGAAGTTGTTTTCATCGTCAGCTTTCAGATTCCTTTCTCTTCTCAAAGCAATAATAGTCTCATCCATAGCTTTCGGTACAAGTTCATGGGTTTTTGCCGAAATAAGAAGAGCTATGTCTCTTGCTTTTCCGTATAACCTGTTATAGTGATAATCAGTGATACAGACGAAATTGTCCTGATCTTCATTGAATTTCATGCCTTTAGCTTTGAATTCTCCGATAACTTTGAACCTTTCGTTCTCAACGAAAACATACTGGTCAATAGCGTTAGTAGTTTCAAAGAGTTTTTCTCTGACGCTTTTTCCTATCACAATGAAATTCTGGTTGTATTCGTAATCGTAATCAGAAAAATAACGGCCCTCGGATATTTCAAATCCTGTAACATTTATCCAGCCTCTACCTGCACCTGTCACCCTGACATTTTTCTCTGTTTTCTTGTTTTTGAATCTCACTTCCTCGTTCCAGTTGTCAAGGATAGGTATTACTCCTGATACACTCGGACAGTTCTTCAGGATCGAAGGTATAAGGTCAGCCGTAATATTAGGCCTGCCGATGTATTTCTCCCAGTCTCCGTGCTCAAAAGCAGGTGTTTTCGTTATTATAAAACTTGACGCTCCCATAGAATTGATCTGCTGCTGAACTTCCTGTCTGAATCCTTCGATAGCTGCCTGCATAAGAACTATGACCATTATGCCTATTATTATACCCAGCATAGTCAGAAAAGAGCGGAGCTTGTTTGTTTTCAATGAATAAAAAGCTATGGCAATAATGTCCTTGATCATTCATACCTCAGAGCGTCGATAGGATTCAGTTTAGCAGCCTTTCTGGCCGGATAGAACCCGAAAATGATCCCGACCATTCCGGAATATATAACGCCTATCAGGACGGATGACAGCGAGACGGCGGAAGGCATGGGTGTGAAGCTGCTGATCACTTTAGCGATAATGAATCCTGCCGATATCCCGAACAATCCCCCGAACAGGCACAGAATGACGGCTTCAGCGGTGAACTGGAACATTATCAGGCGTGATGTTGCTCCGATAGCTTTTCTGGTGCCTATCTCCCTTGTTCTCTGCGTTACAGATACGAGCATGATGTTCATTATTCCTATACCGCCCACGAGCAGTGAAAGCGATCCTATAGCCAGGATGAGCAGCTGCATCGACGCTGTAACTTTATTCAAAAAATCCAGGATCTGGTTTATTTCATTAATTGAAAAATCGTTCTCATCGTCGGATTTGAGGCCTCTTGAAAGTCTGAGCAGCGTAGTAAGTTCCGCAATAGTTTCTTTAGTTCTGGTCGCGTCTTTTGCCTTGACCATGATATCGATTCCGTGCTTTTTGCTCCACCAGAAATATTTTTTCACACAGCCTATAGGAACGATCATTTCTTTATCCATGCTGTTCCCGAACATTTCTCCTTTTTTGCCAAGAACTCCGATCACGGTGAATTTTTTGCCCTGAACCTTGATCAGCTTCCCGATCGGGTCTTCGTTTTCAAAAAGGGCGTCGCTTACTTCGCTTCCAAGTATAATAACATTGGAATTTCTTTCGACTTCGCCGGCATTGAAGAACCGTCCCTTTTCGGGAGATGAATCCGAGGTGTATTCGAAATCTTCAGTACTGCCTTTTACCGAAATGTATTTTACTTCGTTCTTTTTGTATTCTGCGTTGCTCCATGATCCCAGTACGGGAGTCACATACTCGGATAGCTGCGAATTTATTTTTAAGAATTCAGCCTGCTCGACCGTGAGAGGTTTCCTTTTTCTTTCGGTTCTCCAGTTGTTTCCCGTCCATGAGAACTTTGAAACATAAAGAGTATTAGATCCCAGAGAAGACAGCTGACCTACGATGTATTTTTCGGTACCTTTAAGCACTGAATGAATAAATATGATAGTCGTAACACCGATCATTATTCCCAGAAGTGTCAAAAAAGTTCTGAGCTTGTTCTCTCTAAGCGAATTCAAAGAGATCAGTATTGCTTCATAAATATGTCTCAATTTAAACTTCCTTCAGGCTGTCGTATTCGATCACCCCGTCTTTAAGCCGGATGATCCTCTTTGCGTATTCGGCGATATCCTGTTCGTGCGTAACTATAATTATCGTATTGCCTTCATTATACAGTCCTTCGAACACATCCATTATTTCGTAACTTGTTTTCGAGTCGAGATTTCCCGTAGGTTCGTCTGCAAGTATGATGGAAGGAGAATTGACGAGTGCTCTGGCGATCGCGACCCTCTGTTTCTGTCCGCCGGAAAGTTCGTTCGGCTTGTGATGCATCCTGTCCGCCAGTCCGACCTTTTTCAGTGCCGATTCCGCCCGTTCAAGTCTTTCAGCAGATCCTGTTTTAGAATAGATCAGCGGAAGTTCCACATTGCTCAGGGCATCGGATCTGGATAAAAGGTTAAAAGTCTGGAAAACGAACCCTATCTCTTTATTCCTGATATGAGCAAGTTCATTGTCAGAAAGATGAGCAACGTCTACTCCGTTAAGAAAATAGCTTCCGTCCGTAGGCACATCGAGACATCCGATGATGTTCATTAGAGTGGATTTGCCTGATCCTGAAGCTCCCATTATAGCAATGTAATCACCTTTTTCTACTGTAAGCGATACTCCGTTGAGGGCTTTGACAACCTCTTCTCCGGGCTTGTATATTTTTGTGATATTCTCAATTCTGATCAGATTGTCGGACATAATTTTTATTCCTTTCCGGGATTTTTGACACTGACCATCATTTTATCCTTTAGAACTTTGCTGATCGTTTTATAATCACCTGAGACTATAAGATCATCCTCGGATATTCCGTCCGTGATCTCAATAAACCTTTCGTTGGCGATACCGGTCTTTACTTTTACCATTTCGACTTCATAAATACTGTTTTTATCTGATCCGTTTTGCTTCTTCAGGCGGAACAGTACATCACTGTAATCATTTTTGCTGTTCCATACAATGCCTGTATTTTCAGGTTTATCATTGCTTTCTTCACTGATGTCATCGTTTCTGCGTCTTGCAAGAGCCTGGATCGGGACCGAAAGCACTTCAGGAATGACATCTGTTACGATCTCGGCATAAGTGGTCATCCCCGGTTTGATCCTTTTGTCCTTTGTGACCATTTCTACTGTTACCGAGTATTCAACGGACGACTCAGTACTCCCTGCATTAAGCGGAGTATTGCCGATCTCAGTAACGATCCCTTTGAATACTGTATCGCCAAAAGCGTCTATAGTGATCTTCACCGAATCCGCGGAACTTATAAAAGCCACGTCATTTTCGTCTACATCAACATTGACCTTGAAATCGTTCATGTCAGATATGCTGAGAATGACATCGGTGTTGAACTGACTTCCCAGAACGATCTCTCCCTGTTCCTTATAAAGTTTAGTCACGATACCGTCAAGTGGTGCGTATATGTCTGTTTTTCTGAGTCTATCCTCAGCCTGATCCAGATACGCTGTCTGAAGTTTGATGTTCTCAAGAGATGATTCATAACTTGTCTTTGCGATCTCGTAGCTTATTCTGATGTTCTCAAAATCGTTATCTGATATAAAATTTTTCTCTTTAAGTTTCTTCTGATTATTAAATTCAAGTTCTATTTTTTTTAGATTGAGCAAAGCGTTGTTAGAGCTGTATTTCTGCTGCGAAAGAGCAGCTTTCTGCTGTTCTACTTCGGCTAAGATGTTTTTTCTGTCCAGCCGGGCGAGGAGCTGACCTTTTTTTACTGTCTGACCTTCTGATACAAGGAGGGAGTCCAGGTTCGCCGAGATCTCGGAAGATATGTTCACATTCTTTACAGGTTCGATCACTCCTGACGCGGAGATCGTTTTCACTATAGTTCTTCTAACCGTCTTATCCGATTCAACTACGGTCAGTTTATCTTTTTTTAAGATCATCGGTAAAGCAACCGACAGAATAATTAACACTAAAATTATCCAAAACCATTTTTTTTTTCTGCTTGCCATAACTTTCTGCCTGAAATTATTTATAGACGATTTAACTCAACTGTGTAAATATAGCAAAGTTTCGTGCCGATTCAAAGTAAAATGACGATAAAGCAGAGAGAATAGACCGAAATTCTGCCAAAAAATATTTCTTGACTGCCGAATGAATAAAAAATATATTCGGTTTACTTTGAAATAAAAAAATTATAATAACGGAGCAGAACTATGGCAACATTGAAGAAATTCAGGGCTATAAGGCCTAAAGAGGGACTTGAGGCGAAGATCGCCAGTTTCCCATATGACGTGATCAACAGCGAAGAAGCTAAGGAATTAGCAAAAGGGAACGAATGCTCATTTTTGCATATCAACAAGCCTGAGATCGACCTTCCCGAAGGGACGAACCTCTACTCTGAAGAGGTTTATCAGAAAGCCAGAGAAAACTTCAAAATGTTTGTAGATAAAGGCTGGTTCATTCAGGACGAAAAAGAACATCTTTACATCTACCGTCAGACTATGGACGGAAGAGAGCAGTACGGTATTGTCGGTTGCTGCAGCGCTGAAAATTATTATAACGATATAATTAAGAAGCACGAACACACCAGAAAAGCGAAGGAAGAGGACAGGATAAAACATGTTGATGTAACGAACATTAATGCAGGCCCTATATTTCTGACTTACAAAGCTAACGGAAAGATCAATGAAATAGTTTCCGGGATCGTAAAAGAAAAACCTGTTTACGATTTCACGGCGACCGACGGCATAGGGCACACTGTATGGATAATTACCGATGAAGCTAAAAGCGACGCGATAGTGAACGAAATTGGGAACACGAAGTACCTTTACGTAGCCGACGGTCACCACAGAGCGGCATCCGGAGCGATGGTAGCGAGAAGAAGACAGGCAAAGAATCCGAACCATACAGGAAAAGAGGAATACAATTTCTTTCTGTCAGTTCTTTTCCCGGACAATCAGCTCAGAATTTTCGACTATAACAGAGTTCTCAAAGATCTCAACGGTCATTCGGAGGATGAGCTCTTCAAAGAACTTGATAAGATTTTCCTTGTAGACGAAAAAGGTGATAAGATGTACAAACCTCAGGCGAAAGGCGAGATAGGGATGTATTATTCTAACAAATGGTATAAACTGACGATAAAGCCTGAATTAAGAGAAGAGAACGACCCTGTCAAATCGCTGGATATATCTGTGCTTCAGGATAAAATTCTTGAGCCTTTCTTTGGAATAGATGATCCGAGAACATCGGACGACATCGACTTCATAGGCGGAATCAGAGGGCTGAAAGAACTTGAAAGGCTGGTCGACGGCGGAAAATTCAAGGTAGCTTTCGCGATGTTCCCGACCTCGATAAAGGAACTTATGAATATAGCCGACGCGGGAAAAGTCATGCCGCCAAAATCAACATGGTTCGAACCGAAGCTCAGATCGGGCTTGCTCGTACATTCTCTTGATTAAAAAAATAAAGGCCGGAAATTTCCGGCCTTTTAAATTACGGTTTAACTTTTCGATGCGAGGCATTCGGAATATTTGCCTGCATTCCCTGGATCACTGCAGTTTCGAAAATACCGTCAACTGTCTGATATTGTATTTTAAGAGTTCTTTCCTCGCTTGAGCTTGTGCGGACTTTAAGGAACTGGTCGTTCGCTTTGACGGTCAGTTTACCGTCTCTGATAAGAGTATTAAGGTAGTCGGTTACATCCACAGTATTTTCAGGCATATAACCGCCGTAAGTAGCTTTAACGATCCTCAATCCGCCTTTTGATGAAGGCGCTACGTAGCTGTCTTCAGGCTGGATGGTCTGTTTGACCGGCTCAGGTGCTACAACCGGAGTCACTGGTACTTCGCGAGCTACTTCTGTTGTCTTGATCTCCTGGGATCCGATAACTCTTATACTTTCAATACCGACATTATATCCTCCTGATACGAGAACATATCCCTTATACGCGGTAGATACGTCAGTTACTTTAGCCATGAACCAGTTGTGCACTCTGGCATCCTCTCTTTTCTTGGGAGGTACGTAAATCCCTCCTGTAGAATAATCATACATTATTACTACCGTTCCGAGCTTGATCTCATCAGGACGGGCTATTCTTGTCTGCCAGAAATATTTTGTCCAGACTTCTTTTCCGTCTTTTACTATCAGAAATTTCGCCTCCCCGTTCGTGTTCGCGGTAGGGGCTTCCATCATTTTAGCCACTTTTACAGTTATCCAGCTGTGCCCTTCAAGGTCGGTGTCGGAAATAAAATAGTCGTCGCCCTGAAGATAATGAGCGTCCAAATCCTGCGGGAAAAGTACCGCCGAGAATGCAAGGACAGATATGATAATCAGTATTCTTTTTATCATTGTTCCCTCCGTTTTTTTGTAATTTAATCCAATATGGTAATTACTGCAAGTAATATTATTTTCTGAATTTTGAGCCGGTTTTATAAAAAACACCGCGTTCCTGTCTTTCGGTTCTTATCTGTCCGTCAGCTTCAAGAACGGACAGATATTTATTTAATTCGTTCTCATGCATTCCAAGAATATCAGAGAGGTCTGATAAAGTACAAGGTCGTCTGAATATTGTTTCCAGAATGGTCGATTCAATATCTCTGTTGTAGGCCCTTTCTTCTTTTCTTTTTGCCGCCTTGGCGATGATATCGACATTTTTCAGACCCCATCCGTACGCGATTTCTCTCAAGTTTTCTTCAAGTACGGGTTTCAGTCCTTCAACAGCTCCGGGCCTGTCAAGAGTATTCAGCTGGATCGAATCAGCATTTATCCTGAGGAGAGCCTCTTTCATCGCTTCAAGATCTTTATCGCTGTCGTTAAAACCGTTCAAAATAAATACTTCAAGCCATATCTTGCCTTTGAATTCGCGTCTTAAATCTATCAGTCCGTTTAAATAACTTTCGAGCGAAATATCAGGAGACGGTCTGTTGATCTTTTCAAAAGCTTCCTGCGTAGCAGCATCAAAAGACGGCAGAACAAGGTCGCATCCCAGAATTTCTTTTCTTACTTCAGGATCAGACAGAAGAGTTCCGTTGGTAAGTAAAGCTAAAGAAATGTCAGGATAATTGAATTTTATATATTCAATGATATCTCCGATCCTTGAATTCAGAGTAGGTTCGCCTGAGCCTGAAAAAGTAATGTAGTCAGGTTTAGGGTTTTTTGATAAAAAATCAGCGAGTTCAGATATCACTTCTTGATAAGGTATATACTCTTTCCTCTCAAGTGTAAGATCTGTTGTTTTTCCGCATTCGCAGTAAACGCAGTTCAGCGAACAGACTTTATGAGGAACAAGGTCGATCCCCAGTGATACCCCGAGTCTTCTTGACGGAACAGGTCCGAAAATGTGTTTATACATAAAACTTCCCTGATTTCATTTCCGGTGTATTATAGCGTTTTAATTATATTTTATCAATAAATAACTTGGCTTTTAATCGTATTTCAGCCTTGTTTTTTTATCGGGAAAACTGCCTTTTATCAGCTCTTTCCATATTTTCGATTCCCATGTCTTAAGTTTTTTGTGGATAAGATTGTATTTCTCCGGGATCGGGTGTGTTCCCACGACAACTTTCATGCCGAACTTCTCAGGTATGAATTTCCTGAAGTATTCGAGCCTGTGACATGGAGGATATCCCACAAGCATTCCCGTCGCCAGATGAATTACTTCGGCACCGTTCTTTTTCATTTCTTCGGGTGCGTATTCTATGTTGCCTCCCGGGCATCCTCCGCAAGATGTGTAACCGACCACCTCCACTTCATCGTCTTTAGAATAAAT
>Ga0116162_10001824_pt1 | contig 13659 bp, 11 predicted proteins | sample AD_UKC105_MetaG_FD_89875 | JGI IMG/M metagenome (GOLD analysis project Ga0116162, IMG submission 89875) | Active sludge microbial communities of municipal wastewater-treating anaerobic digesters from Hong Kong - AD_UKC105_MetaG | ecosystem: Engineered > Bioreactor > Anaerobic > Digestate... | reverse complement strand
CCTTCTCGGACTCCCTGATTAATTGCATCCTCAATCCAGCCTCCTTCAATATGAACATCCTGCCCAATTTCAATAAACAGTACTGCCATACCGGTATCCTGACAGATTGGAATCATATCTTCTCCTGCAATTTTCAGGTTATCCTTTAATTGGTCAAGAATCTGCTTGCCCAATTCAGATTTCTCATGATTACTTGCAGTATCTAAAGCATTTTTCATATCATCAGACAGAAAGTGACTTGCTTCAATACACATCTCTTTGACTGTCTTTGTTATTTCATTGGTTGTTACTATCTTCATTGCTTTTCTCCGTTTCCTATATTGCTACATCTTCGTCTGGCAGAAATAACACAGCGTCAGTCTTCTTTCTCCATGTTTGAGCATATTCTCAGCCCCGCAATAACTACATTTTTTAACAAAAAAACCGGCAGGTACCATACCACTGTCAGGAATTCTCATCGCTAATTGAACATTTCCATTACGTGCTTTATTCTCATCAAAGCTTGCCTGCTTCTGGCTCATTTCTTCCTTCTGTGCTTTATCAGCAAGATACTCTACCGTAGTCATCTCCTTCTTAAGCGGTTGCATCGATGGTTGTGAAGATCCAGGCGTATGCATTGGTACAGCCTTTGATTTCTGCACCGGTGTCTGCTGCGGTCTTTGAGATGCATTGTTCTGGGTAGAAGGCATCTGTGTTCTGGGTATATTTCCTTGCTGGGCATTCGGATAACTCCCTTTATATGAATTCATGCCTTGCTGTCCATTCTTATTCTTGTTATTGCCTGCATTCTTTGCTGATTTACTTATTGCAACCCCACAAAAAACGATCATAACTATTAAATAAATTAAAACCTCCATATAAACCTCCATCTGTAGAATTTATTCTGCCTCTTTATCATAACAGGATTTTACCAAAAGAGCAAAAAATAAAGAGAACAAATTGTCCTCTTTATTATATGTATTAAGTTATTATCGGCCAAGCATTCTCTCGAATACCACAACCACCTGTCTCGTTGTAGTCTGAAATCCGCTCATAGACAATCTATGATTGGTTCCTTCACGAGCAGTCACACTTACCATTCTCCAACCATTCTTCGCATATCGATTCAGCATCATGCGAAATGATTCAAATTCCGTAAGACTATTACCAACATTGTCAGCATCTGAAAGGATATCACTCAGTATCTCAACTGTATACTCGTACTGTCTGTTCACCAGAGTATCCATCTTTTCATTCATCTTCATCAGATTATCTAATGTACATACATTTAGCATCTTCTCGAGTTCTTCTTCTGAAGCTTCTGTAAGAAGATCTTCAACCATCTCACGTTTCTTTCTCACACGAACCGTATCCGAATACATAGAACTTTCTATAATGTGTTGTTTCGCACGATCAAGATTATCAATTCTTCTTGCGTAACCTTTCTCATCAAGGTATTCCAATGCAACCTTCTGAATATTTTCCTCGGTCTTTTCCAGTCCTGTATCAACAATCTCTTCAATCTCGTTGACATTATTGGTTGCAATGCAATTACATTTTCTGATCATCTCAAACATGATCTGATTAACATCTACCATAGCACTAATCCTTCCCTTTAGACGTACCGACTATTCCCACCAATACGTTCGGCCGAGTTTACTACCCAAAATTAACTATCATTATAGTAACATAGTTAATTTTTTTTTACAAGTTGGATTTTTCTATGATTCTTTGTTCAAAAGTACTAATTTTCCTCTTCCTTTTTATCCGCTGCTCCCTGAACTTCTGATATCTTATCAAATACTTTTCTCATTGTAAAAGATGTTCCATATGCAATTAGTCCAAAAATTAACAGCAACCACATATACCATGTAAGCAGAAAAATCTCAGGATACCAGATTGATAGAAACAATGGTGCAAACCAGGTCAAAAAGATTTTAAGCCAGCTGCCAAAGTTACTAACAGAAAGCAGGAAAGCATTTTTGAATGTATTCGCTAAAGTATTATCATATCGAGCAATCAAAGGAAATAGAAACGGCAAGGTAAATGCCATAAGAACCAACTCTACCACAATGACAACAATATAAGCTGCGGCAATATTTCCCTCGAAATTACAAACATACACATACTCTCCCCAGATAATGAAAAGAGCAGCAAGAACTATCAGCCAGGCCAGAATGGACTTTTTGAAGTTCTCTGCAAATGCTGTTTTATAGCTTTTCCAGATAGGTCCTTCTTCCTTTCGAACCATTTTCAATGCCACAGAGTACATTGCAGCCAGCGCAGGTCCAATTGTAATTACCGGAATACAGGATACTGCAAATAATACATTTAAAGTAAATATATTGCCAAATACCTCGAGGAATCTTGCAATTTTCGATTCTTTTCCTTCATTAGTTGCTTCCATTATTCTCTCCCGAACGGATCACAAGATTATTCGCATTCATTACATCACATAATTTAGTCAAATCAATTGAAGCCAATACTGTATCATCCGGAAATACATTAACAACTCCGGAAGCATTCATCCAGTTCTCCTGCATCGTCGGGAGCAAACTGCCGGCTGACTGATATGCCAGAGACTGAATCATATAGTCTCTATACTCCTGATCATCTTTATTATCCATACGAACAACCATATATCCCGCCGGAGTTTCAATAACATCAGAAATCTGTCCGACTTCCAGAGTGGCGATAAGTTCGTTTAACTCTGCAGAATAAGCACCTACATAATTCTTCTCAACACCGGAACAATACTCAATTGCATACTCCTGTACGAGGTCTTCCATACTCTCACCGGCAATCGCTCTATCTTTTAATTCATTTGCTTTTGCTAATTGCTCTGCCAGTTCTGCATCAGTTAATGTGACATGATTACCACTTGCATCTGTTATCGGTTCGCCGTTCTCATCATATTGAATACTTGGGAACAATGCATAATATACACTTGTAAATTTCAAATCAGCATATTCTTCTTCATATTGTGCCAGATAATCATTGGTCATATCCTGCGTTGCTTTTTCTGTAATGGCCGTAATATACATCTGTCTGTCAAACAGTGCCTGAACATCCGACTTTGCAACACCATAACTATTCAAAAAGTCTTCTCCAAAAAACTCAGTAAATGCTTCTGCACTAGCATAAGACTGATTAATCTGTTCTTCTGTCATCGTGATTCCTGACTGCTTCGCCAGCTGATACTCCACATACTCCAATTTCATCTCAGCTATTACCGTATTCATTATTGATGCTGAATCCGTTGTTTGCAAATCAGCCGATGTCAATGAATAGTTATATATATACTGAATCAAATACAAATAGACATCACTCAATGTAACCGTATAATCACCAATCACCATTACCTGCGACGCAGCAGCGTCTGTAACAGAAATCACTTGATCATACTTACTTCCACAACCGGTCAATAGAAGCGAAAATGTCATCTGCACACATAACGCAAAGACACATAGTCTCTTCATCAGACTTCCTTTATTCTTTTTCATAATAATCTCCTCCAAGCTACGAAATTAATTCGCATACGATAAAAGCATACTATCACAGGACACTGCAAAAAACAATAAATAAAGTGCAATTACACAGATAAAACACATCTATGAAACTGCACTTATATTTATACTTTTAACGAATGAGAATGATAGCTATTACTCCTTAACACCACCAAGTGCTACACCAGAAACGATGTACTTGGACAGCAAGAAATATGCAATCATAATAGGGATTACAGAGATAAACAATCCCATGTAAATCTCACCAAAATCTCTTTGTTTGTCATTAGCTTTTAAAGCTTCAACGAACATAGGCATTGTACGTTTATCCTGCTCTGTTGCCAACAAAATGGAAGGTGTGTACAAGTTATTCCATGATGCAACAAAACCAAAAATTGCCTGTGTAGCCATAGCCGGCTTTAACAAAGGAATCGCTATTGTATTAAATGTTCTAAATTCATTAGATCCGTCAATTCTGGCAGCTTCCACAATCTCAAGCGAGAAACTGGATTCCATATACTGCTTCATGAAATATACAGTAGTAGGTGCTGCAATTGCGGGAATGATTAACGGCCAGTATGTTCCATACATATTCGTAACAGAGCAAACCTTAATCAAACCTACGATGGAAACCTGTGTAGGAATCATCATAATTGCATAAATGAAGCCCCATGCAAGATTTCTGTGTTTGAAACGATATACTGTTAACGCATATGCGGTAAGAGAAGCAAAATAAATCTGCAAAATTGTAGCTGGTACAGTAATAATCAAACTGTTCAGCATAGCTTCCCATACAGAAACCGTAGAAACCACATCTGTTTTATTCGTTAATTTCTCATAGTTTGCCGCCCAAAAGCTACCAGGAATCAAATGAATACCTTGTTTAATAATATTTGATTCCAATGTAGAGTTAATAAACAATACATAGAATGGGAACAAACTTAACAGACAAAGCAAAATACTGACTGTATATCGAATCGGTCTTGCAAACTTTGTCTTTTTTCTATCTTCTGTCTGATTGACAGTTATTCCAGCCATCTCAAATATCCTCCATTTCCAATAATTTATGTTCTGTTATGCTCTCTTCTCTTTTTTCTCAGAGGTAAGCGCGTAGAACACCAGGCTGACCACAAGGGTCATTGCGAACAATACAACTGAATAAGCTGCAGCACGTCCATAGTTCTGCTTGCTACCAGCATCAACATATTGTTTAATCAACATAACAATTGTTCTAGTAGATTCAATCGTTGTATTACCTACATTGACCAATGGTTTTCCATTATTGAACAACTTAGGAATATCGTACATCTGTAAACCACCAATTGCAGAAGTTACTAATGTAAACTGTATAATCGGTTTTAACAATGGAAGTGTAATTAACCAAAACTGTTGTGTTCCGGAAGCACCATCAACCATTGCTGCTTCATACAGGGATGGGCTGATACCCATAATACCTGCAATCAGGACGATCATCGTATTTCCATACCACATCCAGAACTGGATAAATGCAATGATAAAGAAAGATGCCGGTCCATGTGTTAAAATACTGTCTTCTCCAACTACAACTCCCATATTTCTAAGGATACCTGTAATTGATCCATGTACATCAAACAAACTGAAGAACAATACGGCGATTGTTGCAGCAGTAATAATGTTAGGCATGTACATGATAACTTTATATGCACCCTGACCCTTTAATTTATTGTGTGCATCGGTAAACCAAGCAGCAAGAAGTAAAGATAATGCAACCTGTGGAACAAAGTTAAGTATCCACAATACAACAGTTACACCTGCTGCGGGCCAAAATTCGTTTCCTTGTTTAAAAACATAATCTGTAAAATTACCAAGGCAGAAAACCACCTCAGAAGAATTACGTCCAACCTTCTGTACCTGTAACAACGAAGTGTAGAAAGTGTACAAAAGAGGATATAACTGAAAAACTATAAATACTAAAAAAAACGGAATTATGAAATAATATCCATATTTACCATATTCAACTGTTTTGCGTTTGATTTTATTCACAGCGTCACTCCCAATTCGTTAAGATTCAGTATCGCTATACCTGTTAATAATAATTACTTCCTTTTTTGAAAACTATGCACCGATATGCAATAAGCAATATCGATGCATAGCAAAATGTTACATGTTAATCAATAAAATCTGGAATTACTCTACAGTAATGTAATCGTACTGAGAAGCAACCTCATCCTTTACATACTGAACAGCTTCTTCAGCAGATGTCAATGTACCTGCATTGTAAGCTTCAGATGCCTTATCCATGATTGCCTTAAGAGCAGAATCAAGGTAAGAAGCATTGCTTAAGTCAATAGTCTTAGCTGACTCAGCCCAAACTTCTACAGGGTTCTGTCCACCAAGAAGAGGTGAAGCGCCATCACCATTAGCGATTTCTCTCTCGATAACAGCTTTGTTGTTTACGAAGTCAAGTGTATCACAAGCAAGTGTGTACATGATTTCTTCATCACAGCAAAGTGAATATACTAAGAAAGCTGCTAATTCAGGGTTAGGACAATCTTTTGTGATTGCTACATAAGTTCCACCCCAGTGATATCCAACAGGACCAGCACAGATTCTCCAATCTCCATAAGAGCTTGTTTCACTGTCTTCTGTTGTAGCGATACACCAGTAAACGAACCATGTACATCCAAAGTAACCAAATACGTCACCTTCGAAGTTAGCTGACCAAGAATCAGACCACATAGATGTTCCGTCTGTGTAACCAGCATCGAAAAGCTTCTTAGCTGTCTCAAAATACTCTGTTACAGAACCATCAAGAGTTAATGTTTCAGAACCATCAGCTGCTACAGTAACCCAAGGCTGTGTCTGCTGATCCCAGATAGCATACTTAACATCATCAGGACCAGAAATCATAGCATAACCTGCTGTTTTCATTGTTTCAGCTGTTGTAAAGAATGTATCCCAATCCTTTACAAATTCCTGAACGTCTGCAGGTTCAGATACACCAAGAACTTCTTCAGCGATGCTAGCACGGTATGTGAAACATCCCGGTGTTGCCTGCCATGTAAGAGCCTTAAGTGATCCATTGTATGTAGCGTAATCAATTGTGTACTGATAAGCGTTAGCATACATGTCATTAGTAATACCCACTGAATCCAAAGCTACTGTTACGTCGTCGTTCTCTGTGTAGTACTTAGCAACGTCGTTATCCATAGCGATGATAGAAGGATATTTGTCACCAGATGTAAGAGCTGTATCAATAGCTGTCTGGTATGTTCCGTCTGTTCCGGATACACCAAGGTTAACATACTCTACGTACTCAGCATATTCAGGATATGCGTCTAATACGTACTGCATACGAGATCCGAACTCATCATTCCATGAGTAGTAGTAGATCTTCTTGGACTCATCCCAGCCTTCTGTGCTAGGTGCTTCCATTGTCGGTACCTCAGTTAATGCAGGTGCTTCTGATGCAGGTGCTTCTGATGCAGGTGCTTCTGATGCTTCTGTTACAGCATCTGTTGCAGGTGCTGCCTGGTTGTCTGACTCTGTGCCTGTTGTTCCACAAGCAGTAAGAGTAGACGCAACCATGATCATTGCCATAGTAAGGGCTAATAATCTCTTTTTCATTTTGCGTTACCTCCCATATAAAATGTTTTACGAATGGCGCAAGTCCACCCGTTGATTTGAAGTTTAGCATAGAGGTAACATATTTGCAAGTATATTTTCATTTTTGCCAAAATTATTATGCAATATTCACAACAATATAGCTGTTGTGTTTTCACTATTCACAACGAAGGCTATAATTTTAGTCCGCCATCGCCTGCATGTCTCAAAATCATCGCCGAGAATTTGGGTAAAGTAATCAACACTTTTCCATTCTCCAGCCAGTACTCCTGTCTGCTGTCATCAAAGCCATCTTCCGTAGTAAGCATTATTCTCTGCATTGTTGCATTTTTCATAATTCCAAGAACCCATACATTGATTTCATGCGTAATCTCTTTGTCTGTATTATTGATAAATACCGCAGATTGTCCTTCGCGGTCAAATCTTCCATACGCGATCATACCAGGGTCTGTAAAGAGGTATTTGATAGAGCCGGTCTTAAATTCTGAATATCTTCTTCTGATTGCAATCATCTTCTTATGAAAGCGAATCAGTGCCTGGTCTTCCTGTCCCCAGGGGTAGGTTCTTCTGTTATCCGGATCTGTAAATCCGCAAACGCCAGCCTCATCCCCATAATAAATTGTAGGTGCACCGGTCCAGGTCATCTGCAGTAATACCGCTTCTCTGAAAACTGCTTTATTTACTCCCTCCTGTGCTGCTTTTGGTCCAAGATTATTTACTCTTCCAATCTTATGGTTGGTTCTTGTCAGAAATCTTGAGTGATCATGATTGGAAAGTTCATTCATCGCCGTCTGCATGGATGGAGTTGTCAGATTCGCACCGTGGTGATTCATTGCTCCAATAAAGCTTTCGGTATTATTATACAATTCACCCCGATAGTCATCACTGTGTTTCTGCATTCCTGTAAGGAACCAGGTTACCGGTTCCATAAAAGCATCGTAGTTCATCACCGTATCCCATTCGCTGCCCTTTAACCAGGAGGATGGATCTCCATAATGCTCTGCCAGAATAATCGCTTCCGGATTCGCTTGTTTGACTGCCTTTCTAAAATCCTTCCAGAATTGGTGATTGAAGTCAGGAGTATATGCAAGATCCGCCGCCACATCCAGTCTCCAGCCATCTGCATTGTATGGTGCAGATACCCATTTCTGTCCGATTCTCAGAATATACTCATACAGTTCCTTTGACCCTTCATAATTCAACTTGGGAAGTGTATCATGTCCCCACCATCCATCATAGGTTGGACTATATGGCCACTGAGTTTCGTTGAAAAATTTGAAATAATTCCGATAAGGGCTGTCGGCATCAACATAAGCACCTTTGGCATAACCCTTTGCATTCTCATAGATTCGTTCGCGATCAAGCCATTTGTTAAATGATCCGCAATGGTTGAAGACACCATCCATAATCACACGGATTCCTCTGGCGTGTGCTTCTGCAATCACCTTTGCAAATAATTCGTTGCTTGCTTCAAGATTTTTCTCATTGGTTACCCGATTGATATATTTGGTGGCAAATCTGTTTTCCGTCTGTCCTTCCGGAAGTACTTCGCCCGCCTCTTCAACAATTGTTCCAAAATGAGGATCAATATAATCATAATCCTGAATATCATATTTATGATTAGACGGCGATACAAACAGTGGGTTAAAATAGATTACTTCAACTCCAAGATCTGAAAGATAATCCAGCTTGTTCAGAACGCCCTGAAGATCGCCTCCGTAGAACTCACCAACTCCCATCTCTGCCGGATATTGATTCCAATCAGCCACATGTGTTGTCGGCATTCCTATGTAGAAATACTCTCCGTTCTCAACATCATTGGATGTATCGCCGTTGCAAAAACGATCTACAAATATCTGATACATAACAGCCCCTTTGGCCCAATCCGGTGTCGAGAATCCGGGAATAATCGTAAAATTGTAATGTTCGTCTATCGTTCTGACCGCACCGCGTATATCAAAATAAGTTACAATCTTGCCAACATATACTTCGAAATAGTAGGACAGCGGTTCATTGTCCAATTGAATCTCAACACTATAATAATCAAACAGCTCATCCCAATCCGTTTTCTCCATTGGGTACTTGCCCAAACGATCAACCAGAACAATCTTATCTATATTATTCCTTGCCGTCCGAAATCGAATCGTGACCAGATCATAAGCCGTCGGCTGCACAGGTCTGACGAAGTTCGCTGTCGTATCAGAGAACAATGCCTTTTTATTCATAACAGGCCGCATACCTGCTATATATGCCTGGCTTTTATTGGTAAAGCTACTACTTATTGTGTCCATAACAAGTCTCCATCTGTCTGGGAAAATTACACCCTTTGTTAATATTCTATAATAATTCTTTAATTTATTCAAGATAAGCCCTATTATCAGTCGCAAATTCTGAGCACTAAAACATTTATGATGAAACGACATTTTAATATGAAGATTCTCATTCAAGATTACGATTGATCAATGGACAGTAAAAATGACAGTTAACGGATAACTGTCATTTTCAGAGAAGGTATTTCTTTCTTATGGGGTTATAGCAAAAAACTATAAAATGTATTGGGGGTTACATCTTGTATTATAGCAAATTCCGACTTCTCATCTATCTTAATGATTCACAAATATTACAAAACATGCGTGTTGTTTTTGTGCAATATTACATGTTTACTTGTCTAAATGGTCATCAAACAGCTCCTCAAACTCCTCTTTTGTAATTCTTTCTTTTTCCAAAAGAAGTTTTGCACAGCTGTGGAGAACAGCCATATTCTCCTCGATAACCTTCTGCGCTTCCACATAACAGCTCTTAATAATCTTCTGAACTTCCTCGTCAATCTCTCCGGATTTTTTCTCGCTAAATCCTTTGGCATGTGCAAGATCCCGTCCGATAAATACTTCTTCGTCTTCGTTCTCATAGTTCACAGTTCCGATGTTATCAGACATTCCGTAACGTGTAACCATCTTTCTTGCTGCACTTGTTGCTTTTTTAATATCACTTGAAGCTCCAGTCGTAATATCATCAAAGATAAGAGATTCCGCAATTCTTCCGCCCAGAGACACCATAATCTCCTGACGCATTTTCCCTTTGGTCATAAACATCTCATCCTTTTCAGATAAAGGCATCGTGTAGCCTGCCGCGCCGGCTCCTGTTGGAATTATTGATACGGTATATACAGGACCCACATCCGGAAGCACATGGAACAGGATCGCATGCCCCGCCTCATGATACGCTGTGATTTTCTTCTCCTTTTCGGAAATAATCCGGCTTCTACGCTCAGGACCGATTCCTACTTTGATAAAGGATTTCTTAATGTCTTCTGCGTTGATATATTGTCTGTCGGCGCGCGCCGCAACAATAGCAGCTTCATTTAACAAATTCTCCAGATCTGCACCGGTAAATCCGGCTGTCGTCTGAGCTACATGTTTTAAATCTACATCCTCTCCCAGCGGTTTACTCTTGGCATGAACTTTGAGGATTTCTTCTCTTCCGCCCATATCAGGAGCTCCAACGCTTATCTTTCGGTCAAATCTTCCCGGTCTAAGAATTGCCGGATCAAGAATATCAACTCGGTTGGTGGCTGCCATTACAATAATTCCTTCATTGACACCAAAGCCATCCATTTCAACCAGTAACTGATTTAATGTCTGTTCTCTTTCATCATGTCCACCGCCCATACCGGTTCCTCTTCGTCTGGCTACTGCATCAATCTCATCAATAAAAATGATACATGGTGCATTTTTCTTGCCGTCTGCAAACAGATCTCGAACTCTGGACGCTCCGACACCGACAAACATTTCCACAAAATCAGATCCGGATATGCTAAAGAAAGGAACCTTTGCTTCTCCTGCAATTGCTTTGGCCAAAAGTGTTTTACCAGTACCGGGATGTCCTTCCAAAAGGACTCCTTTGGGAATTCTTGCTCCAACTTTAGTAAATCTTGCGGGATCACGCAGGAATTCTACAATCTCTTCCAAATCTTCCTTTTCTTCTTTTAGTCCCGCTACATCTTTAAAGGTAACATTACTGTTGGTAATCAGCTGTGCACGATTCTTACCAAAATTCATCATTTTACTGTTGCCGCCACCGGCACCCTGAATATTATTCAAAATAACAAACAGGAACACGCAGACCACAACCACTAACAGAACAGGCAGCATATACATCATAAACCAGCTGTCCTTTGGCACATCTAATACGCTTACTGCAATACTATTTTCTTCCGCAATTCTTCGGATCTCATTAACGTCTGTCACATTAAAGGTCTTCGGTGCCATGTTATCAAGCATTACCGTAACAGAGCCGGTCGGCACTTCCTTATTCTGTGTAATTGTAATTGCTGTGACTGAATTATCTGAAACAGCCTGAAGAAATTCCGCTTCTGTATAGTTATTGGACGGTTTTAGTCCAAGCGCAACCCATGCTGCTAACATAATTAAGAATATAATTAAAATAAAATAAAAGCCAATTGCCTGTTTCTTCAAAATCTTTCTCCTTATCCTATTATTCCTGAGACTCTACTACACCTATGTATGGTAGATTCCTGTACTTTTGTGCATAATCAAGACCATATCCTACTGCAAATTCATCCGGGATTGCAAATCCTGTATAGTCCACATGCACTTCATGTGTACGGCGATCCGGTTTGTCAAGGAGCGTACACAGCGCCAGGCTCTTGGGTTTTCTGTCCTGCAACATTGACATCAGATAGCTTAGCGTTCTTCCACTATCAATAATATCCTCAACTACGATAACCTCTTTGCCCTCAATTGCCTCATCCAAATCCTTCACAATCTTGACAACACCGCTGGAGCTCTTCTCATTTCCATAACTGGAAACAGACATAAAATCCATAGACAGAGGGATTGAGATTCTTTTGGCAAGTTCACACATAAAGAATACGCCGCCTTTTAAAATACAGATTAAATGAATCTCTTTTCCTTCATAATCCTTACTTATCTTCGCTCCCATTTCTCTGATTTTTGCATCGATTTCTTCCTCAGAAATCATAACTCTGATTGTTTCTGCCACTGTTTTCTCCTCCTAAATATCGTATCTCGAGAATCTTCTTCGTTTCCTCCGTCACCTTCAATGCGCTGCTGATTCGGTATCCAATCAGCCAGATTACATGCTCTTCCATCGCTATCAACGGACAATTCGCCCTCTGATTTTCCGGGATCTTCTCGTTAATCATATAGGACTTCAGTTTCTGCTTATTTCCATTTTCATCAATGATCAGATAATCTTTGGTCTGTCTGGTTCGAAACCAGAGAACCTTGTCTATTTTATCATAATCAAACCATTTCGTATATCTGTCTTTCGGAATTGGCATGCCTATATTATAGTCAAAGATTGTTGAAACTATAACATTTTTTGAATCAATTTCGCTAATTCCAGGTACCGTCAGCATAGCTGCAGGTGGTGTCTTCGCCTGCGTTTGTTTGGAATTCACTTTTAATATCACGTTTTCATACTGTCTCCTGGCCCGAATTCCATATGGCAAATCAATACCGCGCCCCGTCGGAAGTGTAAACAGCCCAGTCAGCTGGCTAATATGAACCTCTGAAATATCCCTTGCAGTCCCGGAGAGATTCTGAAGACACAGATGCAGCAATCGTGACTGGATATAGGGATGCAACCGGGCATACTCTTCACCTTTAATAACCAGCAGTCCTTCCTGTTGGATTACACATTCACCATATGCATCGTTAACGCTGATTCCGATATAATCTTCCGCAAGGCAAATCTGCTCCGCGGTATCATTCATCTTTTCGATCGCTTTTTCGTTAATCTGGCGCACAGCTTCCGGCAGGATATGATGCCGGATTCTGTTTCTCGTGTACGTATCTTCTTCATTGGTCTTATCGGTGCAGTAATCAATATTTCTGGACTGAAGATATTCCTCTACCTCGTAACGGCGAAGACATCGAATCGGCCGAATGATATAGCCTCTCTGTGGTGCAATCCCGCCAAGGCCTCTTACTCCGCTTCCGCGAAACAGATTCAACAGCATCGTTTCAGCATTATCATCCATCGTATGAGCAACCGCAATCTTTCGTCGGATTGGTGGAACATCAGCTAACGCATCTTCAAATGCCTGATAGCGAAGTCTTCGCCCCGCTTCCTCTGTAGACACAGAATGTTCTCCTGCATACTCCTCCACGTTGACACTAACTGCCCTAAATTCCACATCAAGTCTCTCGCAAAGGAACTGTACATATTCCTCATCTGCTTTAGCTTCCTTGCGTATATTGTGGTTGACATGAACCGCCAGCAAATGCACCTCATCCCTGGAATATAATTCACGCAGCATACTAAGAAGGCAGACAGAATCTGCCCCACCGGAAACACCGACTGCAATGGTATCTCCCGGCTGTATGAAATTCATTTTATCAATATAATCCCTGACTCGTTTAACCATAACGATATCATAACTGTTTCTTCATAAAAAATCAATTATGACGGTTTGGATGTTTGTGTCAAGTAAACGTTGGCAACTTCCCAATCTTTTTCTTCAATGATATTTTTCTGTTTTTTTGATCACCAAATAAGCCCTATTTATAGGTACTTTGTTTTAATG
>Ga0116162_10001821_pt1 | contig 13662 bp, 12 predicted proteins | sample AD_UKC105_MetaG_FD_89875 | JGI IMG/M metagenome (GOLD analysis project Ga0116162, IMG submission 89875) | Active sludge microbial communities of municipal wastewater-treating anaerobic digesters from Hong Kong - AD_UKC105_MetaG | ecosystem: Engineered > Bioreactor > Anaerobic > Digestate... | reverse complement strand
TCCGGATAGTGCGACTGGAACTTGGACACATCGCTGACCCACCAGATGTGGTCGCCGACGCGGTTGGTCTCCACATATGTCGTCTTCATCCGGCGGCCGGTGAGTTCCTCGCACAGCGCCACCGCCTCCATCATCGAGCAGTGGCTGAACCGGCTGCCGCCCATGTTGTAGACCTCGCCCGGCCTCGGCGAGCGGTGGAAATGCTCGAACGACGCCACCAGATCCTCGCTGTGGATGTTGTCGCGCACCTGCTTGCCCTTGTAGCCGAAAATCCGGTACTCGCGGCCCGTTGCCGCGCATTTCATCAGGTAGGCCAGAAACCCGTGCAGTTCCGCCCCCGAATGCCGCGGTCCCGTCAGGCAGCCGCCGCGAAACACCCCCGTCTTCATGCCGAAATACCGCCCGTATTCCTGCACCATCACATCCGCCGCCACCTTCGACGCCCCGAACAGCGAATGCGTCGTCTGGTCAATGCTCATCGTCTCGTCAATACCCTTTTCCGCGTAGGGTCCCGATGCGCATTCCCAGCGCGTGTCCCGCTCCTCCAGCGGCAGGCGGTTCGGCGTGTCGCCGTACACCTTGTTGGTCGAGGTAAACACAAACGTCGCTTCCGGCGCGAACTGGCGCGCCGCCTCCAGCAGATTCAGCGTCCCCTGCGCGTTCACGCCGAAATCGGTAAAAGGCTCCCGCGCCGCCCAGTCATGCGACGGCTGCGCCGCCGTATGCACCACCAGATCCATGGCACCCACCGTTTCAAACACACTGCGCACCGCATCGAAATCGCGGATGTCCGCCGATACCGGATTGAACGCCTCCCCCAGCGTTTGCCGCAGCTCTTCCACCGCCCATTTCGTGGAGGCCTCCGGACCGAAAAAATACTCCCGGAGATTGTTGTCCACCCCGATGACGCGCCACCCCTTGCGGCCGAAATGCCGCGCCGTCTCCGATCCCACCAAACCGCCCGAACCTGTCACCAGAACCGTTTTCATGCCTTAAAACCTGCCACAAACCCCTTGAAAAGTCTTGTCCGATCTTTCCATTCCGACGGGCATGGCCTAGACTCCCGGGCATGGAAACCCTGTTGACGCCCATCGCCGACGCCCTGCTCGCCTGCCGTCAAACCCTGGCCACGGCCGAATCCTGTACCGGCGGCATGGTCGGCGCGGCCCTGACCCGGCTGCCCGGCAGTTCCGCCTGGTATGCCGGAGGCGTAATCGCCTATTCCAACGCGCTCAAAACCTCCCTGCTCGGGGTTTCCCCGGAGCTTCTCAACGCCCACGGAGCCGTCAGCGCCGAAACCGCCCGCGCCATGGCCGAAGGCGCCCGCCGGCAATGCAACACCGACTGGGCCGTTTCCCTCACTGGAATCGCCGGCCCCGGCGGCGGATCCCCCGATAAACCCGTCGGCCTCGTCTTCATGGCCGTCGCCGGCCCGGCCGAAACCTCCGCCTTTGAACACCGATTACACGGCTCCCGCGAACAGATCCGCCAAGACGCCACTGCCGCCATCCTCCGGCATCTGCTCGATTTGCTTCCACATAGTTAATTAACTGTGTGGAGATATTCTCAATGTAATAAGCTGATTTTAGTCGTTTTTCATCAAAAATGGCGCACCACAGTTAATTAAGCATTTCGCCGGCTTGTGACGCTTCCAGCCCCCTCCCCGCCGGCCGGGAAAAAGAATTCAGGCCGATGGCGGCGCCACCGGAAAACGACAGGTCACCCGGACGCCTCCCGGTTCCCCGTCTCCGACGTCCAGCGCCCCCCCGAACACCTCGGCACGGTGGCGCATGATGCGCAGCCCGCTGCCCCCCTCGCGATCCGGCTTCCGGCTCGCGGACATTCCGCAACCGTTGTCTTCTATGACCAGGCGCCCCCCGCCCTCGTCGTAATCCAGCGTAATCACCACCCGCGTAGCCTGGCCGTGCTTCACGGCGTTGCTCACCGCCTCCAGCGCGATCAGATACAAATGCTCGGCCGTCGCTGCATCCCGCGGCCGCCCCTCCCGCTCGGCGTAGAACTCCACAGCCTGCCCAAACAGCGCCGACGATTCCTCCGCCAGCCGCCGCAACGCATCCGGCAGGCCGTCTTCGGTCAAGGCCACCGGCGCCAGCCCGCGCGCAATGCGCCGCACCTGGCTCACCGCTTCCTTCAGCGTGACCGCGATCTGGTCCGCCTCGTCCTTCCCTTCGCCGGCCTTCTGGCGGTAGGCGCTGAATAAATACATCACCCCCGTCAGCTTTTGCCCCAGCGAATCATGCAGGTCCCGGCCGATCCGGGCTTTCTCATGCCCGCTGATGCGCAATACCTCGTCTTCCAGTTCGCGCCGCTCCTCCATCACCGCCTCCAGCCGGCGGTTGGCATCGGCCAGTTCCGCCGTCCGGCGGCTCACCAGGGCTTCAATCCGCCGCGACCGCCCCGCCAGCAGCAGCAACGCCCCCGCCAGCGCCAGCGAAAGCGCCGTGCCCGTCCCCGCCACCCGTTCCGGCAACCGGGAACGCTCTCCCGCCCAGTACGCCGGATCCGCCTCCGCCGCGAATTGCCATTCCTGGTTCGCCAGGCTGAAATGACGCGTAAAATACCAGGCCTCGCCCGAGTCCTGCGCCTCCCGGGGCGCCGGTTCGAGGCGCGCCCGGACGCCGCGCGCTTCGCCGCCCATCGCGCCGGCCAGAATGCGCCCCGGCTGGAACAGCCCGATGGCAAACCCCGCCAGTTCCCGCGCGCCCGGCCCGGCCGGATACAGAATCGGCGCATACATGTACAAGTCGCGCGCCGCGGAAGAAGCAGACGGCAGCCCCACCGGTTCGCCGCCCAGGGCAAACACCCCCCAGCGCCGCATGGCGGCAATGGCCTCGCGGTCCTCTTCCCGCGCCGTGAAATCATAGCCTTCCGGAAGTCCCAGCCCCCCCGGCGGCGTCTGGTAGGTCAGCGGATAATACACCGCCTGATCCTCCGCGGGCGTAAACCCCCCTTTCCCGTCAGACCGCACCAGCGTCCGCTTGAGCGCCTGCCCTTCGAACGCCTCCCGCATCTCATGCGGAATGCTCTGCGCAAACCCGTAGGCCCCCAGGATCCGGCGCTGGTAGATCATCCCCTTGCGCACGATCTCCTCGAACGCCTCCGGCGTGACCTGATCCGACAGGCTGTGCAGCTGACGGATCGAATCCAGCACTTCCATGAACAACTGGATCTCCCGCAGGGTCCGCTCGAACAGCTTGTCCGCCGCCCGCTGAAATTCCCCTTCGATCCGCGCCTGCTCCTGGCGGTGCTGCGACACCGCCATCCAGCCCGTCGTCCCCAGCCCCAGCCCCAGCACCAGCGCCGCCAGAATCACCTGGCCGCGGGCCGTGCGCAATCCCCGCCCCCGCTCCGCCGCGCCTGGTGTCATCTTCCTTTGCATGCCACCGCCACTCTACACCCGCCCGCGCCGCCCGCGCGACTGAAAACCGGCGACAACAGGCAGGAGCCCCCCATGGGCTTGTCCCATGGGTGAATCAGGTCCACCCCAACCCGCCACACCCTCACAAACGCCGCACCGCAACCACACCTCCGCGGAAACGCGGAAACGCGGAAACCCCGTTTCCCGTTTGCCAAACCGTGCCCTCCGTGCAACACTTCCTGCGGCGGACCAATGACTATTCCGGACCCCATTTCAAGGCCCTCCGGCTTTACCCTGATCGAGGTGCTGGCCTCGCTTGGCCTCTGCGCCTTGCTCGCGGCCGCCACGGCCTCCGCCGTGGTCTTCTCCGGCCGCGCTGAACGCATCGCCCTGCGCTACGGCGACGCCTCCCTGCTGGTCCCGTCCCTTTATGCCGCCCAGCGCCTCCGGCCCGAGGAATTGCCCGCCCCTCCCCGGGGCTGGCGTGTGGACCATGTCTCCCAGATGTTCCCCCTGCCGGACGAAACCCTCCGCGAATGGCATCAACTCGCCATCGCCCCCGCCGCCCGCGAAATCCCGCCGTTCACTCTGTCCATTCTGGATGACCGGCCGTGAACTCCGCCCCTCGCAAAACCCTGGTCATTCTCGCCGCCGGTCTGGGCTGGAACCTGATCGAAAAGCACCGGCCCGCCACGCGAATCGCCTTCCGCCCCATGGCCCCCGGCCCGCTTTCGCTCACCTGCCCCGCCCAGGCCACGCTGCGCACCGGTCTGCCCCCCTCCCGCCACGGCATCGTGGCCTCCGGCTGGTTCCATCGCGACCTGGCCCGGCCCTGGTTCTGGGAACAGTCCGCCGCCCTCGTCCGCGGCCGGCGCATCTGGGACGATGCCCGCGCCGCCGGCCAAACCGTCGGCATGGCGTTCTTCCAGCAAAGCCTCGGCGAATCCGTGGACCTGGTCATTTCCCCCAAGCCCATCCACCGGCACCACGGCGGCATTCTCATGGACTGCTATACCCGCCCCGAACCCCTCTATGCCGAACTCTGCGCCAGCCTCGGCCGCCGCTTCGACCTGTTTCACTACTGGGGCCCCCTCGCCCGCGCCTCCGTCGGCCGCTGGATCGCCGAAGCCGTTCAACTCCTTCTCTCCCGCCCAGACGCGCCCGACCATCTGTTCGTCTATCTGCCTTCCCTCGACTACGACCAGCAGCGCTTCGGTCCGGATTCCCCCCAGACCGCCAGGGCTCTCGCCGAAACCCTTGCCCAGATCGATCCCCTCGTCGCCGCCGCCGAACGCCAGGACCGCGACTGGCTTCTCACCGGCGACTACGCCATCGAAGCCGTCACCGCCCCCGACGGCGCCGTCTTCCCCAACCGCGTTCTGCGCCAGGCCGGCCTCTTCCACACCCGGGAAACCGCCCGCATGCTCTATCCCGACTTCTTCACCTCCCGCGCTTTTGCCATCGTGGACCACCAGATCGCCCACGTCCATGTCCCCGACCCCGCCGATCTCCCCCGCGTCCGCGACCTCCTCGCCGCCGAACCCGGCGTGGATCAGATCCTCGACCGGCCCGCCCAGATCGAGCGCGACCTCCACAATCCCGACCGCGCCGGCGACCTGCTGCTCACCGCCGCCCCCGGCCGCTGGTTCGCCTATCCCTGGTGGACCGATCCCCGCCAGGCCCCCGACTACGCCGCCCACATGGACATCCACAACAAACCCGGTTTCGATCCCTGCGAACTCTTCTTCGGCTTCCCCCCCCCGCACACCTCCCGAAAAACAGAAAAAATCCGCGGCACCCATGGCCGTTCCGGCCCCGGCCATGACGTGGCCGCCGCCGGTCTTTTCCCCGAAGCCCGATCCTTCGCCGAACTGGCCTCCGCCCTGCACCGGCGGCTGGCGCCCTGAGTCCTCCCCCTCCGCGTTGCGCCCATTCTGCCGTTTTTCAGCTTATGGTTGTTATAACATCCATAGTATGGTTTTTATAACATCCATAAACGGCCTTTCCCGGAAATCGCAACCCTTTTCCCGTCGGTCCCGGTTTTTTCGTCCATCCCCGGGGCATGAAAAAGCGCGGAACGGCAAGGTTCCGCGCCGGAGTTGATCCTGTTGGATAACCTATTTCGCTTTCGCCGGAATCGTCGCCTTGCTCTTGGCCAGGGCCGCCAGCGAGGCAAACCCTTCCGGATCATGAATGGCGATTTCCGAAAGCATCTTGCGGTTCAGTTCAACGCCGGCCTTTGTCAGGCCTTCGATGAACCGGCTGTAGGAAATCTCATTGAGCTTGCACGCCGCCGACAGGCGCACGATCCACAGACCGCGGAAGTCGCGTTTCTTTTCCTTGCGATGGGCATAGCTCAGGGCCATCGCGCGGTCCACGGCTTCCGTGGCCTGGCGGAACAGCTTGCTGCGGCTCCCGTAGAAGCCCTTGGCTTGGTCCAAACGGCGTTTGCGGCGTTTGCGGCTGGCGGGGGAATTGGTGGTTCTGGGCATGGTTCTCTCCTACTCCATCAAGGTTATGCGCCCATCTCGTCCGAGAGGGACTTGGCGATCGCGCCGCCCGCCTGCACCGTCTGGCGCAGCCGGCGCTTCTGCTTGCGCGTCTTGCACGAAGCCAAATGGCGCCGCCCCGGCTTCTTGTGCAGCATCTTGCCGGTCGCCGATTTCTTGAAGCGCTTGGTCACCGCCTTGCGCGTTTTTTTCTTCACTTTCGCAGCCATGATCGTCATTCCTTGCAGCCGGGCCGCGGACCGCGGTCCGCCCCGTGGTTTCTTGTCTGATTCAAACAGACGGCGACTTGTACGGGATTTGCCCCGCCCCGTCCAGTAGAATCGTGCAACTTCCGCGCCGTCAGCCGGCGGGAGCGGCTTTGGCCGCCTGCCGGGTCTTCGGATTCGGATTCAGCACCATCTGGATGTTGCGCCCCATCAGCTTGGGCGCCTGCTCCACCACGCCTTCCTCGCGAATATCCGCCAGCACCCGGTTCATCAGGACAAATCCCAGCTCCTTGTGCGCGTTTTCCCGCCCCCGGAAGAACAGGGCCACTTTCACGCGGTGCCCTTCGCCCAGAAACTTCTTCAGGTTGCGCAGCTTGACGTCGTAGTCGTGCTCGCCCACGCTCGGATGCAGCTGGACTTCCTTGACCTTCGTGGCCGAGGCGTTGCGCTTGTTCTGCTTTTCCTTCTTGCTCTGGTCGTACCGGAACTTGCCGTAATCCATGATCCGGCACACCGGCGGCCGCGCCGTCGGCGAAATTTCCACCAGATCGAGTCCGGCCTCGCGGGCGCGGGTCTGGGCTTCATACGTGGGCACGATGCCCAGCTGGTCGCCGGTGGCTCCGATCAGCCGGACTTCCGGCACGCGAATGCGCTGGTTGATGCGGGTTCCGAAATCCCGGCGGCGCGGGTCTCTGGGGTTGTACGGTGCTTGTATGGCAGTCTCCTTGTTTTCCGGGGAGGGTGGGATCCGCCCCGTTCGGTGGCTCTAGTTCATTTCCACCCGCCGTTCGGCATCCAGTTTGTCGATGAACGCCTCCAGCGGCATGGCTCCCTCGTCCCCAGCCACCCGGCTGCGGACGGAAACGGTTCCGTTTTCGATCTCCCGCCCGCCCATGACCAGCATGTACGGGATCTTCTGCATCTGCGCATCGCGGATCTTCGCGCCCATCTTCTCGGGCCGCCCGTCCACCTGCACGCGGAAATCCTTCGCCCGCAGCTTCGCGGCAACCTCTTCGGCCGCCGCAATCTGCTTGTCCGTTACCGGAATCAGCACCGCCTGCACCGGCGCCAGCCACAGCGGAAACGCCCCGGCGTAGTGCTCGATCAGGATGCCGAAAAACCGCTCCAGGCTGCCCAGCAACGCGCGATGCACCATGTACGGCCGGTGGTCCTGGCCGTCCGGCCCGGTATAGGTCATGTCAAAGCGGTCCGGCAGGTTGAAATCGAACTGCACGGTGCTCATCTGCCACTGGCGTCCGATCGCGTCGCGCGTCTTCAGATCGATCTTGGGCCCGTAAAACGCCCCGCCGCCCTCGTCCATTTCAAACGGAATGTGTTCCGCCTTCAGCGCCGCCTCCAGCGACCGCTGGGCCAGCTCCCACCGCGCGGGATCGCCCACGGCCTTCTCCGGCCGCGTCGCCAGGTAGGCCGTGATGTCCTCAAAGCCGAACGCCCGCCACATCGCGATGGCAAAGCGAACGCAGTCGCGCACCTCCTGCTCGACCTGCTCCTCGGTGCAATAGATGTGCGCGTCGTCCTGGGTGAACCCCCGCACCCGCATCAGCCCGTGCAGCACCCCCGCCCGCTCGTAGCGGTACACCGTGCCCAGCTCCGCCCAGCGCAGCGGCAGCTCCCGGTACGACCGCTTGCGGTTCTGGTAGATCTGGATGTGGAACGGGCAGTTCATCGGCTTGATGTAGTACCGCTGCTCGTCGATCTCCATCGGCGCGTACATGTTCTCGCTGTAGAATCCCAGATGCCCCGACGTCTCCCAGAGGCCCGCCCGCCCGATGTGCGGCGTGTACAGCATCTCGTAGCCCGCCCGGAAATGCTCCCGGCGCCAGAATTCCTCGATCGTCGCGCGGATCCGCGCGCCCTTCGGATGCCAGTGCACCAGCCCCGGCCCCACGCTCTCCTGGATGCTGAACAGATCCAGGTCCCGCCCCAGCACGCGGTGGTCCCGCAGCTTGGCTTCCTCCAGCATCTTCAGGTGCGCCTCCAGATCCGCCTGCGACAGGAACGCCGTCCCGTACAGCCGCTGCATCATCTGGTTTTTTTCGTCGCCCCGGAAATACGCCCCCGCCACGCTCTGCAGCTTGAACGCCTTGATGGCGCCGGTGCTTTTCACGTGCGGCCCGCGGCACAGATCCGTGAAATCGCCCGTATGATACAGGCTGATCGTTTCGCCTTCGGGAATATCCGCCAGCCGTTCCAGCTTGTACGTCTGCCCCCGCCCCTTCATCAGCTCCAGCACCTCTTCGCGCGTCTTCTCCTCGCGCACGAACGGCAGGTCTTCGGCCACGATCCTGGCCATTTCCGCCTCGATCGCCGGAAAGTCCTCCTCCGTCAGCCGGTGCTTCAGGTCGAAATCATAATAAAACCCGTCCTCGGTGTCCGGGCCGATATCAAACAAGGCGTCCGGCCACAACCGCTGAACCGCCGACGCCATCACATGCGCCGCGCTGTGGCGCATCGTCTCCAAACCAACTGAATCCGGTTTCATGAAAATGGGGCAGAATCCTTCTGTTAAAGCGTCCCAAACTACCCCGCACCCCCCGCAAAGTCAATGCACCACATGGCCCAAATCCCGTCTCGGGCGCATCTGCGATTCGGTGCATGCCGTTCAAAGCAGCCGTGTGGTCCTGTATGGCTGTCATCCCGAGCCTGCCGAGGGATCTCAGCCTGGTCCCGCAGGCTGGCCATCGGATTGCGCCTAGATATTTCGACTCCGGCGCTGTGCGCCTACGCTCAATATGACCCAAGGGTGCACCGAATCGCAGATGCGCCCGCCCTTCTCAAAACCCCTACAGTCTGGCCCCGCGGGTGAATCCGGTCCGCCCCGCCGCCTTCCCCGCAAAAAACCGCCCCCCTCCCCTTGACAATCCGCCCGCCGTGTGTTTCTATATACAGAAACATCCCGGAAAACCCCACATGAACCCAGGCCCCCACATGCTGCTCGACACCTTCCCCGCCCGCGAGGAATTCAACGCCCTCCTTGCCTCCTCCACCGTCGTTCCCGTCGGCGCCCGCATCCTTGCCGACACCGAGACCCCCGTCTCCGTCCTTGCCCGCTTCGCCCCCCGCCATCCCCGCCTCTTCCTCCTCGAAAGCGCCGAAGGCGGCGAACGCTGGGGCCGCTATTCCTTCATGGGCGTCTCCGCCCGCGCCACCGTCGCCGTCTACCCCCGCGATGTCGTCGTCCGCCAGGGCATCGACGAAAAACGCATCCCCCACAGCGGCGACCCGCTTTCCGTCCTGCGCGACCTCATGAAACCCTATTCTCTCGCCCACCTGCCCGGCCTGCCCCGCCTCTGCGGCGGCCTCGTCGGCTACTTCTCCTACGAAATGGTCCACTTCTTCGAACCCCGCGTCCCCAACCGCCTCCCCCCCGAACGCCCCCTCGCCGAATTCGTCATCCCCGACACCCTCCTCATCTTCGACAACGTCAACCACACCCTCACCGCCCTCGCCCTCGCCTTCAAGGAAGACGGCGAACCCGGCGCCCTCTACGACGACGCCCGCGCCCGCGTCCAGGACCTGCTCGCCACCCTGGCCCAGCCCGTCCCCGCCGGCCACGTGTCCGCTCCGGCCCCCATCCGCCTCCCCGCCCCCGTCCATCCCCCCGAAGACTTCAAAGCCATGGTGACCCGGATCAAGGAGCACATCACCGAAGGCGACATCATCCAGTGCGTCGTCTCCCAGTCCTTCGTCGGCCCCGCCCCCGCCGACCTCGTCAGCCTCTACCGCGCCCAGCGCCACGTCAATCCCTCCCCCTACCTCTTCTTCCTCAAGGCCCAGGACTCCACCCTCATCGGCTCCTCCCCCGAAACCATGATCCGCCTCGACCACCGCACCGCCACCCTGCGCCCCATCGCCGGCACCCGCCCCCGCGGCGCCACCGAGCAGGAAGACCGCAAGCTCGCCGACAGCCTCCTCCAGGACGAAAAGGAACGCGCCGAACACCTCATGCTGGTGGATCTCGGCCGCAACGAACTCGGGCGCGTCGCCCTCCCCGGCACCGTCCAGGTCACCGACCTCATGGTCGTCGAACGCTACTCCCACGTCATGCATCTCGTCTCCAACATCACCGCCGACCTCGAACCCGGCCACGACGCCTTCGATCTCCTCGCCTCCTCCTTCCCCGCCGGCACCCTCTCCGGAGCCCCCAAAATCCGCGCCATGGAAATCATCGCCGATCTGGAGAAGGAACCGAGAGGCCCCTACGGCGGCGCCGTCGGCTACCTTTCCTTCGACGGCAACATGGACTTCTGCATCTGCATCCGCACCGCCGTCGCCGAACACGGACGGCTCACCATCCGCGCCGGTGCCGGCATCGTCGCCGACTCCGACCCCGACACCGAACTCCAGGAAACCCGCAACAAAGCCGCCGCCATGTCCCGCGCCCTCCACCTCCTCCAATCCGCCCAAAAAGCCCAATCTTAACTCCCAATCGTAATCCCACTCTTAACTCCTAATCGTAATCCTGATCCTAATCGTAATCCTAATCGCAACCCTAACCACCAACCATCCACCACCAACCACCAACCAACTTATGATCCTGATGATCGACAACTACGACTCCTTCACCTACAACCTCGTCCAGTACCTCCGCGAGATGTCCGCCGATGTCCGCGTGTTCCGCAATGACGCCATCACCGTGGCGGAGATCGAGCAGCTCGCCCCCTCCGCCCTCGTCATCTCCCCCGGCCCCGGCCGCCCCGAAGACGCCGGCATCTCCTGCGACGCCATCCGCGCCTTCGCCGGCCAAATTCCCATCCTCGGCGTCTGCCTCGGCCACCAGGCCATCGGCCTCGTCTACGGCGCCACCATCGTCCACGCCCGGAAACTCATGCACGGCAAGGTCTCCGAAATCGCCTGCGACGGCCAAGGCATCTTCAAGGGCCTCGACTCCCGCCCCTTCAAGGCCATGCGCTACCACTCCCTCGCCGTCGATCCAAACTCCCTCCCCGACTCCCTCGCCGTCTCCGCCACCGCCACCGACGACGGCGAAATCATGGGCCTGCGCCACACCTCCCTCCCCGTCGAAGGCATCCAGTTCCACCCCGAATCCATCATGACCCCCGTCGGCAAACGCATCCTCCGGAATTTCCTGCGGAATTCCGAGAGCGCAGAGGTCAGAGGTCAGAATGAAAAATAGGGGTCAGTCCCGTAATTTAGTATTTTTCCATACTATGGAAAACTTATCCGCCATTTTTCCACGCCATGGAAAAAAGTTTTTCACACTGTGGAAAACTCCGGAACAGCCGTCTTCACCACAGAGAACACAGAGAATGTAATGAGAACTCTCTCTGTGCCCCTCTGTGCCCTCTGTGGTGAAAAATGTTTTCGGTTTTCCCCCGAACCCCGAACCCTGACCCCTCGAAAGGCTTTTCCATGAACATCCCCGCCCTCCTGAAAAAACTCATCGCCCGCCAGGACCTCACCGAAGACGAATCCTTCGACGCCATCCACGCCATCCTCTCCGGCGCCTTCACCGAAGGCCAGATCGGCGGATTCCTCGCCACCCTCGCCGCCAAGGGCGAAACCATCGACGAAATCGCCGGCGGCGCCCGCGCCATGCGCGCCGCCGCCACCCGCATCCAATCCCTCGCCCCCGACACCCTCGACACCGTCGGCACCGGCGGCGACGGCGGCATGACCTTCAACATCTCCACCACCGTCGCCTTCGTCGCCGCCGGCGCCGGCGCCGTCGTCGCCAAGCACGGCAACCGCGCCAGCTCCGGCAAAAGCGGCAGCGCCGACTGCCTCGAATGCCTCGGCCTCAACCTCGCCGCCGACCCCGAAGTCATGGAGCAGGCCCTCAACGAAATCGGCATCACCTTCATGTTCGCCCCCACCTTCCACAAGGCCATGCGCTTCGCAGGGCCCGTTCGCAAGCAGATGGGCGTGCGAACCCTCTTCAACCTCCTCGGCCCCCTCACCAATCCCGCCGGCGCCCCCTGCCAGCTCATCGGCGTCTTCGCTCCCGAACTGACCGAGGCCTTCGCCGAAGTCCTGAAAAAACTCGGCTCCCGCCGCGTTCTTGTCGTCCACGGCCACGACGGCATGGACGAAATCACTCTCACCACCACCACCCGCTGCTCCGAACTCAAGGACGGCATGGTCAAAACCTACGACATCGATCCCGCCAATTACTTCGGCGACTACTGCACCAACGAGGACCTCGAAGGCGGCGAACCCGCCGACAACGCTGTGATCACCCGCGGCATCCTCGAAGGGAAAATCCAAGGCCCCAAGCGCGACATCGTCCTGCTCAACTCCGCCGCCTCCCTCCTCGCCGCCAACCGCTGCACCGACCTCGCCGACGGCCTGAAACAGTCCGCCGGATCCATCGACTCCGGCGCCGCCCTCGACAAGCTCCAACAGCTCGTGGCATTCTCAAAAGCCTAAAACCAGACAGGATGACAGGATTTACAGGATGAACAGGATTCAACCCGCGATCTCAATCCCATTTTCAACTCCCGGATTTCAGTTCTGTTTATCCTGTCCATCCTGTAAATCCTGTTAATCCTGTCTAAACTCTCATGTCCTTCCTCGATCAAATCCTCGCCGCCAAGCGGGCCGAAATCGCCGCCGCCCGCCGCCTGCGGCCGCAGGCCGATCTCGAACGCCTGGCCGCCAAGCGCGACGACTTCCGCGGCTTCGCCGCCTCCCTCGCCCGTCCCGGCGTCCGCGTCATCGCCGAAATCAAGCGCGCCTCCCCCTCCCTCGGCGACATCCGCCCCGATCTCGATCCCGCCGATCTTGCCGCCGCCTACGAAGCGGGCGGCGCCGCCGCCCTCTCCGTCCTCACCGAACCCGCCTTCTTCAAGGGCTCCGCCCAGGACCTGAAACGCGCCCGCCGCGTTACCGACCTCCCTGTCCTCCGCAAGGACTTCATCCTCGATCCCTATCAGGTCTACGAAACCGCCGCCATGGGCGCCGACGCCATGCTCCTCATCGTCCGCATCCTCGACGACGAAGCCCTCGCCTCCCTCGCCGCCCTCGCCCAGGGCATCGGCCTCGAATGCCTCGTCGAAATCCACGACGAAGCCGACGCCCGGCGCATCCTCGATCTCGCCCCCCCCGTCGTCGGCATCAACAACCGCGATCTCGCCCGTTTCCACACCGACACCTCCCAGGCCGGCCGCCTCGCCAATCTCCTGCCCCAGGGCTCCGCCGCCGTCGCCGCCAGCGGCATCCACTCCGCCGACGACATCCAGCGCGCCCTCGCCTCCGGTCTCCGCCGCTTCCTCATCGGCGAAGCCCTTGTCAAAGCCCCCAACCCCGCCGAACTCCTCCGGCAGTGGACCGCCATCAGGATTCCAGAGGTCAGAGGTCAGATGCCAGAATGAAGGCGTCGAGGTCAGAGGTCAGAGGTCAGAGGTCAGGAACAACCTCTCGGCCCTCCTGTGTCACTTCCTGTGTTCCTGTGTTTCCTGTTTTCCTGCTGAATGGCTTTCTTTTTTCCGTCTTCACCCGACCTCTGACCTCTGACTTCTCCTCCTCTGGCTTCTGTCCACTGACCTCTGACCTCTGACCTCTTCCCCCATGCACCTCCCCCACG
>Ga0116162_10001820_pt1 | contig 13664 bp, 7 predicted proteins | sample AD_UKC105_MetaG_FD_89875 | JGI IMG/M metagenome (GOLD analysis project Ga0116162, IMG submission 89875) | Active sludge microbial communities of municipal wastewater-treating anaerobic digesters from Hong Kong - AD_UKC105_MetaG | ecosystem: Engineered > Bioreactor > Anaerobic > Digestate... | reverse complement strand
GGGCGTAACTTATGCCGGGTTCAACAGAGTTCTTCTCATTTAAAGCCCATATTCCGCCAAGTTTTATACTGAAGAGTTTAGCCGTAAAATCATATTCCGAAATATCAAGTTCATGATCAACCCAATCCCAATGTGCAGGAATAACATGCATAGTATCTGTGATTATAGTATCTACGGGAATAAAATCCCATGTAGCTATAGGTTTCAGTCTCTTCGCGTCATAGAAGCCGTCAAAATAATTTTCCTGATACAGTCTCACATTATCAGTAATGTCGTACTCGATCCTGGTGTACAGGTTCCTGATATGGTTTTTGTGCATCAGTTTGTCGGTGTAAGATCCGTCCGGCCAGGTTCTGTCGACGCCCGTTCCGTAATTTCCCGAAATGAAGAAATAAAGTTTGTTAAAAAGGAATCTGATGTCTGTCGAGAGGGTGATAGGGGTAGAATTATTCACTCCGTCACCGGTATTTTTCATATCGAACAGAAAGTCGTCGAAGCTCATTCCTAAATATGCGTAGACCGTCTGAAAACTAAAAAGTATCCCCGGCTTCAGGTCGATATCCGATTTCTCGCTCTCAAGGTCAGTCTCGAGCATGACGGTGAACCGGTCGCCGATCCTGTATCCTAATCCGGCTGAAGAAATGTTCTCAGTGTATGAAAGGTGCCTGCTCTCCATGTTTTTATAGCTGAACCTGAAAGTGAATTTCTCTCCGGCATCCTGATTTATTACCGCTTCCTCTCTGCTCATCAGAAGCCATGTAGTCTGGCTTCCGTGCGAAGTCTGAACGAATCCTCCGGAGTAAAGATTTCCTTCGCGGGACCTTTTCCATTCGATCGACTGGTCGTAGTTCAGGAACGGGTAGAGAAAGAACTCCTCGTCAAAATACGGTACCGTAAAAGGATATGCGCAGATCGTCTCTAATATGCTGAGCGCGAGTATGACTGCCGCTTTTTTCATGCTCCAATAATATGGAATAATTTACAAACAATCAAGCTTTTAGTATAAAAAATGAATTGACATTAAGCATAAATAAGCTTATAATACGGTTCGAGTTGATATCTAAGTCAGAACGCAAAAGAGAAGTATACAGTAAAACTGTCACCTTAATCATCAGGGGGATTTTTTTTGGAACGCAGAAAGATCTGGCTTTCATCGCCGCATATAGGTAATGAAGAGCAGAAATTCGTTAAAGAGGCATTCGATTCCAACTGGATCGCTCCGCTCGGGCCGAACGTTGACGCTTTTGAGCGCGAGATGTGCGGATATCTGGGATCCGGATCTGCGGCCGCTCTCAGCTCTGGGACGGCGGCGATACATCTTGCCCTCATCATGACAGGCGTAAAAGCGGGTGACGAGGTCATCTGCCAGTCCTTCACTTTTTCGGGTTCGGCCAATCCGATAGCTTACCAGCAGGCGCAGCCTGTTTTTGTCGACAGCGAGGAAGAGAGCTGGAACATGAGCCCGCAACTGCTCGAGAAGGCGATAACCGACCGGAAAGATAAAACGGGAAAAACACCGAAAGCGGTCATCGCGGTCCACCTCTACGGGCAGAGCGCCAAGATAGATGAGATCGCCGATATATGCAGATATCATAAAACAGTGCTTGTCGAGGATGCCGCTGAGGCTCTCGGAGCGGAATATAAAGGGAAAAAGCTCGGCACTTTCGGGGATTTCGGCATTCTGTCATTCAACGGCAACAAGATACTCACCACATCCGGCGGCGGAATGATGGTATCCGACAACGAAGAATACTGCAGAGAGGCTAAATTCCTGTCCACGCAGGCGAGGGACGACGCTCCGCATTATGAGCACACCCATATCGGATACAATTACAGGATGAGCAACGTCCTAGCGGGGATCGGGCGCGGCCAGCTGAGAGTTCTGGACGAAAGGGTAAAAAGGAAAAGAGAGATATTCGGACTTTATCTTAACGGACTGGCGGACCTTGAGGGAGTGGTTTTCCAGCCCGAGCTTAAAGGAGCAAAGGGCAACAGATGGCTGACAGCGGCTGTTTTCAGCCCGGGAAAAAGGGAAGAGATAAGACACGAGCTTTTGAAATACAACATAGAGTCGAGGCCTTTGTGGAAACCGATGCACCTTCAGCCGGTTTTCAAAAGCTGCGTGAATTATTCTGACGGGACTTCGGAAAGGATGTTCAGAGACGGACTGTGCCTGCCGTCGGATACAAAAATGACGGACGGAGAGATAGGGGAGATCATAAGCATAATCAGAGACAGACTGAAAACTTAGGAACGGATCTATGATCAGAACATTAAAATCCTCAAATAAAAGACTGCTTTCGGTCCTGGTAACTCTTCTTCTGACGATCTGCAGCTATTTTTCCGCGATTATCTTTCTCGATCTGGACACTCATCTCAATCACCTCATATTCATATTCTCCGTCAGAATGATACTGTCTTTCATAATTCTCAACGACGCAAAACTTTCATGGTCCGCGGCGACGGCCAGGTCGTATTTAAAGAAAAATATAATCGGATTTATATCGTTCTTGTGGTCTCTTCCTGTATTTTTTCTGATATTCAAACATCCTCCGGTGATTTTCAGGATGCTTATATTAGAGCTCGTACTGTTTCTTTTCATGCAGAACCTTGCTATGTTCATCTACAGGTTCATGTATATGAACTCCAAACTGAAAAAATCAAGGACGGCCGTCATTTACGGGGCCGGAAAAGCGGGGCAGAAGATATTCGAGGAGCTTTCGGACTCCCCGTATAAGGTCGTATTCTTCATTGACGACGATGACAAGGCTGCTCAGAGAACTCTTGAGGGAATTCCCGTTGTGAGGAAGGACAAATATATTAAGACTGCTGAAAAAGGCGGTATAAAGAAGAACGATCTGCTGGTCATAGCAATGCCTTCGCTTTCAGACAAGAAACTGATCAAGCAGTTTTACAACGACTTAAGCCCGTACTTTCATCAGGTAAGGATATTACCGGCGTTAAAGGATATTCTTCAGGACCAGAGTTTCTTCACACAGTTAAGGGAGATCGACGTCAAAGACCTCCTTGCGCGTCACCCCAAGGATCTTAACGAAGCTCTAATCAAGGATTTTATCAGAGGGAAAAAAGTGCTGGTGACCGGCGGAGGAGGCAGTATCGGTTCGGAGATATGCAGGCAGGTATGCAGTTTCGGAGCGGAGCAGGTTATAATATTGGACCACAGCGAATACGACCTTTATCTGATTAACGAAGAACTTAACTGTCCTAAAGTCGTGCCGGTGCTTCAGTCGGTCAGGCATCTGGAGCATCTCGAGAAAACGTTCGGGAAATACCGCCCTGATATAGTTATTCACGCCGCGGCCTATAAACATGTTCCCATGGTCGAATACAATAAGATCGAGGGGATAACGAACAATATAATGGGAACTAAGAACTGTATTGACCTTTCAGTAAAATACAAAGTAGAAAAATTCGTTCTGATATCGACCGATAAGGCTGTGAGACCGACAAACGTGATGGGCGCGACAAAGAGGATATGCGAACTTTACGCACAGAACATGAACCATAACGGGACGGAGATATGTTCGGTTCGGTTCGGGAACGTGCTGGGTTCGTCAGGGTCCGTGATCCCCAAGTTCAAAAAACAGATCCAGGAGGGCGGACCGTTAACCATCACTCATCCTGACATAACAAGATATTTCATGCTCATACCCGAAGCGTGCCAGCTTGTGCTTCAGGCTGCGTCCATAGGACGGAGCGGCGAGATACTCATCCTCGATATGGGCGAACCTGTCAGGATACTCGATCTGGCGAAAAGCATGCTGAAGCTGGCCGGGCGCGAGGATATAGAGATCAAGTTCACAGGCTTAAGACCGGGTGAGAAGCTTTTCGAAGAGCTTCTTATATCCGAGACGGACAGAAAAACGAAATTCGAATCTATCACTATAGCTCAGGCGAGAAAATATGACATCGATACGCTTAACAGCCAGATAAACGACCTTCTTGTCTGCGAAGATAAAATATCAAAAATTAAAGAAATCGTACCTGAATTCAGCCATAATCCGAACACGGTCTAGCTACTGTATGATCCTTTCTATGGAAAGAATGCCGTTCAGTGAGAACAGTTTTTTCCTAAGCCTTATAAAATGACCCAGATTCTTTACCCTTCCGGTGAATGAGCCGGTCGCTATCGAGTTCTCAGATTTTATTTCGATGTAGCTCAGATTGATATTCAGAGAGTTAATTACTTTTATCATCTCGAAAAGAAGGTTGGGCCTGTCTTCCCCGGCGACCTTAAAACTGACCTCGAAGTCCTCGTCACGCCCGAAATCCCATACGGTGTTTACGAGCGCGGACGGGTCCACCGAACCTACGACCGAGCAGTTCGAGATATGTATCATCAGCTTTCCGTCCGGAAGCCTTTGTCCGACAATGGAATCTCCCGGAAGGGGATGACAGCACGGAGCATAGATTATTCCTCCGCTGTTACCGCTGCCGGCATCTGTCTGAGAAGAAGGTGATTTAACTTTGATCATTGAGACAAGTCTTGTCAGAAGGCTGTCTTTCTTGAGATTGCTTATTTTTCTCATGAACTGGTTGGGTCTTATGTCCCCGTTGCCTATCGCAAAATAAAAATCCTCCGGGGTCTGGAACCCGAACGACTTCAGGACGTGCTGGAGTGTTTTTTTCTCTATCTTGAGGTTGTATTTACTGAATTCTGTAGTGAATATCTCTCTTCCCAGTTTAACGGTCTTCTGATTTTCCTCTCTTTTCAGGTAATGCCTGATAGCCGTTCTCGCCCTGGGGCTTTTAGCGAATCTGAGCCAGTTGTATGACGGCGCGGATCTCGGTGAAGTAATGATCTCTATGATGTCGCCGTTCTCGAGCCGTGACGACAGAGGTATGACCTTTCCGCCTTTTTTAGCCGCAATGCACATGTTGCCGATGTTCTCATGTATCTTGTAGGCGAAGTCCACCGGTGTCGATCCTGCCGGAAGAGTCACGAGGTCTTTTTTCGGAGTGAAAACGAAGATCTCTCCGGATATAAGATTTATCTTCAGGTCCTCAAGTATGTCCTTGGGGTCTGAAGCCTCAAAACTTTCCTGAAGAATGTTCCTGAGCTTGGTTATATATTCGTCTATGGCATGAAGATCTTCGCTGTTCGAGGTTTTGTATCTCCAGTGCGCCGCAAGACCGAATTCCGCGATCTCGTGCATTTTTTCGGTCCTGATCTGTATCTCGATCACCCTGTTCTCGAAGACGACCTTTGTGTGCAGAGACTGATATCCGTTCTCCTTGGGTGCGGCGATGTAGTCGTTGAACATTCCCTGTACAGGCATGAAAAGCTGATGAACTATGCTTAATATATGGTAGCAGTCGCCGTCGTCCGGGATAACGATCCTTAGAGCTATTATATCCATTATTTCATTAAAATTCTTCTTTCTGCCGGCCAGTTTATTATAGATGGAATAAATATGTTTTATCCTGCCGCTCACGGATGCTTTTATTCCGTCTTCTTCAAGAGCTGAAATTATTACGGGCGTGATCTTCGCGATCGATGCCTCCATCGAGCCGTGGGTATCTTTGAGCTGTTTGGTTATTGCTTCGAAATTACCGGGGTCTATGACCGCGAACGATCGGTCCTCGAGCTCATTTTTTATTTTGTACATCCCCAGTCTGTATGCAAGAGGGGCGTAGATGTCTAAAGTCTCCCTTGCGATCTGTTTTTGTTTTTCAGGCTTCATGTACTTTATCGTGCGCATATTGTGGATCCTGTCGGCGAATTTGATTATTATCACCCTAAGATCTTTTATCATGCTGATTATGAGCTTTCTGTAATTTTCCGACTGTTTTTCTTCCAGAGTGTTGTAGTATATCTCGTTGATCTTTGTGACGCCGTTTACGATCTCCGATATGGTCTCGCCGAATTTTTCTTTTATTTCAAGTTCAGAAATATCCGTATCTTCCACCACGTCATGAAGAAGCGCCGCGGCTACGGTAATATCGTCGACCTTTAACTCCGACAGTATCTCGGCCACTTCTACGGGGTGTTCAATGTAGGGTTTGCCGCTTCGTCTGAAGACATTTTTATGTGCCTCGAAAGCGAACTGGTAAGCCCTTTTTATAAGTTCTCCGTTCACCTGCTGTCCGGTGGAGCGGAGTTTTTCTATAACGCTCTCTATCTGCGCCGCGTATCTCTCAGGCATTTATTTCTCCAGGGAAGAAAGGAGTTTAACGGCATGGGGTATCTCAGCTACGACATCGGACGGGAGTACGCTCGCTTCACCCATTTTTTCTGTGGCAAGCATTCCCGCTGCAGAGTGGACGAAAAGCGCAGTGACAGCGGCTTTTTCCGGGCTGATCTTCTGTCCCATAAGGCTTACGATTATACCTGCCAGAACATCGCCGGTTCCGCCTTTGGCCAGGCCGGGATTTTTGTTTACGTGTATCATGACCTTTCCGTCAGGGCAGGCTATCAGAGTAGGTGTCCCTTTCAGCACGATGAAGCATTTCCAGTCGATCGCCTTTTGTACAGTTATCTCCAGCCTGTTGAGCAGAAAAAGCTCCTTGCTGGTCTGGCACAGTCTTGCCATCTCTCCGTTGTGAGGGGTGATCACTATATTATTGCTGAAATCGGACAGCATGTCCGGTGTTTCGGCAAGCGTATTAAGCGCGTCCGCATCCAGGACCGTAGGTTTTCCGGCCTCGAATTTCTGTATAAGCCTTTTAATGACTTTTTTGGTTTCGGGATGAACGGAAAGACCCGGGCCGATCAGCACAGCGTCCGACCAGCGGTAGCCTTTGATCACGTCCTTTTCCGCGAGCATTGAAGTGAATCCGGGCTGGGCGTAACCGAGAGGTATCGTCATTATCTCGGGATGAACGGTGGAAACTGAGGCGGAGATGTTCATGGGTATACCCAGTTTAACCAGACCGCAGCCCGTTCTCAGCGCCGCCGTCGATGAAAGCACTGCAGCTCCCGGCATAGAAAGAGAGCCCGAGAAATTGAATATCTTTCCGAAATCCTTTTTTTCACAGGTAAGGCTCCTTTTCCTGTACACGCCGGCGGCATCGGAGGCTTCGAGAAGCATCCTTGTGTCCAGTATCTCATCGTCGAGTTCTTTAGGAAGACCTATGTCAGCTATGTCAATGGTTCCGGAATGCACGTAACCGTCATTAATGTAAAGCCCTATTTTGGGATAGCCCAGAGTAATTGTGTGATCCGCGAATACAGCTATATCTTCGGCATTACCTGTGGTTCCGTGAATGCATGAAGGAATGTCGACGGAATATACGCGGCAGTCTGAATCGTTCATTTTTTTTATAACTTCGTAGAAAAGACCTTCCGGATTCGAATTGAAACCGGTGCCGAATATCGCGTCGATAACTAAATCTGTGCCTGAAAGATCGAATTCGTCCGAAGTTGAGATAAAATTGATATTCTTTGTCTTCTTAGAAAGTTTTTTAAACTGCTCTTTTGAGTCTTCCGAAATGTCGTCTTTTCCCGCAAGTACAGTAACAGAAACATTCGCACCGTCGGATACAAGATAATAAGCCGCGGCGAGTCCGTCGCCCCCGTTGTTGCCTTTTCCGCATACTACGGCGATCTTTTTTCCCTCTAAGCTTTTCTCATATTCTTTCACAAATTCATAAACGCATTTTCCCGCGTTCTCCATAAGCGAAGAAGATGTTATGCCGTACTGCTCGGCAGCAAGTTTGTCGAGTTGTTTCATTATCTCGGCCGTAACTAGTTTTTTCATGGTCTTTATCCCTCAATATTTACATTAGAAATCAATAAACTGCCGTCGTCCTGTATACAAGAAAAAAAATTGCATTGATCTAACAGACTTTTTCCGAAAAAACATCGGACGGACAACACTGAATACAATATAAATACCGCATTGCGTTATGTCAAGCCGATAATTGAAAAAACTTCAGATGATCAGGCTTATAAGCTCAGCCAGGTCGCCGGCGTTTTCAGAAGAATAGATGCCGCTGAAACCGAGTTTTTTACTTTCGCTTATCCTTGATTCCGATCCCGAAACCGGTCTTATCTCACCGTTAAGTCCCACTTCCCCGAAGAAAACGCTCTTTGGAGGAACCGTGAAATTCCTGAAAGACGAGATAAGCGAAACTGCGACTGAAACGTCGGCTCCCGGATCTGTGAGCCTGGCGCCTCCCGTCACGTTAAGGAACACATCCTGACCTGCTATATTGAGTCCAATCTTTTTGTCTAGAACGGCTATGATCTTACTTAATCTTTTAATGTCGAATCCCACGCAGTTCCTCTGAGGATTACCGAAGCTTGGAGAGGTCACTAGCGCCTGTATCTCGATAAGAAGAGGGCGCGTACCCTCCAGAGTGGCCGCAATCGAAGCACCGGGTGCGGTGAGGGTCTTTTCGTTGAGGAAATAGCTTGAAGGATTGGTTACTTCAGTAAGGCCTTCCGGCCTCATTTCGAACAGGCCGATCTCGTTGGTGGAGCCGAACCTGTTCTTGACCGTCCTTAATATCCTGAAGCCGTGGAACCTGTCGCCCTCGAAATACAGAACGGCGTCTACCATGTGCTCGATCATTTTCGGCCCGGCTATAAAGCCCTCTTTTGTCACATGTCCGATAATGAAAAGGCAGAATCCGAGCTTCTTTGCCGCCGTTATTATCCTCGAAGCGGATGATCTAACCTGGCCGGGCGAGCCCGGAGACGAGTCGTCCGAAGGATCGCAGACTGTCTGTACGGAATCGATCACGACCACATCCGGCCTGTTTTTTTCGATCCAGTCGGTCACGGTCCTTATGTCATTTTCACAGAAAATGCACACATCCCCGGAGTCTGCGCCAATTCTGTCCGCGCGGCTTTTGATCTGGTTCGGCGATTCCTCACCCGAAACGTACAGTGTCTTTAATCCCCCGGACTGCATGTTCGAAATATATTTCAGCATGAGAGTGGATTTTCCAATTCCTGGATCGCCGCCGATAAGAACGGCCATGCCGCTTAAACACCCGCCGCCCAATACCCGGTCAAGCTCTGTTATTCCCGACAGGTATCTTTTGGATTCCTTTGTGCTTATATCCCTTAGACTTACAGGCTCGGCGGCGGGTCCTGAATAAACTGGCGAGCCGCCCTGTCTGGACTCGCGGAACTCCTTAAATGAGCCCCATGTTCCGCAGGCAGGGCATTTTCCGAGCCATTTCGGCGCGTCATACCCGCACTCAGAGCATAGAAAATTGGTTTTGCTGTTCTTTGCCATTAATATTCCCTTAAAGATTTATGAAAGATCACTGTATTTTCGGAGCGTAAGCTCAGCTATAAACACAGCCGCCAGCATTATAAAGTACCAGAAATTGTGAGTCAGACCGAAGGAAGTTTCTTTTGTGACCGTGTCGTATTTTCCTTTCTTTCTTTCCAAGACCTGCAGAGCGGAATCTGAAGGGATGATCCTTCCTTTCCTCGAAGCCGCGAAGCTTTTCAGGTAGAGCGTGTCTGAACCCGCTCTTGAAGTTTCCAGATCATTGGCAAGTATTCTGAACTTGATTTCCTTAGATAATGAATTATCTCCATCCCCAGCCGTTATTCTGGCTGTATAAACTCCCGGTTCAGGTATGTAGAGTTCCGCTCTCCACTCTCTGCCGTCGAAAATCAAATTCGTATTTAAAGAATTCTCGACAACGGTCACTTCCGCCGACCCGTCCTTCACAGGCCTCAGGTTCTCGTCAAGTAATTTTCCTGAAATAACGGTTCTCTCGCCTGAATAATACTCAGGCTTCGATGAGCTGATCCTTATTCTTTCTGAAGAGCTGTCCACCAAGATTCTGTCTATTATGTTAAGCATCAGGGACGCGAAATTATCATCCCTGTCGTTGAAAAGCAGTTTCCAGAAGGATCTGAAAGAAGCTATGATCGTTAAAGTTTCACCGCCGGCGTTCAAAAAAAGTACAGGCTGGTCAGGATCGCTTTTAACGTTCATGAGAGGCTCAAAATTCTTCTGATCAGGTATGAAGGCGCGGTCATACTCGATCCCCGGCATTTTAGCGGGGTTAATTCGGTAAGGGCCTCTGCTCAACAGAAATGCTCCGGGCTCAGGAAATTTTTCGGAAATTATTCCTTCTTTTTTCAGATACCTGAAATTTTTCAGCCCCGTTCTTGTGATCCTGTTCAACGCTTCCATGTCAGTTCTGCCGCCTGTAAAGAACAGCTTCGATCCGATCTTGCCTGCAAGCGCTTCGAAGCCGGAGGAACGGCCATTAACGGGAAGAGTAAAAGATATGAGGGCGGAATATTTACCGGCATCTTTGATCTTATCAATATCGTCTGAATAGTATAGGTCGAAACTGTATCCTGAAGATCTCAGAAGTTTTGTAAAGAACATCAGGTCGAGAGACGGAGTGTCGGAAACAATTAATAATACTGATGAGGATAAAAGCAGTCTCTGTACGGCGGTCTTCTTATTGTTGTATGCGTTCTTTTCACCTTTAAGCGGTGTGACCGAGAACACGATCTCGCGGAAGTCAGATCTCATTTCGGGAAGCTCGATCTTGAGGCTAACCAGCGTTCCCGGAGCCGGTATCTTTCCCGAAATTTTCTTTATCTGTCTGTCATTTTCAAAAGCAGTAAGTATAAAATCGTCTTTTAATTCCGGACCGTCGTATCCTATCATCACCGTAAAATCCTTTTCGGATCCCGGGGCGGGATTGTCGTTATGATCTATAAGTTTTATGAATATGTCAGGCTCGTTCTCGGTCGGACTGCCGTAAACAATGTCCACAGGGACCCCGGGTCTCAGAGAGAAATTATTCGCATCCGTGAAATTTCCGTCCGTAAACAGGATTAAGGATGCCGCGTTTTCTTTTGATATTGCTCTGTCTATCGCATATTCAGCGGTCTTTGACGAGACGGAAGAGAAGCTGTCCTTAAAATCAAGCATTTCCGGAGAGCTTAGAGTGTCTGTGGAAGATCCGAATTTATAGAAGATAAATGAGGGGTCACCGTAAAATCTCCTCGCAGCTGAAGCGAAAGCGGCAGTGTCGGCCTGACCGCCGAGTTTTACAGACGATGAATTGTCGAACAGAAGCAGATGTTTTCGGAGTATTTTTTCACTTTCCCTGAAAGTTATGCGCGGATCGAAAAGAATAAGTACCGTTCCCGATAAAAAAATATATTTCAGCCAGAAAAGCGCTTTCCCGGTTTTTCTTCCCGGGTCCTCGCTGTAAAGGTAATACTTTACCGCAAAGAATACTGCGGTAAAACAGACTGCCAGAACGATCAGGGGGTATTTCAGTTCAAAAGACATATATTAGGATTTAGTCTTCATCAAGGAAATCGAATCCTCTCGATATTTTTTTCTCTGCAGTTTTTTCGGGTTTTTTTTCATCCGATCCGAAATCGAGATCTATAGATTCCGAAACTCCGTTTTTACCGTCACTATTGACCTGCGGTGTTTTTAATCCCGAAGGCTTTTTAAGTACTTTTTTCGCTTCCGGCTGCTTAACGGTCTCGGCCGGCGCTCCGTAATCGAATTTATCGAGAAGAACCATCATTATCTCTTCAGTGCTTTTATCAATATTAACTCCCTTTGTAGGTACCTTTAGAAGCGTAGCCACATCATCGTAGAAAGTAGAATAAGTTTCGAAAAGGGGATCTTTCTTTTTCAGAAGTATAATCACGAGCAGCACGAGTATAATTACGGAAAGAATACCTATAACTACAAGCGACAATATGCTGAACACAGGATAAGATCCGCTTCCGGAGAGATCACTGTTCTGTTCATCCATTCCGGCGTAAAGATTGGCCTGTTCGAGCGAGTCCTCGAGCATCATCTGTCTTATTTCGTCTTCGGAAACCGTTTCTACTTCCGCATCTACCTGAATTGCCTTAAAATTCTTTGCTGTGACCAGGAAATAGAGCTGGTTTATTTTCCCTTCCGAGAGTTTCCTGTATGCGGTAATCTCACCTGAATAATTCTCCTCCGCGTTGTAAGTGACGGTGATCTCGTTCATTCCTTTTTCCAGGTTCAGTTTGTCATTTTCCCCGAAGATCAGCATGTTGTCAGGGTCTTCAACGATAAGGTTCGATACTTTTTTAAGTGAGTTTATATAGAGGGTATAGGTTTTTTTGTCGGGCGTAAAATTCAGCTGAACGAAATCCATGAAAAGAGAGTCCTGCGTCATTATCCTTACTTCAGGCCGGTAAATCGCAGAAACATTCAGCAGTTCTTTTTTGCCTATGTTCTTTTTCGTAAACACGAACGAAGTTGTCATCGTGCTGCCGTCTTTCAGATCTGTATTGTCGAGAGTCCTGGCGTCAAAAATGAGCTGGATCGTACCGGCATTGTCGATCTTTTTCAGTACGAAAGGTCTGCTGATACCGGGCTCAAAACTGTATGTCTCCGCGCTTTTGAGCTGAAGAGTGATCGAGCCGTATTCTCCCTCTCCCAGAAAATAATTTCTCTTTTTTGAGAAATCGAGTTCGGTAGCGCTTTGAATGATTCCGGCAGCAGTAAGAACGCCGATAAAGATTAATCTTAAAATACTCATTTGCTTTTCCCCCGCAAATAATAGTTTTACATCAGATCTACAGGATCTACATCGATATCTGTTTTGATTCCGGAGGGAAGTTTATGTCCTTTAAGCGTGTCTGAGACCAGACTGCGGACCTTTTTTCCGCTCCTGTCATTAATTATAAGGGATTTTATCAGAATATACAACCTAAATATATTATTTACTTTCAGTATCATTTTCTCGGCCGGTCTGTAGATCACGCACCCGGTTTTTTTTGACACAAGAGCATGATACAGAGACATCGCCGCATTCCTCAGCTCAGGAAGCTTATCTGAACTCATCGTGATCTTTATAAGTTTTGAAAACGGCGGATATGAGGTGACGCGTCTCATTTCAAGTTCGCTCTCCAGGAAACCTTTTGTGTCATGCTTTTCAATATACCCGATTACAGGCGAGATATCATTGAATACCTGAAGTATGACTTCGCCTTTTATTCTTCCTCTTCCTGCTCTGCCCGCGACCTGTTCTGTAAGCTGGAAAGCTCTTTCATCGGACCTGAAATCAGGGAAAATAAGTTCGGAATCCAGGTTAACGATACATACGACTGACACATCGTGAAAATCCAGTCCTTTTGCTATCATTTTCGTTCCTGTCAGGATCGAGGGGCCTGGTTTTCCGAAGAGGTTTAGTATATCGTCGTGCGCGTTTTTTTTCCTGGTCGAATCCTGATCCATGCGGTAAACAGGCACGCCGGGGAACAGTCTTTTCAGCTCTTCCTCCACCTGCTCCGTTCCCGCACCTCTGAAATATATGTTCTCGTTGCCGCATTTGGGGCAGCTGCTCCGGCTTTTTTCGAAATATCCGCAGTAGTGGCAGATAAGCTGTTTTTTCTCAAGGTGGAAGGCCAGAGGAACCGAACATTTGGGGCACATAACTGTTTCTTTGCAGTCTGAGCATATCAGAGCCGGTGAATATCCGCGCCTGTTTTGAAGCACGATCAGCTTTCGTGAAAGAGCAAGTTCGCGCCTGAAAACATCGAGAGAGTATTTTTCAAAAATAGTGCCGGGTTTTTCTTTCTTTACTACTTTTATATGCGGAAGTACTGCATCACTGTACCGGTTTTTTATTTCAAGAAGAGTGTATTTGCCTGTCAGGGCGTTATGGTAAGATTCTGCCGAGGGCGTTGCCGTTCCGAGTACGACAGGCGC
>Ga0116162_10001807_pt1 | contig 13745 bp, 7 predicted proteins | sample AD_UKC105_MetaG_FD_89875 | JGI IMG/M metagenome (GOLD analysis project Ga0116162, IMG submission 89875) | Active sludge microbial communities of municipal wastewater-treating anaerobic digesters from Hong Kong - AD_UKC105_MetaG | ecosystem: Engineered > Bioreactor > Anaerobic > Digestate... | reverse complement strand
GGATCGGGTCTCTTTCGTTTCTTGATTCCGATGGCGTGCTGCATGACGGCCTCGGTGCCGGGCAGGATATCGAAAGCCACCGGCAGTTGGCGGAGCAGGCCATCGCCAATGATGCGCCGGCGGGGCGAATCGACTGCCTGGACGACTGTGTCTTGACGCTTGCAGTTCCGCAGCTGGAAGGCTCGCTGCGCGGTGGTGTTCTGGTGATCAGTCGTTCGGTCGCCGACGGAGTCCTGGAGTTTCAGCGGCTGTCCGGCTCAGAGGTGGCAGTCCTGGTGGCCCGCGGGGAGCGCAACGAGGCAAAAGGTTCTGCCGGGCAACGCTTCCTGGCGGGTTGGGGCATGGCGGTGCCCGCGCTCAGCCACCCGGCCCTCACCTTCGGGGTACTGGGTGCACTGCAGGATCGGTACGCATTCACCGACATCGTCGACGAGGTGATGTTTGTAGAGCATCAGCAGCAGTGGTTCGCCTGCCTGCTGGGACGTGACCGGGCCGCGGGCAACGATACCTCGTTCCTCGTGATGAGCCCGGTAAGCGACGACCTTGCGCAACTGGCGCAGGCCAACCGGGTGATTTTGGCCGGTGGCATCGCCGGTCTGCTGGTCACCGGGTCCATCCTCCTGGTCTTTCTGTGGAAACCGATGAATCGCATCCGCCAACTGGCAACCGCGCTGCCCGATCTCGGGCGCAGCAACTTTGCGGCGTTGCGCAATGCACTGCCGTTGCGCCGCCGTGGTATCGCTGCCGATGAGATCGACATCGTGGTTGATTCGGTTAAACGTCTGTCAGACGACCTGGAAAGCGCACTCACAGCGCGAACCGAGGCGGAGCAGAACCTGATGTGGCTGGCCGACCACGACCCGCTGACGAATCTGTTCAACCGCCGCCGCTTCCAGGAGGTGTTCGACCGCATCCTCGCACTGAGCGTGCGCTATCAGCGAACCGGCGCCCTGTTGTTCCTCGACCTCGACCAGTTCAAATATGTCAACGACCTCAGCGGTCACCAGGCCGGTGATGCTCTTTTGCTGCTGGTGGCGAGTAGTCTGCGTGATGCCGTACGCCATTCCGACATCCTGGCGCGCCTCGGTGGTGACGAGTTCGCCCTGGTACTGCCCGAGGCGCAGGCCGAGGAAGCGGTATACATGGCCAACAAGCTGCAGCACGAACTGCGACAGGTTGAATTCGCGGCGCATGGGCGTGAACACAAGGTCAGCTGCAGCATAGGGATCACCTTGTTTCCGGACCACGGCAGTGATCTGAACGACCTGCTCGCGAATGCCGATATGGCGATGTACCAGGCAAAGGAAGCAGGAAGCGGCCGTTGGCATATGTATTCACCCGATGAGCAGGCCAAGGAACTTCTCGCCTCACGTGCGAAATGGCGCGAGCGCATCAGCCAGGCGCTGATCGACGATGCCTTCGAGCTGCATTTCCAGCCCATTTTCGATATCCGTCAGCACAAGGTGACCCGTTACGAAACGCTGGTGCGTATGCGCGACAACGCGGGTCAGCTGGTGTTTCCGGACAACTTCATCCCGGTGGCCGAACAATCAGGTCAGATCCACGAGATAGACCGCTGGGTGATTCGCAAGGTTATCGACCGGGTCAGGCAGAATCCTGGCCTGTCACTGTCGGTAAACCTGTCCGGGCGCGTGCTGGACGATCCTTCGCTGCTGGCCTGGTTCCACGAGCAATTGCAGGACAGCCGGATAGACCCGTCCGACCTCATCGTCGAGATTACCGAGACCGCCGCAGTGGCCAACGTGCAGGACGCCATTGCCTTCATGCGTGAGATCAAGGCCCTGGGTTGCCGGTTTGCGCTCGACGACTTCGGCAGTGGCTTTTCCTCTTTCGCCTACCTCAAGCAATTGCCGGTCGACATCGTGAAGATCGACGGCGCATTCATCCAGAACCTGGCGACAAGTGCCGACGACCAGTTGTTCGTCAAGGCATTGACCGATGTGGCCAAAGGGCTTGGCAAGGTCACCGTCGCCGAGTTTGTGGAAAACGCCGAGACGTTGGCGCTGCTGGAGGCGTTCGGAGTCGATTTTGCGCAGGGATATCACATCGGTCGGCCGTCCCCGCGGATGCTGTAGGCCTGCGGCCGGAGCGATCGGTTGCCTCGAAGGGGCAAACCCCTTAGTTTGCACACTTCGGCCCCTGCCGCAGCTAGACGGCATGGGAGTCAGTAATCGAGGAGTTGTAAGATGATCAGGACCGTGCTCATCAGCCTGCTGACCGCGGGTGTCTTTTCCACCGCCCAGGCTGCCGTGCTCATCACCGCAGACAATGCGGGCGAGACCAGCGAGCAGTATTTCGACAAAGGGGCATTCGTCCTCGTCCAGGGCGGGCATCCGGCATTCGGCGTCGATCGTACCGGAAACTGCTGGTTCGTCGCCGATGGCCAACTGGTGATCGACCCCTGTGAGCAGATGTTTGGTGCCATGAGCAGTATGCGCGACCAGGCGATGGCCGGTATGGACCCGCAGCAGCGTGCGATGATGGATCAGATGATGGCCATGCGTAAGCCGGCGCAGCCGCCTGCGGTGACCAGCACCGGCAGCCGGACGATTGCCGGTTACAGCGCACAGTGCAGTGCGATAGGTGACAGTCGCGAGGTCTGCATCAGCGAAAAACTGCTGCAGGAGGTCAAGGCGGAGATGGGGGACGGCCGGTTCATCGAGATGTTCAAGCACTTTGGCGATTCGATGGAAAAGATGACCGGTGAAGATCCCGAGGCGAAGGCCGTGGCAGCGCTGTTCGAGCGGGGCTTCCCGGTGCTCGATATGCAGAAGGTGTCGGCAATCCCCGGCATCGATCCCGCGATGCTGCAATTCCTGCCCGAAGCCCAGCGTGCGCAGATCATGCAACAACTCGGCAGTGCTTCGGGGCAGCAGACGCGTGGCAACCTGGTGACCCGGGTGGAGCACGACAAAGCCATGCCCGATTTTGACTTGTCCCGGTTGCCGCGTATCGGCTTCAGGGACTTCATGCAACAGAGCCTGTCACAGATGAGTCAAATGCCGCGTACCAGGTGATGTCTCGTGAACAGGCCGCCGGTCGGACCGGCGGACGGTCCGGCCTGTGCTTGTGCAGGCCTTTGTGCCCAGAACGAACGGTACTGGTAAATGCAGTCTTCACAGGTGCCTGTCGTCAAGGATGTGGTCCTGGTCGGTGGTGGCCATGCGCACGTTGCAGTATTGCGCCGCTTTGGTATGGATCCGCTGCCGGGTGTCCGCCTGACCCTGATCACTCGCGATGTCCACACGCCATACTCCGGCATGCTTCCGGGCCTGGTCGCCGGTCACTACAGCTACGACGACTGCCATATCGACCTGGGGCCGTTGGCGCGTTTCGCCGGTGCACGGCTCTACCACGCCACGGCGGAGGGCCTGGATCTCGACAATCGTCAGGTGCTGGTCGCCGGGCGACCGCCTGTGAATTTCGACCTGCTCTCGATCAACGTGGGATCGCGCCCACAGGCTGCAGGCGTGGAGGGTGCGTTGCAGCACGTGATGCCGGTCAAGCCCATCGATACCTGGTTGCAGCGCTGGCAGGATCTGCAACGGCGCGTGCTCGACGGCGCCGGGGTGTTCCGAATCAGCGTGGTCGGTGGTGGGGCAGGCGGGGTGGAGATGGCGCTGTCCATTCAGCACCGCCTGCACAGCCTGCTGGCCGCACGCGGAGGCGATCCGGGCCGGGTGCAGATTGAGCTGCTCCATGATGCCGAGACCCTGCTGCAAAACCACAGTCCGGGTGTGCGTCGACGTTTTGAGCGAGTAATGCAGCAGCGCGGGATCACGTTGCTGTACGGACACAGGGTGATTTCGGTGAGCGCGGATCAGCTGCAGATAGCGGGTCACCCGTCGCGAGTCACGGACGCGGTGATCTGGACCACTCAGGCCGCGGCACCGGCATGGCCGGGGGCCGCCGGGCTGGCAGTCGACGGCGATGGGTTCGTTCGCGTCAACGACTTTCTGCAATCGCGGTCGCACCCTCGGGTGTTTGCAGCTGGCGATGTGGCAGCCCTGCCGGACGCGCGGCCGAAATCCGGTGTGTTCGCGGTGCGCCAGGGCGCGGTGCTGGCAGAGAATCTGCGACGCGCGAGCAGCGGCCGGCCTTTGCGGCGCTACCGGCCACAGCGCCGGTTCCTGGGGTTGATCAGCACCGGCGACCGCTATGCGATTGCGTCTCGTGGTGGCTGGTCGGCGCAGGGAAAGTGGCTATGGACACTGAAGGACTGGATCGATCGCCGGTTCATGCAGCGTTTCAATGTCCTCCCCGAGCCCATGGAAGGGCCGGCAGTGAAGCTGGCATCCGGTGTAGCCGATCGCCAGGCCCTCGAACAGCTGTCTGCCACCGCGATGCGCTGCGGCGGTTGTGGGGCCAAGGTCGGCAGTACGGTGCTCGGTCGCGTCGTGGCCCGCCTGCCGCCACAGCGCACCGATGGCCTGATGCTCGGTCTCGATACGCCTGACGATGCTGCGGTGCTGGCACTACCGGATGGAAAGCTGCTGGCGCAGAGCGTCGACTATTTCCGGGCGTTCATCGACGACCCCTATCTGTTCGGCAAGATCGCTGCCAACCACGCCTTGGGCGATCTGTACGCGATGGGTGCACAGCCACACTCGGCACTGGCGATCGCCAGCGTTCCGTTCGGGCGTGAGCAGATCGTCGAACAGACCCTGTTCGAGCTGATGAGCGGGGCAGTGGAGGTGATCGGTGAGGCCGGTGCCGTACTGGCCGGCGGGCATTCCAGCGAGGGTGCGGAGCTTGCGTTCGGTCTTGCCGCCAATGGGTTTGTTGATCCGGGGGCACTGCTGCGCAAGGCGGGACTGCGGCCAGGTGACATGCTGGTGCTGACCAAGCCACTCGGTACCGGCACACTGCTGGCGGCCGAAATGCGGGGGCGTGCCAAGGGGCGCTGGATCGACGGTGCGATCGCATCGATGCTGTTGTCCAACCGCGCGGCTGCCACCTGCGTGCAGCGGTTCGGTGCAAGCGCGTGCACCGATGTTACCGGTTTCGGGCTGCTCGGCCACGTCCTGGAGATGGCGCGTGCCAGCCGGGTCGATGTGCAGTTGTTCATCGACGACCTGCCGCTGCTCGATGGTGCTGTTGCCACCGTCAAGGCGGGCATCGTGTCGTCGCTGCAGTCGGAAAACCTGCGTCTGCGCCACGCGGTGCGTGACCTTGGGGACGCCGGTCGGCACCCACACTACGCCTTGCTGTTCGATCCGCAGACTGCCGGCGGCTTGCTCGCCGGTATTGCCGCCGATCGCGCGACAGATTGTATCGCTGCGCTGCGTGAACTCGGCTACGACGCGGCGGCGGTGGTTGGCAGCGTCGTGCCGGCCGCCGGTTCGGAGGCATCGATCGGCGTGGCGGGCGGCCGGACATGAACAGGTGGAAGCGACGGGATGCCCGGGCGGCGTGATTGCACATTCGGGCCTAAATTCCCGCTGCGTGTTGCCGATACAGGTGTATGGCGATTTCCAACAACGAAGCATTGCACAGGATTTCGATGCTCGCTGATCTGCTCCCGTGGCAGTTCGAGGCGGTGGCTGAGGCTGTCGAGCCTGTCGAGGCCCGAAAAGGCACACTCATCGTAGAGCGTGGCAGCGATGACGGTTACACCTATTTCCTGACGGAGGGAGAGGTGTCGCTGGAGGCCGCCGACGGCGTCACCACCAAAGTCGAATCGAACCTCGATACGATGCGCACGCCTGTAGCAAACCTGCGGCCGCGGATCCTCGGGGTGACGGCCATGAGCCGGGTACGCGGGCTGCGCATTCCCGATATCGTGCTGACGGCCGCGGGCTGCAACGGCAAGCGCCTGAAGCAGGGCATGATCACCGACGAGGATGAGGACGACGCCGAGCGGCGTGAGGCCGAGTCGCGGTTGAGCTTCCAGATCTATCGTGACCTCCAGAGCAACAAGTCGATACTGCCAAGTCTGCCCGATCTCGCATTGCGCATCCGGCGGGCGATCGAGGACGACGTCAGCGATGCCCGGACCGTCGCGCGCATGGTCGAATCCGATCCGGCGATGGCTGCCAAGCTGCTCAAGGCGGCCAACAGTGCGATGTATGGCGGAATGACGACCGCGGAGACCTGCTCGGCGGCAGTGGTCCGTCTCGGCATGCAGACCACCAAGCAGCTGGTTCTGACCTTCGCTCTGAAGGAGGTGTTCCAGACCAAGAATCCGATGATCCGCAAGCGTATGCAGGTGCTGTGGAAACACAGCTCGCAGATTGCGGCGCTGTGCTTCGTGCTGGCACGTGAGATCAAGGGGATCCAGGCCGAGGAAGCGTTGTTGATCGGATTGCTGCACGACGTCGGTGCTATCGCCATCCTGAACTGCATCGAGAAATATCCCGACCTGGCATCCGATGAGGCCAGCCTGGAAGAGACCATCTCGCGCATGCGAGGGGAACTGGGTGCCATGATCCTGCGTAAATGGATGCTGCCGGCGCCGGTGGTGGCGGGTGCACGAGACGCCGAGTACTGGCTGCGGCAGCACCAGGGTCCGGCGGATTTCACCGATCTGCTGGTGGTGGCGCAGGTACACGAACGCCTGCGCAAGGACCAGTTGAGCGGACTGCCGCCGCTGGAAAAGATTTCCGCGTTCAGGCGTGTGCTCGGTGAGGACGCCACGCCGGAGAGGAGTCTGCAGGTTCTTCACGATGCCAAGACCCAGGCGGATGAGATGCGCAGTGTGCTGCGCGCCTGAGACCCTCGCCTGCTCTGGGGCAGCGGCTGCCTGTTGTCGTGGGAGCCGAGCCATCTCGCCGATACCAGCTCGCGCATACGGTGCAAGCGGAATGGCTAATCCGAACTGATCAGCGAGTGCACTTCGCGTACGTCCGCTGCAGCCTCCTCGAGGATGCGTAGTGAATGTGACGGTGTGAGTTCGCCCTGCACCAGTTTGCAGAATGCCGGTACCTCATCAACACGTGGCAGCCCAGCCTGCCTGGGTGAACCGATCAGGGCATGCAACTGGGCGAGGATCACGACATCGGTGTTGTCTGGAATCGCCGAACCCATGCGCAACCAGTCTTCCGCGTGTTCGACGACGTCCTGCAGTTCATCCTGAAGGCCCCAACATGTGAGCGTCTGTATCCCTGCCTCGACCCGTAAATCAGCGATCACATGATCCAGCACCTGCTCGCGCTCTGCGAGTATCGGAAACTCGCTGATCCCATCGATCACTGAAATTGCGCCGATATCGTGTATCAGGCCCGCGAGCAGCGCCTGCTCCGGATCGATGCCGGGGGTGGCGCGGCCCAACACGAAGGACAGCGCGGCCACCGACGCGGAGTGCTGCCATAGTGTCTCCATGCGCCGCCTCAGTGTCGGCGACGGGATCTTGAAGATGCTTTTCAACAGGCAGCTGTAGACCAGGCTGCGGACTTTCTTGCGCCCCAGCCGTGCCGCGGCCTGCTGGACGCTGGTGATTTTGCTCAGGCCGCTGAAGGCGGCGCTGTTGACCACGCTGACGAGACGAGCCGTCAGCGCCGGGTCGAGCTGAATCAGGCGCGCGATGTCTTCATTGGTGGTTTCCGGGTCGTCCATGGCCCTGCCGATCTTGAGCGCGAGATCCGGCAGGCTCGGCAGTACACGTTGCCGGCTGCGGAAGCTGTTGCGCAATGCCGTCAGTGCCGTGTTTTCCTGTACCGTCAATTGCATGGGGTCGATGCGCGCCTGCCGCGGCAGCTTGTGCGCCTTGCCGACCGACAATGGCAGACTGACGAAGGTGCACGGTTCGGTGGCGAGCAGGCTGACCACATCCCGCGCGCGCGGCATCGGATAACGCGCCTGCGCCGTGCCTGCGCGTAACAGCGACATCGTGCCGCTACGGGTCTGGATCTGCACACTGCCGCGTTGCAGAAAAGTCCGCCGGTCCGGCGGCAGAGAATCCTTCAACAGGCCGGGATTCACCTGGGTGGTTTCGACCTGCTCCAGTGCGGCCTGCAGTAACTCTGCCGGCAGGTCCGCATAGGGACCCAGGCCGGCAAGTGCTTCCGCACTGAGCCGGTTTGCCGGTCTGCCAAGACGTTTTCCGAGTCCGAACAACATGGTCTTTCCGCATTTGGCCTGACTGACCATATGGGTGTTCATGTGCCCGATAGGTCGTCAGGACAGGGTTGATCGATTGCGTCAGCCGGTCAGACCAAAGGCGGGTCAAGAGGCTGTCGCCATCCGGCGCCGAGGCGATGCCGTGCCGTCGGGGCAACGCATCTCGACGTAATCGTTCTAGCGGCGGACACCGCTCCTTCTTGATACGGCGTGCTTGTGGCTCAACCGGCGCCGAGCAGCGAGCGCACCTCGCGCACATCGGCCTCGGCGGCCTCCAGGATGCTCAATGAATGGCGTGGCGTCAGTTGTCCACGTGCCAGTTTGTGGAATGCCGGCACACTGTCGATACGTGGCAGCGCCGCCTGATCAGGCTGGCCGATCGACGCGTGCAACAATGAGATCTGGACCACGTCGGTGTTGTCCGGTAACGCCGTACCGAACCGCTGCCAGTTCCCGGCATTCTCGATCACATCGGCAAACTCGTCTCTCAGCCCCCACTGCCGCAGGGAAAGCAGACCCGCCTCGGTGCGCAGGCTCGCGATGACGTAATCGAGCACCTCTTCGCGGCGTGCCAGCAGCGGAAAGTGTTTCAGGCCGCCGATTACCGCGACGGTCCCGATGTCATGAATCAGTGCTGCGAGCATTGCCTGTTCAGGGTCGACGCCCGGTGTCTCTCGGCCGAGCACGAACGACAGGGCGGCGACGTGAGCGGATCGCCGCCACAGCGCCTCCATGCGCCTGGTGAGGACTTTGGAATTGATCTTGAAGATGCTCTTGATCAGGCAGCTGTAGACCAGGCTTCGAACCTTCTGTCGTCCCAGGCGTGTCGTCGCCTGGTTGATTGTCGAGATCTTCCTGAAACTGCCGAAGGCGGGGCTGTTGACGATGCTCATCAGGCGTGCGGTGAGGGAAGGGTCGAGCTGGATCAGGCGCGCGATATCCTCGTTGTCATTGTGGGGGTCGTCTATGGCCTTGCCGATCTTCCATGCAAGGTCGGGCAGGCTGGGCAATTCGCAGCGCTGCTTGCGGAAGTTACCCTCGATCTGGCAGAGGGCATCGGCTTCGGCGAGATCCAGTCTAGGGGCGACAGGCGAAGGTGTCGGCACAGTCGGTGCCTCTGCTGACAGGGGTATCGTGAGGAGTGTGCAGGGCTCGGCGGCGTACAGGCTGACCACCGCCGGCTTTAAAGGCAGCGGGTAGCGGGCCTGTGGTGTGTCGGCCTTCAAGACCAGAACAAATCCAGTTTGTGTCTGTAGCTGCAGGCTGCCGCGCTCCAGAAACACCCGTCGGTCGCGCGGGAGTTCGTCACGGACCAGGCCCTCATTCACCCGAATGCGCCCGACCTGGCGCAGCGTGGTCTTCAGCTGGGCGGCGGACATGCATTGATAGGGGGCGAGCGCAGACAGCCGGTCCGCGTTCAGGTGGTGCGCCTTTGCGCTTTGGCCAATCCATTGTGCAAACACGTATATCGATCCGTTGGCTGAGAGACCGGCCACCGTGGTCGCATGTCCCTGCCGCCGCACCGCCGTCGCACACGGGGTGGGGCGGGCACGTTCTGTGGCAGCAGTCCAGGCGTCGGCGTGAGGCCGTTTTGCTAATCGGCTAGCGGCCAGGGTACGCTTTCCTTTATGAAAGTACGCATCATCTCCGTGACCGCCTATGAGCAGAACTGCTCCCTTTTGTGCTGTGAATCGACCGGCAGGGCCGCCGTCGTCGATCCCGGCGGAGAGCCCGGGCGTATCCTGGCCGCTGCCGAGGACGCGGGTGTGGTGCTGGAGAAGATCCTGGTCACGCATGGCCACTTCGACCATGCGGGCGCGGTAGGCGGCATGGCGCGTGAGTTCGGCCTGCCGGTTGAAGGGCCACACCAGGACGACCGTTTCCTGCTCGACACGATTCCGCAGTGGTGTCGCCAGTTCGGTTTTCCGCCGGGCGAGTCTTTCGTGCCCGGACGCTGGCTGGATGAGGGCGATCAGGTGTGCTTCGGTGAGCAGACGCTCGATGTCCACCATTGCCCGGGTCACACGCCGGGGCATGTGATCTTTTTTCACCGGCAGGCGCGGATCGCGATCGTCGGCGACGTGATCTTCCAAGGCTCGATCGGGCGCACAGACTTTCCGAGGGGTGACCATGCGACGCTGCTGCGTTCGATACGCGAGCGTATCTGGCCGCTCGGCGACGACGTGACCCTGCTGCCCGGGCACGGGCCTGCCACGACCGTGGGCGAGGAGCGGGCGCATAACCCCTTCCTGCAGGGGGCATACGGCTGACCGGTTATCTGCCGCGCCACCCCAGAAATCGCCTATCAGCCAGTGTCGAACCTCGATCTCGTGCTCGCTGCCGCCGTGGTGTTCTTCGCCTATTTTCTGCGCGGTGTCACTGGCTTCGGCTCTGCGCTGGTTGCGGTGCCGCTGCTGGTGCAGATGCTGCCGCTGACGACGGTGGTGCCCTTCATTGCCACGCTGGATGTCGTCGCCGCACTGGTGTTGACCGGCAGCGGTCTGCGTGGCCGCCAGGTTTGTTGGTCAGAGGTGTGGTGGTTGCTGCCCGGTTCGCTGTTGGGAATCGTGGTTGGGTTGCAGCTGCTGGAATGTCGATCCCGACACACTGCTGACCGTGCTGGGGCTGTTGGTCGTGATATTCGGCCTGCGCAGCCTGCTCGGCCTGCACGGTGAGCGAATCATTTCGCGTCCCTGGGCACTGCTGGCCGGCATGGCGGGAGGTGGAATCGGCGCGGTGTTTTCGACCGGGGGGCCACCCTACGTGATCTACCTGGCGCATCGGTTGAGCGACAAGGGGGCGATGCGCGCGACGCTGTCGGCGATCTTCCTGATCGACGGTGGATTGCGCCTGGCCGCGATCATGCTTGCGGGCCTGTTGTGGCTACCCGATATGGGCTGGTACCTGTTGGGAGCCTTGCCGCTGATGGGCGCGGGGCTTGCGCTCGGCGACCGTGTCCATGTTGGGCTGAGTGCTCGCCAGATGGCTGTCGCGGTTGGCGCACTGCTGTTGGCCAGTGGCGCCTCGCTGTGGCTGCGGGTATGGCTGGGCGATTGAGAGAAAGGAAACATCGACCGTGGCAATCCAGGGCTGCCCACGCGGCGATGCCTCTTACGTGTCGATCTCCACTGTTTCAACCCTGAGAGCCCGTTCCCGCGTATCTACGATCCGGCATTCGATCGATGCCAGGTCTTGTGGCACCAAGTGATCGAAAACGCCCAATTCCCCGTCCGACGGAATCTGCGGCGCACGGTGTAGAATCGCGTTTCCCCAGCACCAGCACGAAGTTCAATGGACCAGGAACCGCAGTACAACGCCGACGGCATAGAGCAGCTGCCGCTGCACCGCTTTACCGAGAAGGCCTACCTCGACTATTCCATGTACGTGATTCTGGACCGGGCCCTGCCGTATATCGGCGATGGGCTGAAGCCAGTGCAGCGGCGCATTGTCTACGCGATGTCCGAACTTGGTCTTTCGGCGGCTTCCAAGCACAAGAAATCGGCGCGCACGGTCGGTGATGTGCTCGGCAAGTTCCATCCGCACGGCGACAGCGCCTGCTACGAGGCAATGGTGTTGATGGCGCAGGACTTTTCCTACCGCTATCCGCTGATCGATGGCCAGGGCAACTGGGGCTCGGCAGACGACCCGAAATCCTTCGCCGCGATGCGTTATACCGAGGCCAGGCTGACACCTTATGCGCAGGTGCTGCTGTCCGAGCTCGGCCAGGGGACTGTCGAGTGGCTGCCGAATTTCGACGGGACGCTGAAAGAACCGGCGATGCTGCCGGCGCGCCTGCCCAACGTACTGCTCAACGGTGCGACTGGCATTGCTGTGGGTATGGCCACCGATATACCGCCGCACAACCTGCGAGAGGTGGCGGCGGCCTGTGTCCGCCTGATCGAGGACCCCGACGCGACACTGGCCGACCTGTGTGAGCATGTGCCGGGGCCGGATTTTCCGACCGAGGCCGAGATCGTCACGCCGCGCGCGGAACTGCGCAAGATCTACGCGTCCGGCGGCGGTTCGCTGCGCCTGCGTGCGCGCTGGCACAAGGATCAGGGGGCGATCGTGCTGACCGCACTGCCTTACCAGGTGTCGGGCGCCCGTGTGCTGGAGCAGATCGCAGCGCAGATGCAGGCCAAGAAGCTGCCTTGGATCGAGGACCTGCGCGACGAGTCCGACCATGAGAATCCGACCCGTCTGGTGATAGTACCGCGTTCCAACCGGGTCGATATCGAGCGCGTGATGCTGCACCTGTTCGCCACCACCGATCTCGAACGCAGCTACCGCGTCAATCTCAACATGATCGGCCTGGACGGGCGCCCGCAGGTCAAGGATCTGCGTGGGATCCTCGTCGAGTGGCTGGAATTCCGATTTGCCACTGTGCGCCGGCGCCTGCAGTTTCGTCTCGACAAAGTGCTTGAGCGCCTGCACCTGTTGGAAGGTCTGCTGGTCGCCTTCCTCAACCTCGACGAGGTGATCCGCATCATCCGCAGCGAGGATGAGCCAAGGCCGGTTCTGATGGCGCGCTTCGCACTGACAGAGTTGCAGGCTGACTACATCCTCGATACCAAGTTGCGCCAGCTGGCACGACTGGAGGAGATGAAAATCCGCGCCGAGCAGGAGGCGCTGAGCAAAGAACGCGACGACCTGGAAAAGACCCTCGGTTCGAAGCAGCGCATGAAGACATTGATCCGCCGCGAGCTGACGGAGGATGCTGCAAGATACGGTGACGAGCGACGTTCGCCGCTGGTCGAACGCGAGGCCGCCGAGGCGATGGACGAGGCCGAGCTGACGCCCAGTGAACCGCTCACCGTGGTGCTGTCCGACAAGGGATGGGTGCGCGCTGCCAAGGGATATGATGTCAATGCCGCCGAGCTCAGCTACAAGGCCGGCGACGCTTTTCGCCAGGCGGTCAGGCTGCGCAGCAACCAGCAGGCGGTGTTCCTCGACTCGGCGGGACGCAGCTACTCGCTGGCCGCGCACACCCTGCCATCTGCGCGTGGCCAGGGTGAACCGCTCACCGGCCGCTTCAATCCGCCGGCCGGGCAGTCCTTCGTCGCCGTGCTCGGGGGCGAGCCGGACCAGTGGTGGCTGCTGGCTTCGGACGCCGGTTATGGCTTCCGTGTTCAGGCGAAAGACCTGCTGGCCAACAAGAAAGGCGGCAAAGCGGTGCTGAGCCTGCCGTCCGGCGCCAGGGTCCTGCGGCCCAGCCCAATCAGCGATGCCGACACCGATCGACTGGTCGCGGTCACCAGCGACGGCCGTATGCTGGTGATCCCGGCCAACGACCTGCCGGAGCTGACCCGTGGCAAGGGGAACAAGATCATCGGTATTCCACCGAAGGCGGTTGCCGAGCGCACGGAATACGTGATCGATATCCTGGCGGTGCCCGACGGCGGCAGGGTCCGCCTGAATTCGGGCAAACGTTACCTGAACCTTCGCGCCGCCGACCTCAATGCTTACGAGGGTGAGCGCGGCCGCCGTGGCAACAAACTGCCACGCGGGTTCCAGAAGGTCGACGGCGTCGAGCTCGATCAATGAGCCTGCGCCAGCATCCGCATCAACTTCGATAAGCCGGGAGAAAGAACATGACCAACAATAGTCCCTTGCGCCCGATTCTCGCCGCCACCCTGGCCGGTGTGTTTCTCGCCGGTTGCTCAGGC
>Ga0116162_10001806_pt1 | contig 13747 bp, 10 predicted proteins | sample AD_UKC105_MetaG_FD_89875 | JGI IMG/M metagenome (GOLD analysis project Ga0116162, IMG submission 89875) | Active sludge microbial communities of municipal wastewater-treating anaerobic digesters from Hong Kong - AD_UKC105_MetaG | ecosystem: Engineered > Bioreactor > Anaerobic > Digestate... | reverse complement strand
TCTGTATTTGATCCCGGGAAGCCCGGTCATCCCCAAAAAACACCCAATGCAGAACTGGCCTATTATTATCCCACTGATGACCTGGTTACGGCTCCCGACATCCTGTTCTTCTGGGTAGCCCGGATGATCATGGCAGGAGAAATTTATTGCCAGGAAAAACCTTTCTCCAATGTCTACCTGACCGGAATGGTACGCGACAAACTGGGAAGAAAAATGTCCAAATCACTGGGAAATTCCCCCGATCCCATAGAATTGATAAACAAATACGGAGCCGACGGTGTCCGTATGGGTTTGATGTTGTGTACTTCTGCCGGAAACGATATTTTATTTGACGAAAGCCAGGTGGAACAGGGACGGAATTTCTGCAACAAGATATGGAATGCTTACAGGCTGGTACGTTCCTGGAAACGGGACAAATCTTTGCCCCTGGAAGAAACTTCCGGACAAGCCATCAAGTGGTTCCGTCAATTGCTGGCTTCCACCCGGGAAGAAATGGAAGACCTTTTTTTAAAATTCCGTTTGTCGGAAGCCCTGATGTTGCTTTACAAACGCTTCTGGGATGACTTTTGTTCCTGGTATCTGGAGATCATAAAACCTGTCGGTACCGGAAAGAAAAAAATTGATGCCGCCACTTACGACACAACATTGGAATTCTTTGATATTCTGTTGCATATGCTGCATCCGTTTATGCCCTTCATCACGGAAGAATTGTGGCAAAACCTTTACGAACGTAATGAAGGGGAAAGTATCATGGTTTCTTCAATACCGGGAACCGGCTCCTACAAACAGGAAGAGCTGGAACAATTTGCCCGATTGCAGGAACTGATCGTTTCAATAAGGGGTTTGCGTCAAAAGAAGCAAATACCCGGAAAAACCGCCCTGAAACTTTATATTAAAGGTAAATTTCCCGAAAACCTTTATGGGATTGTCAAACGTATGGGAGGCCTGGAAGAAGTTGTTCCTGTTAAGGATACTCCCCGCGAAGGCAATTTGTATGCGTTCCTGATAGGGACGACTGAATTTTTCATTCCCCTGGGAGAACTTCTGGATACGAAAGAAGAACGTTCCAAACTCCAGGGGGAACTGGAGTACTACCGTAATTTCCTGGCTACTGTTGAAAAGAAACTCAAAAATCCCAATTTCGTTCAACGAGCCCCGGAACAGGTAGTAGTTACCGAACAGAAAAAACGTTCGGATGCCCTGGCAAAGATTGCCGCTCTTGAGCAGCAATTATCATCATTAAAATGAAATACAGACATCTGATCCTGACATTGATCTCTTTCACATTGGTTGCTCAATGTGTGAAAGTCAGTGAACTGGATGACAATGCCGACATTTCTTCCTGCGGAATCACCGCAGTATCTCCTCAGGCAGTGGTTTTTGACTCACCTGTATTAGAGGGGAACCGGATCATTCTCCCCATGGATTACGGAAAATACGAATTCCCGGTAACCGTGGCCCTGGATATCAAAACAGCCCAGAAGATAGATAAGATCCTGGGCATGGACGAAAGCAATACGCTCGTATTTGAAAATGAAGGAACAATCCGGAAAATACACCTTATAGCCCTGAGCGGCGTTGTACGCACTTATGAGATCCGTATTGAAGTGGCTCCACGCAACGACCTGGCTTCCGTATCGGCTGCCACATTGCTGGAATTTACGCCGGATAACTTTTTGCTTGCCCGTGAAGTAATGATAGATTTGGTTGAAAACCATGTGGTAATTTATGCTCTTACGGGACAGACATTACCTATAAACATATCTCTCCAGATGGAACTCAGCCCGGGAGCGCACCTGGACGATCAGCAGGCAGTTCAGAGCTTTACCATAAATGCTTACGATACCGCGATCCCGTTTACCGTTACTGCTGAAAGCGGAAAAAAAGAAACATGGTCCGTAGTTTTAACCGGTATCACACCTGTCGAAGATCTTTCGCAGACTCAGCCCGATGTTTGGGAGCGGATGGCACCCGCGGGACCTTACACGGTTTCTTTCAAAAATGAAGGCCCTGTGACGGAAAGTGTACGGGCCCATGCTTCCGCAGGGAAAATGATCGTATGTGTACGTGAACAGGGAACGGCTTTCCCCTGGAACGTGTCCCTGAATTATGGCCTGCAACCCTACATCTTGCCTGTAGAGATAGCTCCTGGAGATGTTTTCACTGTTTCGGGATGGGAAGAAACACACACGTTCTATCTTTTGGATGTATTGTCTTTGCAGGCCCGTGCCTGGGACCTGATCTGGGAAAGGTGGCTGAACCCGGAAAACAAGGTGATCTCGTTTGCTGTTCTGGAATACAACTCGGCACAAAACCAGATGGAACCGGGCGATCCCGTGATAGATACCCTGACTTCATCTGTAAGTGTTCCCCTGATATCCGGGAATGATTTTCCGTTGCAGATCACTTCATATATTATGACGGTTTCCGACAGTGCTAAATACCAAATGCCGGAACAAATATTTTTTGAAACCTACAAAAGTGAAATCCCTTTTACCGTAACCTCCCAGTCGGGCAATGAAAAACAATGGATGCTTAAACTGGATCCCTGGTTCAGTACAGGAACTGATATATTGTCTTTTACAGCGGAAAGTTACCACTCGGAACAAAACATGGTGCAGCTGGAATCCACCCGGGCTGCTATAGATTCGGATAATAAAACCCTCACGCTGGTGCTTAAGGCCGGGTATGACTTTCCCCTTGTCATTGACAATTTTGACCTGGAAATCTCTGAAAACGCCGTATTGCAGGAAGATTATTCGCAAGGTATCGTGTTCCATACGATCGATCAGGCTATCCCCTTGACAGTAGTGGCTGAAAGCGGAGATACCATGCAATGGACACTGCTGTTGGCCGATGAACGTACGGAGAACCTGGAAGCTCTTGTGCTGGATTATCGCATAGCAGGTTACCGGGGAACTACGGAAACAAACAACAACATAGTCATGGAAGAGTGGGGAGTAGTGGATACCCTGAACAGGACCGTGACGTTGATCATCAACGACTGGTCCTCAAAAATGCCGGTAACCGTTAACGGGGTCATGAACATTTCCAAAAACGCCACCCTGGAAGGCACAATGGTTAATGCCTGTGATCACCAGGTTGTCTTCCATTCCGTGGGTGATATGTTTGAATTTTCGGTTACTTCTGAAAGCCGCACAAATACTACCGTCTGGACCCTGATGCTGGAAGATCGTTCTCCCGCCAGGAGTTCAGAAGCGGAAGTGACCGGATTTTTCACCGGAAATCCTTCATCGGGTTTTGAATTCGACAAAAAATATTTGGAATCCTCTATCAGCACCATCACGCTGTTGGTAAGCACAAGGCCAGCTCCGGATGCGTTGCTGGCCATTAAACCACAGATCACTGTTTCCCAGGGAGCCAGGCTTCAGGGGATCACCTCGGGAGCCCTGCTTGCCTTATCCTTTGCTGAGCCTTATGTTTTCCGTGTCATGGCCAGGGACGAAACCGTCAGGGAATGGCAGGTAAAGCTTATATATGCCCCGCAGGTGTACAACAGCGGTTATGAAGAATGGGGTACTGTAGACGGTATCCAGAATATTCTGCCATCCAACGGAAACGGATGGACTACCGGCAACAATACCCAGGTTATTGGGACAACAAGAGAACCCGGAAAAGACAGTCCTTATGCTGCCCAGATGCTAACCCAACTCAGAACGGTCAAATTACTGAATCTCAAGGTGACCAGCCTTGCAGCCGGAGCCGTCATGTTGGGCGAATTCAATTTTAGTATAGATGTGGAGGCCGTAATGAATCCCACCAGTATGTCCGATTTCGGGATCCCGTTTACGGCAGATTCAAATCCCGTAGGTTTTGAAATTGATTACAATTACCAATCCGGGGGCCAACGGGTATACACCAAAGCTTATAAGAAATATATTGTTGGTATTCCAACTCCCGCTTTCAAAGATCCGGTAAATGTATCCGGACCGGATAAAGGAGTTATCGCTACCGAATTACACTATAATGATGGAAGCGCCTGGGAATACGACCTGAAAAACCGTCCTACCCTGATAGCCGAAAGCGAGATCCTGACGGAAGGAACCGCCGGGTGGACCCGTGCCCGCATGGTTTTTAATAAGGTTCCCGGAAAAGAGAACCTGAAAATGACACACCTGGTAGTGCGTATATCTTCTTCCTATAAGGGAGATGAATTCATGGGAGCCGACGGGAGCAAGCTGATCGTGGACAATTTTAAACTGATCTATTACCTTCCCGGCGATACGGCTACAATATTGGAATAATTATGATGGAATATACTTCAAAAATTACAGTCAGATATTACGAAACAGACCAAATGGGAGTAGTGCATCACTCAAACTACATCCGTTATTTCGAAACAGCACGTGAAGAAATGATGGAACATTACGGCGTTCCATATACCGAAACCGAATCGCGCGGAATCATTATGCCGGTGCATGCCGTTCACTGCGATTACATACATCCTGCACGTTACGGGGAAGTGTTGTCCGTTGAAACGCGTCTGGAAGAAATGCCCCGTTCACGCATTACGTTCCGTTACAACATCTTAAATCCGGACAACGTGCTGCTGGCCAAGGGCTATGTAACACTCGCTTTTGTGGATGTTTCCCGGGGTAAACCGGTAAGGGCTCCCCGTTTTTTAACGGAAGTATTGGAAAAATACATAAATTTGTAAAACAAGACTAAAGGGATATGAATAAATTATTGTTGTTTGGCACTCTGGGTGCCACCGAAATCATCATCATTGCTCTGATCGTTCTGCTTCTGTTCGGAGGCCGCAAGATCCCCGAATTGATGAAAGGCATAGGTAAAGGCGTAAAAAGTTTTAAAGAAGGTGTAAAGGGCATTGAAGACGACCTGAAAGAAGAAGATGATGAGATTAAGAAAGAGCTGAAGTAGCAGAGGTGGCCGATTCTTCCCGGGATAAGATTGAGATGACCTTTTGGGAACATCTGGATGAGTTCCGCAAGGTATTGTTTCGCTCTGCAATTGCCCTGATTTTATTAATGGTAATTGTCTTTGTGAATAAAAACTTTGTGTTTGAGACTGTCATTTTTGCTCCCAGAACATCCGATTTTATTCTTTACAGGTGGATTGGATCCCTGGCCGCATGGACCGGGTTTTCATCATTTACACCGGAACCTTTTGAACTTCAATTACAAAACATAGAGCTTTCCGCTCAGTTCTTTACCCATATAAGTGTTTCTTTCAGTATAGCCTTTGTGTTGGCTACTCCTTTTTTATTATACCAGCTTTGGCTTTTTGTTAAGCCCGCTCTTTATCCAAACGAGAAAAAATCCGTAGTGGGAGCCTTTGCCTGGTGTTCCCTGCTTTTCTTTCTGGGTGTGGTAGTCGGGTATCTTTTTGTTTTTCCCCTGACCATTAATTTCCTTGGCAGTTACCAGGTAAGCGACTTGGTGGAAAACCAGATCACCCTGCAATCCTATGTACACATGTTTACCTGGCTGGTGATCATAATGGGAATTGTGTTTGAAATGCCTGTTTTGTTGCGTGTTTTATCCCGAATGGGTATCATATCCAAGGAATTGTTGAAAAAATACAGGAAATATGCGGCCGTTATTCTGTTGGTTCTGGCCGCCATCATAACACCAAGCGGGGATGCATTCACATTGTTCGTCGTAGCATTGCCCTTGTATCTTCTCTACGAAATAAGTATACTTGTATGTTACAGTAAGTCGGCAGAAGAAGATGAAACCTCCAAAGCGTAAATCCTTTTTTCTGATCACAGGCGCGATCGTTCTTTTGTGCCTGATCCTGCTTATAATGCCTTTTTTCTGGAAACAGCCCGTTTTTTGGCTGTTGAAAAGCGATTGGATGAACGGTTACGGCAAAGCCCGGCTCATCGCTTTTTACAACCCGGCTCCTGCTGATATCCTACGCGAACACGTTGATCAGTACAACGGAGGATTCAAACCAGGTGATTTTCGGGCAGGCCTCGTATATGTACCGGGAAAAGGATACAACTACAAAGATTCACTGGGACTGCTTCTGACTCGTGATTTTTACCTTCTGGCAGAACCTTTCAGCAAAGGGCTTGCCCGTGTAAAAACGGGATCGGGTTACGGAATGCTGAATCCCAAAGGAAAATGGGTTATTCTTCCGGAATACGATACCGTAATAACTCAGGAAAAAGTACTCATAGTAAAACGTGACAACAGGTACGGAATAACAAGCCGCAAAGGTCGTTTCCTTATTCCTTTGCAGGAAGAAAAGATCTCAAACACCTATTACTCACAGGCATTGCCTTTCATGTTGAGATACGGTACGAACGGGTCTTTTTCCGTTATCCATCCAAAAGGGACACGATCAGAGGCAGCCCTATACGACAGTCTTTATTTCCGGGACAACACCCTGTTCGCGGGCAGAAAGGATCTTTGGGGTGTTCTGGACAATACCGGATCGGAGATCATACCCGTTATTTATGATAGTCTGTTTGTCTATAAGCCGGAATTATTCACAGTGATCCGTAATGGACAGCAGGGATTTCACTTTCCCGGCGAAACCCAACCGCTTATCCCTGCAAAATATGAAAAAGTGGATGTCTGCACCCCGGATACTTACAGGGTCTACCTGGACAATCATTACGGACTGCTGGACCGGGAAGCGGCAACACTTATAGAGCCGGTATACGATACGATATATGCTCATCACGGAGATGAATGGATCGTTACGGGGAATCACAACCGTTATGCCTTACGCAATACAAATGACCTGTCGTATCCCTCGGAATTTTTTGAAATGGTAGGTCCATGCAGGGAAGGTATGACTGTCGTTCGTAATGAAGACGGGTACGGTGTTGTGTCTGAAGACGGAACCGTTACGGTAATCCCGCAATACGATTCCATAAGCCACTACAGCAGCGGCCTGGCGGTAATTTATGATAACAGTCAATACGGAGTCATTGACAAAACAGGAACCTTTACCATCCCGTTTTCCCTGAAACTGGTGGAACTGTATGATTTTCACGACGGCATTGCACTGGCTGCACAATTGAACCTGATGACATCACGCATCAGGAAACAATATGGATTTATTGACAAAGACGGCAACACCGTAGTTCCTTTCATCTATGAAGACGGACATAAAGTCTTTTCCAACGGGCTGGCAGGAATGCGCCTGAACGGTGCCTGGGGTTTTATCAACATAAAAGGGGAAAATGTCATTCCTTTCCTGTACGATACCGTTACACGGTTTTCAAACGGCAGGTCACAGGCAGTTTACCACGGATTGATACATACTATTGATACACAGGGGAGAACAGTAGAATGATATCTCTTTCCAATATAACCGTATCGTTTGCACATCTGGATCTGATGACGGATGTGTCTTTTGTGTTGAATCGCCGGGACAGGGTGGCTTTGGTAGGAAAAAACGGGGCCGGGAAATCCACTTTATTAAAGATCATGGCCGGGATCCAGGAACCCACCGCAGGTACGGTAGTACGTTCAGGGGGCCTGAAGATCGGTTACCTGCCCCAGCAAATGGCACATGCCCGGGACAAATCGGTGCTGGAGGAAGCCCTGACTGTATTTGCGGCTGTTGAGAAACTTCGCCGGGAAACGGAAAGGATCACAAAAGAGCTTTCCCTGAGGGAAGATTACGATTCCGATGCGTACAAAAAATTGATGGTAGACCTGACCGAGGCTACCGACCGCTTGCATATCCTGTCTTCTGACAATCCCCGCGGGAATGCCGAGAAAACGCTTGTAGGCCTGGGTTTTAAACCCGCTGAACTGGACCGGCCCACCCACACCTTTTCCGAAGGATGGAACATGCGCATTGAGCTGGCAAAATTGCTGCTGTCCCGTCCCGATGTGCTGTTGCTGGACGAACCCACCAATCATCTGGACATTGAAAGCCTCCGGTGGCTGGAACAATACCTGGAATCGTTCCCCGGATCTCTGCTTGTTATTTCGCACGACCGGACCTTTCTGGATAACGTCACCAAAAGGACCATTGAGATATCACTGGGTAAAATATACGATTACAAAGCGCCTTATTCCCAATATCTTGAACTGCGTCAAGAACGTCTGGAACAGCAAACAGCAGCCTGGGAAAACCAGCAACGCACCATAGAAAAGACGGAAGATTTTATTGCACGTTTCCGTTACAAACCCACTAAATCCAACCAGGTACAAAGCCGTATCAAACAGTTGGAAAAGATGGAACGCATAGAAATTGAGCCCATAGATAATGCACAAATCCGGATCTCATTTCCCAAAGTTCCACGAAGCGGAAAAATTGTATTCAAATGCCATAACGTGGCAGCGGGTTACGATAAAGGTCCTATCTTTATGGGAGCAGAGATACTAGTGGAACGCGGGGAAAAAGTGGCGTTTGTGGGCAGGAACGGGGAAGGAAAGACAACCATGATGAAACTGCTGACCGGGCAGAAAACGGCTATGGAAGGCAAATTTGAAACAGGTTACAATGTACTGTTGGGCTACTATGCACAAAACCAGGACGAATTGCTGGATAATACCCTGACTGTATACCAGACATTGGATGAAATTGCCGTAGGTGATGTGCGTACCAGGTTGCGGGATATTCTGGCTTCGTTTCTGTTCAGGGGAGAAGAGGTAGATAAGAAAGCAGGTGTGTTGAGCGGTGGTGAACGGTCCCGCCTGGCCATGGCCAAACTGATGCTCCAGCCCTACAACGTTCTGGCCCTTGACGAACCTACCAACCACATGGATATCCGATCCCGGGAAGTGATGAAAGAAGCCTTGCGGCAATACAGCGGGACGCTGGTGGTCGTTTCCCATGACAGGACTTTTCTGGACGGACTGGTAAACAAGATCTACGAATTCCGGGACGGGAAGGTAAAAGAACATTTGGGAGGGATCATGGATTTCATGGCAAGAAGAAAACTGGAAACCCTCCGGGAACTGGAAGAAAATACGGCAGCAGAAAACAATAGCCGGGCAGGACAGGAAAATAAGGAAAAAGATGCCCAAACACTTTACCGGTTGAAAAAAGAGCGTAATAAAGTATTGCGCAGGTTGCAACAGAATGTGACGCGATGGGAAAACCGGATAGAACAACACGAAAAGGGTCTGGCCATAATGGATGAAAAATTATTATCTCCCCCGGCCGAAGGGTTCAGTACGGCTTTTTACCAGTTGTACGACAAAGAAAAGAGGGCGCTTGATGAAGCTATGACAGCTTGGGAACAAGCTCATAATGAATTAGATACATTTATTAAAACAGAAGTGGATGCCTGAAAATCGCATTTACGGGATACATCCTGTCCGGGAAGCCCTGACAGGAAACAAAAAACTGGAAAGAATACTTATCCGTAAGGGGATAGACAGTCCGGCCGCAGCTGAGATCACGGAGCTGGCAAGAATGCAAAGCATTCCGGTCCAGTATGTACCGCAGGAAAAACTCAACCACATGACGGGAAACAGAACCCATCAGGGCGTAGTGGCCGTTTTGGCGCAGCTGGATTACGTCTCGCTGGAAGAAGCTGTGCAAGCAGCCTCGGCAAAAAGCAATTATCCAACGGTACTGCTCCTGGACGGTGTCAGCGATGTGCGCAATTTCGGAGCGATAGCACGCACTTGCGAATGTGCCGGGGTAGGGGCCCTGATCCTGCCGGCCAAAGGTGGTGCTGCAGTCAACCAGGATGCCATCAAAACTTCGGCAGGGGCTTTGCTGCGCATTCCCACCTGCAAGGTGCCCAACCTGAAAACGGCTATATATTATCTGAAAGAATCCGGTTATACCATTACAGGTACGGTAGCCGATGCAGAACGCACCATGTACCAGGCGGATTTCTGCCGCCCGGCGGCAATAATTATGGGGGCCGAGGGAAAGGGAATTTCGGACGGTGTGATGCAAATGTGTGACCAGCTGGTTTCCATTCCGCAATTGGGAGAGATTGGGTCCCTGAACGTATCTGCGGCTACGACCGTTGTATTGTATGAAGCCGTAAGGCAACGTATAAATAAGTGAGATGATGCTTTTCCGGAATAATGCCTTAAAACGTTTGGCCGGGGAAACCGCTGTTTACGGGATGAGTACCATCCTGGCCAGGGTTTTGAACTTTTTGCTGGTTCCCCTGTATACCCGCGTGCTTACCGATCAGGCGGCTTACGGGGTGGTTGCCGAGTTTATGGCTTACATCGCCGTGTTGCAGGTGCTACTGGTCATGGGCCTGGAAACCGGATGTTTCCGGTACGCATCGCTGGCGGGGCAGAAGAACGACAGGGAGGGGGCATCGCGTGTTTTTTCTACTTCGCTGACTACGGTAACCCTTGTGGCCGGTCTGTTTTTTGCTGCAGTTGTTCTGTGGAGGCAGCCCATTGCTGGAGCGTTGGGGTACGGCAACAACCCGCAATGCATCTTGTACGTTGCCGGGATCCTTCTACTGGACAGCATAACGGCCATTTTATTCGCCCGTCTGCGTTACGAACACAAAGCCCTGAAGTTTGCCGTCTTTAAAACCATAAAGATCTGTTGCGAACTGGGATTCAATTTGCTCTTTTTCCTGTGGGCTTCTGGATTTATGCAGGCAAACCCGGGTTCGTTCCTGGAACGTTTTATCCCCTCAGTCCCGGATTACAATTACGTGCTGTTTGCCATATTCCTTTCCTGCATAGTAGCCCTGTTGCTCTTTATTCCCGATCTGATCAGAAAAAATGCTTTTCTGTTTGACCGGAAACTCTGGTCCCGCCTGATGATCTATTCACTGCCTTTGATGATCGCGGGATTGCCGGGGATCCTGAACGATTTCAGCGATCGGTTGCTGTTCCGGTTCCTGATACCCGAAGATGTTTCCTGGAGGGCCCAAATGGGGATATACCAGGCCGGGATCAAGCTGGCCGTTCTGATCAATTTGTTTATTCAAATGTTCCGTTACGCGGCCGAACCCTTCTTTTTCGGACAGTCGGAGGACAAGAATGCCCCGGGGACTTACTCCCGTGTCCTGGATTATTTTACGGGGTTTACAATGCTTGTCTACCTGGGGATACTGCTCTATATAGATCTTTTTGGACTGATCCTGGGTGAAAATTACCGGGAAGGAATTGTAGTGGTGCCTGTCATGGCATTGGCTTACGTTATGCTGGGTATCTATTTCAATATAAGCATCTGGTTTAAATTGTCCGGGAAAACCGGTTATGCCGTGCTGATCACATCGGCCGGCCTGGCCGTGACATTATTGGTTAACTTGCTGTTCTTACCCCGTTACGGGTATATTGCCGCTGCCTGGGGTCATCTGGCCAGCTACCTGACAATGACCGTTATATGTGCTCTTATGGGGCGCAAACGCTATCCCATACCTTACAACTGGCCAAGGAACGGTTTTTATATTGCTGCAGGAGTAGGACTGTATTTATTCTCACAATTGTTCAGCCGGATGGACCTGTTGCCCAAGCTGGTGATAAATACCGGAATTCTTTTGGTATACCTGGCTACCTGGGCAGGGGTGGAAGGTTTCTACGGAAAGTTGCGCAAACTATGGCGGCGGCAATAGCTACGTTCAGGGATTCCGACCCTTCCCGGTAAGCGGGAATAAACAAACGTGTCTGAATGTATTCCGGCAACCCGGGGCTGATACCCCTGGATTCGTTTCCCATAACGACAATCCCGTCTGAAGGCAGGGAAAGTGTGTTGATATCCATGCCTCCCTGCAGAACGGTTCCCAATACAGGGAGCTGTGTTTCTTTCAGGAGGGTTTCAAGAGACGTATAATAAACCGGGACCCTCAGGATAGCACCCATAGTGGATTGAACCGTCTTGGGATTGTAAAGTTCCACACAGTCCGGGGAAGCATAGACGGCAGCAATGTTAAACCAGTCGGCCAGTCGCAGTATGGTCCCGAAATTCCCGGGATCCTGCACCCCGTCAAGTGCCAGGTAAAGATCCCCTTTTTGCGGAACAGCCGGCTTGATGTCCGGAATGCCAACCAAGGCCAGTGCTCCGGAGGGGGTGGATTGAGCCGAGATGCGTTCCATTTCCGAGGCAGATACATATTCCGCGATCGGAGCTTTCCGGGCATACAAAACACCTTCCTGCAGGAACAGTCTTTTGATGACGAACGGTCCGGGCGCTGCCAGCAACTCGGCAATTATTTTTTTTCCTTCTATTATAAATTCCTTCCTTTCCTGGCGGAATTTTTTCTGATTCAGGGCTTTAATGTATTTTATTTCGGCTTTGCTCAACATGGTATCAATACCCCAGTACCTTTAACATAGATTTATAGGTCTGCTCCTTGGAAAACAATTTGGTGTAGTATTCCCCGTCTTCTTCACCTATGATGACCATTTTTGGGGCAGGCATCAGGCAATGCTGCACGCCTCCGAAGCCGGATATGGATTCCTGGTAAGCTCCCGTATTGAAGAATCCAATATAAAGCGGTTCCCCGTTTTCATTTTTGGGAAGGAAGACGGCATTGGCATGCGCTTCTGCATTGTAGTAGTCCTGCGAATCACAGGTCAGACCTCCCAGGAAAACACGTTGATAGGGTTCGTCCCATTTGTTGATGGGAAGCAGTATGAAACGCCGTTTGATACCCCAGGTGTCCGGTAAAGTAGTCATAAAGGAAGAATCGATCATATACCACCTTTCCCGGTCGTTCTGTTGTTTGTCTCCCAGAACCTGGTAAATATTTGCCCCGCTTTCGCCTACCGTGAACGATCCGAATTCGGTAAATATGTCGGGTTCTTTTACATTACGGCTGGCACATATACTTTTGATCTGGGCAATTATCTCTTCTGTCATGTACTCATAATCGTAATCAAAAGAAAGAGAATTTCTTACCGGGAACCCTCCGCCAAGGTTCAGGGAGTCCAGGTCTTCGCAGAAATTCTTTAGGTCGCAATATACGTTCACGCACTTGGCCAGTTCGTTCCAGTAATAGGCATTGTCCTGGATCCCCGTATTGATGAAAAAATGGAGCATTTTGAGCTTGAACTTGGGGTTGCGTTTGATGTATTTGTGGTAAAAGGGGACTATGTCACTGTAACGGATCCCCAGCCGGCTGGTGTAAAATTCAAATTTGGGTTCTTCTTCCGCTGCTATGCGAATACCTATTTTACATTCATCATTTACCGTTTTGTCCAGGGCTTCTATTTCAGGCATATTGTCCAGTATGGAAATGGTGTTTTTCCAGCCCGAATTCATAAGATTGGCAATGTTTTCGACATATTGCTGTTTCTTATACCCGTTGCAGATCACGTACAAGTCCTTGTCCACGATCTTTTGTTCGTAAAGCGACTCTATCAGGTTAATGTCAAAAGCCGAAGATGTTTCAATATGTATGTCGTTTTTTAACGCTTCTTCCAGTACAAATGAAAAATGGGATGATTTTGTACAGTAACAGTAATGGTATTCCGCATCGTAATCGACCTTGGCCATGGCTACGTTGAACAACCTTTTTGCTTTTTGTATCTGTTTACTTATCTGGGGCAGGTAATAAAACTTTAAAGGAGTTCCGTATTGCTGGATCAGATTCATTACGGGTATATCATGGAACAAAAGTTCCCCGTCTTCAACCCGAAATTCTTCCTGCGGAAAATCAAAACTTTGCTGGATCAGATCAATGTACTTATTCTTCATCTTTGTAATGTAAGTGAGTTACTTTTACTAAAATTATCCAATGTAAACGAATCGGATTGCAAATATAAAGGAATATTTACAGGTAGTATAGTATTTGTCCTTTTTTTCTACTTTTGTATTATGCTTAAAAGCCGGGGTTTTCTCATTATTTCAGTTGTTT
>Ga0116162_10001804_pt1 | contig 13753 bp, 10 predicted proteins | sample AD_UKC105_MetaG_FD_89875 | JGI IMG/M metagenome (GOLD analysis project Ga0116162, IMG submission 89875) | Active sludge microbial communities of municipal wastewater-treating anaerobic digesters from Hong Kong - AD_UKC105_MetaG | ecosystem: Engineered > Bioreactor > Anaerobic > Digestate... | reverse complement strand
TTACTTATGCAAACGATATGAATGGCGATGGGTATGCAACTGATTTAATTTATATACCTGAAGAAAAAGGCGAAATAAACTTTATTAGCTCAGCCGATGAAGATGCGTTCTTTAAGTTTATGGAGCAGGACAAATACTTAACCAAAAACAAAGGAGGATACGCCGAAGCTTATGCAGCCAGGGCTCCTTGGGTACACCGGTTCGATTTGCGTGTAGCTCAGGATTTTTCTGTTAACGTTGGTGGAACCAAAAATACCTTGCAAGTAAGCCTTGACATCCTGAACTTTGGAAACCTAATTAATTCTGAATGGGGTGTAAGCAAAAATATGTTTGCTGCTAACGACGGCCAAATACTTAATTACGAAGGCTATGATGATAATAAAGTTCCTAGCTTTTCAATGGCTACCGATGCCGATGGAAACTTCTTAAAAGAAACATATTCAACTTATTATAATTACGACCAAACTTGGAGCTTCCAACTTGGTGTGCGTTATATTTTCAAATAAGCTAATAAAAAAGTTTTTAGCATACTAAAAAAGGGGCAGCCTATTTGGCTTTGCCCCTTTTATATTTTTTAAAATATAATCATTGGAAATAATACTTAAAGATTGTTACTTTGCGTTATTGTAAAATAATGATGAAAAGAGATTGAAACGTAAGTTTTTTACCAACCTGATTCTATTACTAGCTATCAATGTTCTCATAAAACCTTTCTGGCTTTTTGGGATTGACAGAACTGTACAGAATGTTACCGGTGACCAATATGGATTGTATTATTCGTTATTGGCACTTTCGTTAACATTAAACATACTGCTTGATTTTGGTATTACCAATTACAACAACAGGAACATAGCCCGTTATAATCATTTGTTGCCAAAACATTTGGGCAATATTTTTGGTTTAAAACTGGCACTGGCAATTGTATATGCCGCGGTGTGCTTAACATGGGCAGCTATTGTTGGTTACAATAATGTTCAAATACATTTACTTATATTCCTTATTGTTAACCAGTTTTTGCTTCAGTTTATTCTGTATTTACGCTCCAATTTAAGTGCATTGCACCTTTTTACCACCGATAGTCTGGTTTCGGTACTCGACCGTTTTTTTATGATTATTATTTGTGGAATATTGCTGTTTACCAATGTAACGGGTGGCGTTTTTAAAATCGAATGGTTTGTGTATGTGCAAACAATTTCGTACCTCATGGCGGCAACAATAATTTTTCTGATTGTTCTTCGTAAAGCAGGAAAAATTAAGCTTACTTTCAATTTAAGGTTTAGCTTGGTTTTTTTAAAAAAAACATATCCTTATGCAATTTTAATTTTATTAATGGCATTTTATAACCGCTTCGACACGGTTTTAATTGAGCGTTTGTTGCCCTACGACGAAGGTTTAAGGCAGGTTAGCCTTTATGCACATGGTTTCAGACTACTCGATGCCGTTTCGATGTTTGGCGTTTTGTTTGCCGGCATGCTTTTGCCAATTTTTTCGCGCATGATTAAGCAAAAACAAAGTATTGCCGATATGGTAAGCTTTGCATTCAGCCTCATTATTTTTATATCGCTAAGTATCTCAATTTCTTCATCTTTTTACCAAAACGATATCATGCAATGGATGCAATACGATCATGCTGAGGAGTCAGCACCTATTTTTGCAACGCTAATGTTTTGCTTTATCCCAATATCGACAACTTATATTTTTGGGACACTCTTAACAGCCAACGGCAGTATCAGGCAGTTAAACATTATGGCAGCGGTTGGAATGATTTTGAATATAACATTGAACTTGTTTTTTATACCAAAGTTTCAGGCCTTGGGCGCAGCTTATATAAGCTTGATTACCCAGTCGATAACCGCATTGGCACAGGTGCTTATAGCCGTAAATATATTCAAGTTTAAGGTACCTTGGATGTCGGTACTTCGTATTGCTGTTTTTGCTGTTTTGGTTGTTGCACTTGGGTATCTTTCCAACCAATTATTGTCGAATCGCTTTTTCGGGTATATTTTAATGTTGTTTGCTTCGCTTATGCTTGCATTTATGGTAAAACTAATCGATTTGCGCAAACTTTTCAATATTTTAAGAGATCGCGAATAATTTTCGAACAATTTTAACATACTGGTTTGTTTCAAAAATTAATTTCACTAAATTTCAAAAGGTGTTTGAAATAAAAAACAACGTATGTTTAAAAAAAACGGCTTAAACGAAATTGGAGACATTAAAAATAAGGTAGTTGACCTTTTAATGGTTTTTTATCTAATTTTTTCAATTCCATTAATTTTCTTATCAATTTCCCGTTCAGCAATAACTGGTTGGGCTTTGAATTATTCAATCCAAATTGTTTTGTTTATTGCTTTTTGTTTTGTGGTTATTTTTCGCCATAAAATTCATTATAAATTAAAGGCAATAGTTACTGCTATAATACTGCTTGTTTTTTTTGTTACCGGAATACATTTTTTGGGATTGCTTTCAAGTGGCGTAGTTTTTTTGTTGTTAGTAAGTGTTTTTTCGTCGTTGTTTATTGGCTTGGCTTATGGTTATGCTTCGTTAGCCATACTTGTTACTGTTTTTTTTACTTATGGCCTGTTGTATCAAACAGGTATGCTTAAATATACTTTCGATGTTGAGCAAATGCTGAACAATAACAAGCTTTGGATTACTATTGGAATAACTTATTTTATTGCCAGTTATAGTATCGTTTTTATTGTAGGAAGGCTTGAGGGCGCATATACTCGCTTACTCGAAGAATCGAAGAAAAGTGAAGAAGAATACAAGTTATTGTTCGATCAGGCTAACGAAGGGGTGATAATTACAACTATTGATGGCCGAATATTGTTGGTGAACGACAATTTTAGATTGATGTCGGGCTATGAAAATAGCGAGGTTGTTGGTCGAAATTTGTCAGAGATGACAGTGGCTGATGATTTATTAAACAAACCTTTGAAATTTGAAGAACTGGCAAGCGGAAAAACCGTGGTTTCAGAAAGGCGTGTTTACGACAAACAGGGCAATATTCGGGATATAACAATTAAAGGCAATAAACTACCCGACGGACGTTTGCAATTCCTTATTAAGGATGTTTCGAAACAAAAGCAAATTGAAAAAGAAATTGAGGCTGAACGTGAATTTGGAAAAACCCTTGTTGAGGCTATGCCTGGCGTTTTTTATGTTTTCGAAAATTACGATAAACTGGTTCAGTGGAACGATAGTTTGTTACACATGAGCGGTTATACTGCCGACGAAATTCAAAAAGTTCATCCAAACAGTTTGTTCGATAACGCTAATTATGAAAGCGATGCCGATAATATAGGGTTGTCGGAGAAAAAAGGATCGGCTTATTATAGGGCAGATTTAATTACCAAAAACGGTGAGCGTATTCCCTTATACAACTCGGCAATTAGTTACAAGCGTAATAACAAAATATACATGCTTGGTGTGGGATACGATATTTCAAACCTTGTTATTGCCGAAAAAGCTTTAAAAAATAGTGAGATTAATTTCCGCAATATTTACAATAATACCAGCGATGCGATATTTATTTATAATCACGATTTTAAAATTCTTTCGGCTAACGAACGTTTTTACCATCTTACAGGCCTTGACCCTAAGGACATTGACTCAATCAATTTTTTCGATTTCCTATTTGACCAGAATGCTCTTCAAAAAGTAGCCTCCGAGGTCGAAGGTGTCGATAAGGGGCGTGTAGTTGTTGCCGAGTATATGATAAAAAACCAGAACGGGCGCAGTTTCCCGATTGAAGTGCGAAGCCGGCCAATTGTTTACCAAGGTCAAAATGCTGTTGTTACTTCGTTTAACGACATCAGTGCACGTAAAAATCTCGAAAAACAGGTTTATACCGTTTCAGTTAAAGCCGAAGAAGACGAACGTGGCCGTATTGCAAAAGATTTGCACGATGGGCTTGGGCCTTTGCTTTCGACTTGCAAAATATACTTGCACAATTTAAAAAATGCTAAATTGAGTGAAAAAGAAAGCATGTCGTTTAGCAAACTTTCTGAATTGATCAACGAATCGCTAACAGGTGTTAAAGAAATATCTAACAATCTTAGCCCACACATTTTACGTAATTTTGGGCTCGAACATGCCTTAAAAAGTTTTATCGAAAAACTCTCGCTTTACACCGAAATAAGTATTGCAACCAATTTGAATACTTCAAAAAGATACAACGAAATTATTGAAATTACTTTGTATCGGGTTGTTACAGAGTTGATAAACAACACTATTAAACATGCAAAGGCAGGTAATATATCTGTTTCGATTATTGAAGAGCCTCATAAACTTTTAGTTATATATATCGACGATGGTCAAGGTTTCGATTACGAACAAAAAATTGAAGAAAACAAAGGTTTGGGTTTGTTTAATATGGTGTCGAGGATTAACTCGGTGGGAGGAAATATCAGCTTTAAGAAGCAGCCGCAAGCCGGCATAGTTGTTAACATTGAAATACCTGTTTAGCTATGGTTAATATTATAATTGTTGAAGATCATACCCTTTTTCGCGAAGGGCTAAAAAGTTTGTTGGCCGGTAACGATCAGTTTAATGTAATTGCCGAATTTGCTAATGGAAAAGATTTTGTTGATTCAATTTTTGATTACGATCCCGATTTGGTATTAATCGATATAAATATGCCACACATGAATGGGATTGAAGCAACTGCCGAAGCCAAAATAAAAAAGCCCGATTTGAAAATTATTGCCCTTTCGATGTATAGCGATCAAAAATATTATTACGAAATGATTAAAGCCGGAGCATCGGGCTTTGTACTTAAAGAAGCTACAACCGATGAGCTCGAAAAGGCAATTGTTGATGTAATGAACAACGAAAGTTTCTTTTCGCCCAAATTGTTACAGCAGGTAATATTGAATATCCCAAATATGGAAGCCAAACAAAAAATTATTCAACAACTCGATATTACTGAACGTGAAATGGATGTGCTTAAACTTATCTGCCAGGGAATGACCAATAACGAAATATCCGATAAGCTTTTTTTAAGTTCTAAAACTGTAGAAACACATAAAAGCCGTTTGTTGAAAAAAACCAAAACAAAAAACAGCACAAGCCTTATCATTTTTGCACTTAAGAATAAAATTATTGAGTTATAATTTTGTGCAATCAGGGAAAACCCTTACTGCAAAGTGGGGTAAAATACTATTTAATCAGTATTTTGTCTTATTTTGTTAATGAACATGTGCTGTATATTTGTAAATAGAAAATTAAGGAGAATGCAAACAATAAACCGAAAAATAAAAGTAGCTATTTGCGACGATAACCTTCCTTTTCTTGAAGGCTTGGGAGCTTTTGTCGAATCGGACGAAAGGTTCGAAGTAGTTGCTAAATTTTCATCGGGCGAAGAGTTGCTAAAATACAATAAGTTGCACAGTGTTGAGCTGCTTTTGCTCGATGTTGAAATGCCCGGAATGAATGGGGTTCAAACGGCTAAGCTGTTGAATTTCGAGTATCCGCGCATAAAAATTATTGCCATCACAATGTATCAAGATAAAGTTTATTTGACACAACTTATCGAGTCGGGTTTTTTAGGTTTTGTGAATAAAACCAATGTGAGCGATGAGTTGTTCGATACAATTGAAAAGATAATCAGCGGGGAATTGTGTTTTCCCGAATCGATTAATTGATTGTGTTGATTTGAGTGGTTTTTTTCATTTTTTTGGTGTTTAAGGAAAGAGGGGAGAGGGAGGTAGTTAGTGCCTCCCTTTTTAGTATTTATAAGTTCCGTTCATTTGGTGCTCTACGTTTTCGTAGTCTGTCCATTTCACAATAAAGTTACGTTCGTTTTGTCCTTCAATTTTAATTTTTTCAAGGTTGAAAGTTACAATTGCATTGTAGTAATAGCTCATGTTGTCGTTTGTACTGTTGTGCCTGAAAACAAGTCCTGCGTTGTCCGAATCGTTGTCGGTAAGCTCCAGATTGATAAAGTGGGTTTTGTATTCGCCCCAGTAGCTAAATTCAATATTTAACATGTTTTTGTTGGTCCACATTTCGGTAATGTTTACCGGGTCATTGCCCAGACTGTCGTCGTCTATTTTGTTTTCCTCAACAATGTGTTTGTACAGCACATTGTTAAGGTTATTTATTTTTACATAGAACACTTTCGACGAGTCGCCCATGTCGCCAAGTTTAGTGTAGTTTACAATAACACGTTGGTTGTTGAATGTTTCAAAATGCTTAACAGCATTGGCTACTGGTAGTAACGTATCGCCGTTGTCGGCATAAATAACAAAGTTGTACCCCATGGTATTAATGGTGTCAACCAATCCCATGTTAATCCAAATTTTGCCTAACGAGTAATTTTCGTCATCGTTTTTATTACACGAAAGCAATAATGCCATGAGTAGCAATAGTGGTAAAAAAAATACTTTCCGTTTCATCGTTTTCCCTTTTTTAATCAACAATTATATGATTTTTTACGAAAAGAAATGGTTGCGTAAAAACAAAAAAAAGCTGTACCGGCAAGTGCCAATACAGCTTTTTTACGATATATGATTCTGTTAGTAAAACTTCGAACGTTTGTCAACAATTTCGACATTGTTTTTGATGGCTTGTAAGGCTTGGAAATTTGCCCTGTAGCTCGATGATTCGTACAATGCAGTTTTTTCTTGCTCGATTGTTTCTTCGGTTTGACCGTTAATTTCGGTTATTTTGATAAAGTAAACACCGTTACGGCCTGCAATAGGGTTCGAAAGTACTCCAACTTCGAGGGCCGAAGCAGCACCATTAATCGAAGGTTCGTAACCAATGGCATTAACCGATCCATAGTTGAAATTAAATCCGTTTGCCGATTCGAGCTCTAGGCCAAGGTTTTGGGCTGTTTCTTCAATACTAGCAGCTTTTGCTTTTGCAAAATCGGCCAATAGTATAGCTTTCTTTTTTTCTTTAATTACTTCGTTTTCAATTCTTGCTTTTACGGCATCGAAAGCCTGGTTACCTTCTTTTTGGCTTGAAACAAGAGCAGCAACAACAAATTTGTTATCAATTTCGAAAACAGGTGAATTGTCAGTTCCGCTTACCAAATCGCCAACTTTGCTATCGATAAAGGCAGCCCTTACAAGGTTACGCGATGCACCCAAACCTGTAATTTGGCGATCGTTTTCTTTGATAACAGCAGCACGTTTGCTTAAGCCCATTTCGTCGGCCTTTGAGTTAAAACCTTCGAGGTTCGAAGCTTCGGCGGCAAATTTACTTGCATCGGAGTATAATTTCTGGTAAGTAGCAGTGCTCGGAACAATTTCCCTGTCGAGAATTGCCAATTGTACGTGTTTCGATTTTTTGCTTTGAGCAGTTACTTTAATTAAGTGGAAGCCAAATTGTGTTTGCACCATTACCACTTCGTTAAGTTCTGCCCTAAAAGCTGCTTTTTCGAAAGGAGCTACCATAACGCCACGTCCAAACCAGCCAAGGTCGCCACCGTTTGCAGCCGATCCATCTTGTGAATTATCTTTTGCAGCTTGTTCGAAGCTTATTGCTTTGTTTTCGATAGCATTTTTGAGGCTGTCGGCAACTGCGAAAGCCATTTGAGCTTCGTTGGCATCTTGAGCACGTATAAGGATGTGACTTGCTTTTACCGAGTCGGGCAACATCATTGTGTCGTTAAGTTTAGCCAATTTGTATACATTTCCTTCGCGGTAAGGACCATAAACTTCGCCTGTTTCAGCCGAAAATGCCCAAGCCGAAAGTTCTTCGCTAAGCATGTCGCTTTTAGTATAAACATCGTCGAAGCGGTTGTCGGAGTTCATATTTACAAACTGAACGTTGTCGGTAGCATTTTCGAACTCTTTTTTAATATTGTTGATCCATTTTTCTACGTCTTTTTCGTCTTGTTCCGAAGGTACAATATTGAAAACAACATAGTTAATGGTTTTTTGAGCTTCTTGTTTGTACTGGTCGATGTTCTTGTTGTAGTAATCTTTCAGTTCGCTTTCGGTGAAAGTAACAGCGCTATCGGGTATGCTGTTAAATTTTTTCTGAATAAATTGAAGGTTAGCTACTTTTTCCTTAACTGCAAGGCTTTGTTTCGCTTGTAATGAGTTTGCATACAGAGCCTTGCCAACAAGATCGGTGTACTTCGTGTTCAGTTTTGCCTTCATCACCTCACGTTCAATATTCAACCAGCTTTCCATTTGCGGAGCGTCGGGATTGTCTTGCAGGTACTTCAAAAATTGAATTACCTGGGCTTTGTCAACTTCACCTGTTTGTTGGTTGCCAAATACCTGAACAATAATTGGATGGAGTTTATTGCCCTGAACCATTTCAAACATTTCGTCGGAAGTTACTTCAATGCCTAAATTTTCGTAAACTTTACCCATAAGGGTTTCGTTAACCAACGATTCCCAAGTTTGATTCAAAATTTGCTGATAAGCATTTTCGTCAAGGGTATTGGTTTGATTGTTTTGTTTGTAAATATTGGCAATTTGATCGAATCGTTGCTGAAATTCGGGATACTCGATTGATTCTCCGTCTATTTCTGCAATTTCCATTTGTTTTCCCATGAAAACTGAACTACCCGATTGTAGTAAATCGCCTAAAATAAAAGCTGCCAAAGCTACAAATATCACTATGGCTATCAACAAACCTGCACGGTCTCTTAGTTTCTGTAAAGTTGCCATTTGTACTTATTTATTTTACTTATAAATGGTTTAAAATTTCGAGCTACGAAGATAATAATTTTAGGTTTGTATCCTAATGTAAAATATTTTTGAATTGTATTCTGTTAATATATTTTCATTAAAACCAGTTCTATCCTTATATCTGAGGCTTTTAGCACTCTAAATTCGAAGTTTTCAATGTTAATTAAGGTATTTATTTTTGGAATACTTTCGCATTTGTCGATTATTAAGCCGGCTAAAGTGTCGTATTCGTCGTTTTCGGGAAGGTTGAAATGGTATTTTTCGTTTAGCCAATTTATTTCGTGACGGGCTGAAAGTATCCATTCGTTTTCCTTAATTTGTTTTGTTACCAGTTCGTCAATATCATGTTCATCTTCTATGTCGCCAAATATTTCTTCTAAAATATCTTCGGTGGTAATTAATCCCGATGTGCCACCAAACTCATCAACCACAATAGCAATCGATTTTCGTTTTTGGGTAAAAATTCCCAGCAGCTTACTAACCGACATGGTTTCGGGCACAATAGATATTGCGTTGATCAAATTTTTTATATCGCTGGCATTGTCAAACATTTGTAAAGTATGGACGTAACCAATAATATTGTCGATCGATTCGCGATAAACCAATATTTTTGAGTAGCCTGTTTTAATGAACAATTGTCGTATCTGCTCCAGTGGGGTTTCCTCGTCAACGGCTTGAATCTCGGTTCGAGGAACCATGCAGTCGCGTACCTTTATGTTTGAGAAATCGAGCGCATTTTTAAAAAGGGTAATTTCTGTTTCTTCATCTTCGGTATTGTTTTGCATTTGCAGGTTATCGGGTTGGTTGATGTAGTGATTTAAATCAACTTTAGTGAAAATTTTATTTTCTTTGTCGCTGCTTATTTGGGTTTTGAATAACAACCTGATCATTTTTTTTGAAACGAACATTGAAAAATGCGATACTGGGTACAATAAAATATAAAAAAACAAGACCGGTAACGAGAATATTTTTAAAAACCCATTTGCATTGAACCGGAAAAGTGTTTTTGGCAAAAATTCGGCCGTGAATAGAATTACTATAGTTGATAAAAGGGTGTTTATAAGAAGAATTAATATGTCGGATTCGATAAATGATTCTAATTGAGGCTCAAGCAAGCGTGCTACTGCCATACCATAAATTACCAAAGCTATGTTGTTGCCAACCAGCATTGTGGCTATGTATTGTCCAGGGTTCGAAGTGAATATGTTGAGAATTCCGGCTGTTAGGTTGCCTTGTTTTTTATCCATTTCGAGGCTCAATTTGTTGGCCGAAACAAATGCAATTTCCATTCCCGAGAAAAAAGCCGAGAATATAATTGTAATAATAATGATAACTGGAGCGCTCATGATTATTCTTCTTCTTCAACCTCAACTAAAATGGTTCCTTTAATTTCCTTGATTTTCCATTTTTGCATTTGTAGGTCCGATTCAAATCCAATGCCGGTTATAACATCCTCATTTTGAATGAATTTTACAAATTGATCGGAGTAGATTCGATTTTTTTCTTCGTCCCAGAACAGGATATCGGTTAAAAGGCTATCGTTGGTTTCAGTAACAGCAACAACGTTTTGCCTAGCTTTCCAAATCGATTTTTTTTCGTAGTACTTTCCGTAATCGGCTTTAATGTACGATGTTATTTCTTTTTTTTTGTTGAACTGTTTAATAACAAAGCCTTCGGGGAATTCTTTGTAAGGATCGTCAACATCGTCGAATATTTTCACGAGTGGGGCATTGAGCATGAAGTTAATTTTTGCCGAATCGGAATACAGCAGTTCCACATCGTTTGCTACTAAACTTGGTGAGCCCGGTGGGTGCGAAAACGATCTGATTTTTTCGATATTATTATCTTGACACGACAAAAAAAGCACTGCAACTAACCAGGTAGTTGCAATGCTTAAACTTTTGATATGTTTTATTTTTTTCTTATTTAACACGAACCTTGGTTGTTTCGTTAATCCAGCCACCAACAGTATGTGAATCGCCTTCGTTCAAACTTCTGAAGAATGCTTCGTCTTTACTTGGGTAGTAACTTTCGTAAAAGCGTACTTTGTTGTTTGCGTCGCTTTTGCAATTTTCAAAACTTGCAGCTTTTTTGAAGTAATCAACGGCTACCCAGAATACGGTGCTGCGTTCGAAATCGTCGGAACTGTATTCTTTGCTTGATTGGCCATAAATTTCGCCAATCAGCATATAAGCTTCGCAGTAATCCGACTTAATTTTTACAGCTTGTTTGGCAAGGTCGCGTGCACGTTGCAACATATTGTTCTGAAGGGCTAATGCTGCTGCTTCGTAATAATAGGTTGCTTTTAAATCGTTGTTGGTTTCTTCGTTGTATGCTTTTTCGTAATATTCAAAAGCTTTTTCGTTTTCTTCTTTTTTCAAAAACATGCGTGCCATATTGTAAGCCGATTCAGCCGATGGTTCAAGCTTATAAAGTTTTTCCGACATTGAAACAACTAAGTCGTTTTCGCAGTTGCTTTTACGGAACATGCGCAGCATTTTTTTGATTTGATCAACATCATTTGGATTTTCTTTGAACTTAGCACTGTACATTTTTTCCATCGATTCGCAGTCGAGAGCACCACTTCCTTCGATAATTTGCTCAATTAAAGGCAGCGCTTGTTCGGCTTTTTCTTTCATCTCCTCGTCTTTTGTTTGCTCGTCGAGCAGGCTCATTACTTTCTCGTAGTTTTCGAGAACGGTAGTTTGGTTGTACTCGTGTACCGAATACAAACGACGGGTAGATTGCATATAGAGAACCAACACTGCAGGTTCGGTTTTGCTTTTCGATTCGTTGATCGATTTTTCGGCAAATCCGTTACCTTTTTTGATGGCTTCGATTAATTCATCTTCGTTTAAATCGAGTGTCAAAACAACTTCGAGGTATTTGGCAGCTTTGCGTCCCATTAACTCACCAACACTGTCGAAATGTTTCATCCTTTTGTCGAAAATCATCATCATGGTATCGAGGTAGGCCTTTTTGGTTTCGGTAATCATGGCTTCGTTCATTTTACTCTCCATAATTTTCAAACCATCGATATAGATTTGTGTTGTCGATTTAGGATAAATTTTATAAACAATTCTCCAATGAGGTAGAGCTGAATTGATATCGTTTTGTTTCAGGAATTCACGATACAACGAATAGTTGCTGAGGAATTCCGAGTCGCGATCTTTTTGTAGTTCTTCGAGTGTTTTTAAAATTGCACCAGGTTCGTCCATTCCATCGGGAATTTCAGCACCATCCCAGCTAAAATTGAATTGGTCGGAAGTTATATCTTCCATGTTTACTTTTTTTGATTCTTCGAGGAAAGTAAACTTAATAAATTTGGTTTTTTCAGATACTTCAATTTTGTAAACGCCGTCGAAACCGGTAAAGAAACTATCGCTCGAACGGTGTGCTTCAACGAGTATTCCTGCTGCCGGAGTACCATTGTTGTAAACAACCCCTGTAATGGTTCTTTGTGCAAAGCTTACCATCGATATGGTGGCTAATAGTACAACAATAACTGATGTTTTGATCGCTTTCATAATTCTCTTATTTCTTATTTATTCTTGCATGTATAAAAACAAAATACATGCCAACATTTTATAGTTATTTTTTATAGTTATGTATTTTATTGAATTCTAATATGATATTTAATCCTAATAGGATTATTTCAAGGGCTACAAATTTGTAATTTTTTAATAATTTTTCAAAATACTTTGTGTCTCCTCCTGTTAAAATTATCATTAATTTGTTGGTGCCCAGTTTAAAATGTTCAATTATTTGCTTTGCTTCTCCTTCAATTCCGTATTGTATTCCACCAATAATTGACAATTCGGTGTTAATTCCTTCGATATGTTGAGGGGCGATAGCTTGCAGTAGTGGTAATTTTTGGGTGAAGTGGTGCAATGCTTTAAACCGCATATTTATGCCCGGAGTTATAAAGCCACCTTTATATTGATTGCTGTTATTTACAAAATCGTAGGTGATTGCTGTTCCGGCATCAATTATTAAAAGGTTAGTGTTGGGATATACATAATTTGCCCCAACAGCAGCTGCAAGTCGGTCTTTGCCCAATGTTTGTGGTGTTTGGTAATGGTTTTCGATGGGAATAGGCGTATTGTGATCGAGTACAATGCAGTATGGAATGTGCTGCGATACAATTTGTTGTATTTCGTTTGTATTGTTTCGAACCGATGAAATTATTGCATTTTCAATATCTGAAAATTCCTCAAGTATCTGTTCAATGTTTTCGTTGGTAAGCGTATCGGTTAGGCTGCTTTTAAGCATCCGGTTTTTTTCGAATACTGCAACTTTTGTGCGTGTATTGCCAATGTCGATTACCAAGTTTGACATTGGCTTATGCTTTTATTTTTTGACTGATGTCGAGTGCTGTTACCGAGTGGGTTAAGGCACCAATTGAAATGAAATCGACACCGGTAGCTGCAACTTCGCAAACCCTGTTAAGACTCATGTTGCCCGATGCTTCTACTTTGGCTTTCCCGTTTATGATTTTTACGGCTTGTGCCATGGTTTCGTTATCCATGTTGTCGAGCATAATGATGTCGGCACCAGCTTTAAGTGCTTCGTTCACTTCGTCGATAGTAGTTGTTTCAACCTCAATTTTAATTTCGGCAGGAATATTTGGACGAATTGCTTCAACAGCTTTGCTAATGCTGCCTGCCACACTAATGTGGTTATCTTTAATCATAACCATGTCGTAAAGTCCAATGCGGTGATTGGTGCCGCCTCCGGCTTTTACTGCATATTTATCGAGTAAGCGTAATCCCGGTACAGTTTTGCGTGTGTCGAGTATTTTTGTGTTGTAGCCTTTAACTGCTTCAACATATTTTGAAGTTTCGGTAGCTATGCCCGACATGCGTTGCAAAAAGTTTAGGGCAAGCCTCTCGCCTGTTAGTATTGCACGGTAGGTGCCGGTAAAAGTGCATATTAAATCGCCATTTTTTATTTTTTGTCCATCGCTAACTTCATACTTGAAGCTCATTTCCGGATCGAGTTTTTTGAAAACTGCTTCGGCTACTTGCAGGCCAGCTATAATACCATCGGCTTTTGCAACCATGTAGGCTGTACATTTGCTTTCGGCCGGAATTAAT
>Ga0116162_10001794_pt1 | contig 13790 bp, 13 predicted proteins | sample AD_UKC105_MetaG_FD_89875 | JGI IMG/M metagenome (GOLD analysis project Ga0116162, IMG submission 89875) | Active sludge microbial communities of municipal wastewater-treating anaerobic digesters from Hong Kong - AD_UKC105_MetaG | ecosystem: Engineered > Bioreactor > Anaerobic > Digestate... | reverse complement strand
GGGCAAGTTCTCAAGGATCAAGACGAAGTTAAGGAATCATACCGGTCTGAAATTAGAAAAGAAGAAGAAAATATTAGATTATTTATTGTCAAAATAGCACCCGATTTTGTCCATTAGACCCCAATTTATGTTTTCTAGATATGAATATATCCTTTTGAATTTGATACTCATTGCCATTAAAACTCATAATTTCAAATTTTAAAGAGGGATTACTGTTAATAACCCCTCTTTCTCTAATCATGCTTATTTTAATATTGAATTGGAGTAAAACCAGTATTGAGATCCTGTCCGGGATCACATTTCCTAGCAGTAGTACCTGGTGTACCTTCTTCAACGCCACCTCTAATCTTGAGTCCCTCTTTCTTTAGGTTCAAGATCAAATATTTTTTTTTTGATTGTTTCATAGCTTACACTCCTTTTTTCTTAATTTTCTTTTTTCAATCCGCGTCCGGATTTTACAATTGCGCAATTTGGATTTAATTTACCTGCACACTTGCTCAATGTCAATTCGATTCGCAGGTCAATTTCGCCAATTCAATACGGCAATCCAAATTCGCAATTCGTTTTATCAATTCAAACTGACAATTGATTTTGTTTTATTTGTGCCTGATACTCGGAAGGATTCATGCCTGCGTGCTTTCTGAACCACTTCGAAAAATTGGATTCATACCTGTAGCCTAGATCCGTCATTACTTCAAAACAGCAGCATCCTTTGAGTTTTTCTTTGGCGTAATTAAACCTGATTTCTTCATGTTTTGCAGTAATTGTCTTTTTCACTACTCTTTTGTATCTCTGTTTAATCATGGGAAAACTTTTATTAAATTTCTCCTCGAACTTTATCTGAAGATCAGGCTCTCTTTTTAATGACTCTTTTAACATACCGTGAACGATATCACGAAATTCATCATCGCTGAGCTTGTGAAACATGATTATTCCTTTGCTTAGTTATACGCTCTTCCTTCTGTACATATCAGGATTAACACCGGTATGCTTTCTAAACCATCTGGAAAAATAGGATTCGTTCTTAAAGCCGAGATCGTACTGCGCCTGATAGCAGCATTCCTTCGCAAGAAGTTTCTTGGCTTTTTCAGCTCTTATTTTATCGTATGCGGCGAAAATGCTTTCTCTTCTGCAGCGCCTGTACCTTTTGCTTATGGACGAAAAGCTCCTTCTGAAATGATCTTCCAGAAATTTCTTTATCTCAGGATGACTTAAAGATTTCGTCTTAATGATCTCTAGAACACTTTCGCAGAATTCGGTATCGGTAATGCTTATGAACATTTACTACCCCTTTAATTGTTCGTTCAGCTCCGAGGCATTCTCTTTAATATACTCTTCAAGTCCGGTACCCCGTTTTGCCAGGACTTTCATAGCCTCAACATGAAGTTTGCCCACATCGCGGTAAGTGTAAACAAAAAGTCTCTGTAATTCCTTTAATCTCACAATTATGAATTCGGGACCGTACTCGTAGCTGTGTATACCGGAATTTTCATTCGGATTTAAATAGAGCTGCATACTAACCCCCTGTGTATGTCTTTTTTACAATTTTATTGGCGGCGGCGGGTCCGGGTCAGGATCTGTTCCAACATACACCCACATTCCGTTGATCCATTCCCAGTCCGGATAAGGATCACCGTCACCATAAACAGGTACTGCCAAAAGCGCTAACGCGATCAATGCAACAGCTAACAATTTTTTCACTACTCACTCCTTTTTAATTTTCCCATTGTAAAATTAAACCAAAAAAGCGAGTATGTAAATACTATTGCCTATATTTATACTTATATTGTGCTTTTATAATTGCCGTATTAAAATATATTACAATATATTTATTATTTAGAACACTGTATTTTTGATTTTACATATTTTATTTCTTCTGTAACATCATAATCGTTATTCTTACCGTATAAATCATACATCTCAAAAGCCTGAGAATAATGATACTTCGCAATACCATTCATATTTTTGCTTTCGCATATCTCGGCATATAATCTATGATAAGTTCCAGCTGCATATATATTATTCAATCTCAAAGATATTTTTATTCCCTTTAGAATTAAAGTAACAGCTCTTTTTATGTCACCTTTTTCTGAATAAACAGTCGACAAATATTTTATGACTCTGAGTAGGTATAAATCGTTCCTAAATTTAATTGACTCTTTCATAACCGGAATTAAATATTTTGTCGCACATGAAGAATATTTCATTTTAAATAAGACGATACCAATATAACACTTAGTGTATAGATAAGCCTCTTTCGTAAGGTATCTCTTTACTCCTGGAAGTGATCTTTTGAGTAAGCTCAAAGCTTCTTCGTTCCTCTGCCTGTTGTAATAAAATATTCCCGCTCGATACATTGATTCATAAAGCAGATGGGGCAGATTCAGCTTATCTGTCACAGCCTTCAGTTCATCAAGAAGCTCATTTATCTCATTTTCGTCTTTAAATATATAGTATGAATAAATGCTTAAAAGATTTGTCAGGTTCTTGCTCGCCTCATAAAGGTTACCATTGGCTAAATTATACCTTTTGGCTTCAAACAGCATTTTCTCAAACTCCTCATACCTGCCGGTGCTGTACAGATACGCGCCTCTTGAGCTCAGACAGTTGCCTATCAGGTCTTTATATCCTGTTTTGAGGGCGTACTCGTAGAACAAGCCGCTGTATTTTTCAGCTTCCTCAAATTTATTGAGAGAATAATAATAAAAGTAAACCGCTCTGTTATACATGAAGCGGCTCAGATCATCCCCGTTCTTCTCAACCAGCCTTGAGGACAGCCTGAAATACTTCACCGCGCCCGGCATATTCTGAAAACTTCTGTGGATCATGGCTATATAGTAATAGCAATCCGCAAGCTCTCCTTTAAGACCGTTCTCCTTTGAAAACCTTGATATATCTCTGAAAAGCATAAGGGCTGTCTGGTATTTCTCAGTTGTATAATACAGCTTCGCTTTGGCTGAAAGGACTGACAGGTACAAAACTTCCTCTCTTATTTTAAGGACCGTCATCGCCGAATAAGCTTTATTGTATTCAGATTTTGCTGTTGTGTAATCGAACTCAAGTGCGGCCCTGTTCCCTTTCAGCCTTATCCTCTCAAGAACAGCATAAAGGGATCTTTTTGTCTCCGCAGGCATGAACATCGCGGACCATCCGCTCCTGAAAAGCTCATCCTTTGAAAGTTCGTCTATGTTCACAAGGGAAGCAAGCAGGATATTGTTAAGCTCTCCCGGTCTGTAACTTTCCAGTATCCGTTCATAAGAATCCGCGACAGGATAACGGATGTTCTTTCTTGAAAAACCGATATCGTACCCGGGACATACAGTATTAATGCCTGCACTTAAAGATTCGAGCTCAACATCAAAATAGTCGCCCACTATCACTTTAAAATCTTCAGGTTTAATGAATTTTGCGTTAGTTACGATCCTGTGAAAATTCCTCCTGCCTCTGACAGATTTCAGTTTCTCCAGAGAGTACCTTATGAAAAGGCAGATCTTCTCTGAGCTGTACCAGCTTGTAAATCCGACGGATACGGGTTTTCCGCCGCACATATGAAGAGACAACCTGAAAACAGGATGTTCTTTTTCAACCTCCGCGGGGTGCCTGATTATTTTTGTCTGTAAAAACAGGATGTCCTGCTTCTTCTTTTCCTTTTGAGGCTTATATATCCTGCTTAATTTTGTGCTGATTAGAGTTTCATGGCAGTCGAGCCGGAATTTTATCTTTATCTCTCCGAGTGTTGCCCCGGGGTTTTTCCGTTTAAATCTAGCGATCTTATAAAGCGTCTTTTCATCAAGCTTTGTTTCCTGCGTATCGTTCCTTTTTACGATAAATCCTTTTACGCCGGACTTTTTGTACTTTTTCATCCAGTTCTGAACGGTGTTCCTGTGAACGCTGTAGATCACGGAAGCGCTTATTATGTTCTCTTTTTTAGCGTATTCGCAGACCTCTTTTTTGAAGTCCGGGGAATATTTGAGCTTTTTACTGACCATCGCGAAAGAAAAATATGTATCGGCGTGTTAAAATGCAACTCTATATTTTGTTTGATTTTATCAAAATATTTAATTACTTTCCCGATTGCTTTTAAATCATTTAGACAGGGAGTTTAATGGCGAACAGACAGACAAAGATATTCATAGCGCTAGCGGTCATACTATTCTTTTCAGGTTCATATTCACTGATATACCAGATAGCTTGGGTAAGGTTCCTGACACTCCTGTTAGGTTCGACGACGATGGGCATCACTACAGTAGTATCGACATTCATGGGCGGACTGGCGATTGGCTCATGGCTCTCTTCCAAATACCTGATCGGGCGGGAAAAACCTCTGAAAGTATATGCTTTGCTTGAACTGATAATTGCACTTACAGCAGCTTTAAGTCCGCTTTCTTTCAACTGGGCGTTCGCGAGCCTGCCTGAAATACTCCAGAAATTCGGAGAGGCCGATGCAGGCATTTTTATATTAAGGATCATCTTCAGCGCGGTCATTATGCTCGTACCTACTATCTGCATGGGCGCAGCGCTGCCTGTATTAGGAAAGTATCTTCAGCTTCATTCCAAGCTTGCGGAAAGAAGGATTACAATAATTTACGGACTCAACACCGTTGGAGCCTGCATGGGCTGTATTGCCTCGGGATATTTCCTTCTTCCCAAGATCGGTCTTATAAATACGATATATGTAACGGCCGGAGCCAACGCACTTCTGCCTCTAGCGATACTGCTTCTGAGGGACGATCCGAAGAGCGATTCCGAGAAGAAGGGAAAAAAGCAGAGTATCTCAGAAGAATATTTCGTTCATGGCGCCGCCCTGGGTCCGGGAGCCAGGAACATCATTCTCGCGATAACGGCGATAGTGGGATTTATAGGTCTGGCGTCAGAGCTTGTGTGGACCCGAATGATCGTTCTTACCGTAGGCGGATCCATCTATGCTTTTTCAACTATTCTGGCGGTCTATCTTTTCTTCTACGGTGTAGGCGCAACACTAGGAGGATACAGTTTAAAATACATTTCTATCAGGTATAAGGAAAAAGCTTTCGCAGTCTCGCGGTCGGTTTTTTTCTTCCTGCTTACGCTCATCCCCATAGCCACGACGCTTGCAGTTCCGGTGGTGAATTTCCTTCCGGATTATTACATAAAACACTTCAACTCTGAAATATCATCGACCGCGTACGGACTGTTCGTCAACCAGCTCATGCCGGCCGTCATGCTCATGTCAGCAGCGACGCTCATGTCGGGCATATTCTTCACTTACGGGCTTTATTTGATGAAGCAGTGCACCGATGAACCTGCAAAGAACACTTCGTTCTTCTACGCCTGGAACACTTTCGGAAGCATCGCCGGATCTATAACCGCGGCATTCTTTCTGATACCTTATCTGGGACTGGACTATACTCTTAGGGCAACAAGTTCTCTGCTTATAGCCGCGGGACTTCTCTCGGCGTTCGTTATCAGCGGTATAAAAAAACGCTTCTCTCTGACAGCCGCTTCGGCCAGCCTGATAATCGTATGGCTGCTCATTCCCGGCATAGACCGTGTCTCTATAAATTCCGGTTCAGGGATTTATACAACATGGTACCAGAGCAGGCCCGACCTTGTAAAAGACGGGGTTGGAAAATACCTTAATAAATATTTGGACCAGGTCTATTACAGAGACGGTTTTTCAGCTACGATCATAGCTCAGAAGAACAGATATACCGGTGAGCTTTCAATAAGCACGAACGGAAAAGGCGACGGTTCTTCATATTCGGACATGCAGACACAGAAATTAAGCGCTCATTTTCCCGCGCTTTTTCACCCTGACCCCAGAAATGTATGCGTGATCGGTTACGGTACTGGAACAACTGTCGGATCAATGGCTATGCACCCCGGTACCAATGTGGATGCGATCGAGATAGAGCCGGCCGTAATGGAAGCTGCGGAATTGCTCAAAATGTTTAACAACGACCCTCTTTCCAGAAATAATGTCAGACTTCATCTGACTGACGGAAGGCTTCATCTTCAGAGAAATGCGGGAAAATACGACCTGATCTCTTCCGAGCCGTCCAATCCGTGGATCGCAGGAATAGCTGATCTTTTTACTGTCGAATTCTATAAACTCGCATATAACGCTTTGAATTCGGAGGGCGTTATCGGACAGTGGATACACATGTATAATCTTGATCCGGAAGCTCTCAAAATAGTATTCAGAACGTTTCAGAAAGTATTCCCGAAATCCTACCTTGTCGTACTGACTCCTGAGAACGATCTGCTGATGATAGGCTGCAAAGGATCTTACATACCGGATCTGGTTGATATAAAAAGAAGGATAGCTAAACCTGACATAGCCGCTGATATTGCGGCAGATCCTGTTAACATTAAAACGGCGTACGAGCTTATGTCGAGGCTGATAATGGGACCTGATCAGATAAAGGCTTTTACCGGAGAGGGTCAATTCAATACGGATATTCTGCCTGTACTGTCTTATATTGCTCCTCTTTCAATCTATTACAGCGGATCAAATACTGTCAATTCGAAAAAATTAAAAGAATTCAGCATACTGAATTATCTGATCCTGGGATGGGATTATGCAGAAGACGAGATTAATGAACTCAGAGAAACTCAGACAGGATATATCAGGGACAATTTCTAAAATAATAATACGGGCGAGTGTGGGAATCGAACCCACCCGGGACGCGATTAACGCCCTGCTGAACGGATTTGAAGTCCGCGGGAGCCACCAGGTCTCCATCCAAGCCCGAGTTAACTGAAATATAGCATACTTCCTATAAAAATCAAATAAATTTTCTTGCTTTAGTAATATAAATCCTCTAATTTTATAAAAAAAAACGGACGAATCTATGAAATATTGTGCGGTTCTACTCATTATATCATCTTTACTTAATGCCAAAATGATCATTACGGAAATTATGTTCAACACTGCAGCCGATGAGAATCAGGACGAGTTCATCGAGATATACAATAATTCCGACAGCGCTGTCGATCTGAGCGGATGGGCGATAGCCGACAATGCGGAGACAGACCTTCTTATAAAGTATCACGGCTTTACCGATATGCTCCTTAAACCTTTTTCCTACTGCGTGGTAATGGATTCTTCATATTACCTTAACAGTACGGAATATGAGGATCTGATACCTGATTCTGTTCTGAGAGTAATGATAAACGACGGTTCGATGGGGCAGTACGGGCTGAGCAATTCATATGATGAGACGATAAAGCTTTTCGACCCTGATTCGATCCTGACAGATTCCGTTACTTACGATTACACTCAGGCTGAGGGTTATACTTATGAAAGGACTTCTTACACCCTGCCTGTATGGGCCAGGTCGACTGTGATGCGCGGAACGCCCGGGTTCAGAAATTCCGTCATGCCTTTCGAGAACGACATCAGGCTGACTTTATCATCAGTGCCGGGAACGATAGATCCGTCCGTATACAACACTTTTGTTGCGACTGTTACGAACACGGGACTTAACACGGTGAACGGCTTCGCTTTGAACTGGTTCGTGAACGGTGCGCCTGATGGGAACTTCGTCAGCACAGCTGACCTGGCTTCCGGCGGCTCTGTCGATGTACCTGCGAATATATTCTTTCAGAGATCTGGCACGACTATGGTGATGTTCGTGGCGGAGACAGACCTTGAATCCAATCTTGAGGACAACACTGTCTCATCCGAAGTCTTCGTGCCTTATATTTCTCCTCCGCTCACGATCAACGAATTTATGAAAAATCCTTCCGCCGGCCGGTGCGAGTATATCGAGATATGTAACATCTCAGATGAAATTGTTAACCTCGGTGACTTCGGTCTTTCCGACGAGAACAAAGGCAATATCGTTCTGTTCCCGGACAGCCCGGCAGATCCGGGCAGCTTTATCGTAATGGCAAAAGACAGCCTGATATACAATTTCAGTTCAGTGCTCAACTCGTCGGTCTTCGTCGAAAGCGGCCTTCCCGCGCTGAACAATACGGACGATACTATTTATATTTTATCTAAGACGGGCTCCGTCGTGGACAGCGTATCGTACTTTGATTTAGACGATGATGACGGAAGAAGCATAGAAAAGATAAATCCCGCTTTCTCCTCGGCGAATCTCAACAACTGGGTTTACTGCGTAACTGACGGAACTCCGACGAGGGAAAATTCCGTATATCAGGCTCCGGAGGACATCGGCTCTTCAGCGCACTTCAAGATTTCGCCTAAAACGGCGACTCCGAACGGTGACGGCGATGACGATAATCTGCTCATCAGCTACGAATTCGATTCCGCCTACATTTACCTGACCGTAAAGATATTCAACATTAAAGGCCAGCTCATCGCCATGCCGATCAACGGAGATTACAGCTCATCTTCCGGAAATGTCGTCTGGAACTGCCGGTCAGAAAGCGGAAAAGTGATCGATACCGGAGCGTACATCTGCCTGCTCAAGGCAAAAGACGATAACGGAAAGGTCAAGGAGCTGAAAGAAGCTTTCTATATTGCAAAATGACCTTACTGCCCTTTAACCGATACAAGACCCTGGGGCCCGTTCCCTGTGCTCAGTTCCCCTTCTACAGCATCGTTATCAAGTACCAGAAGCTTGTTCAGATCGAAAAGCGGTGCGTATACCCTGTCATTATCATCAACGCAAATGTCCAGTATTCCGCTTTCAGCTGAAGAGTAAAGCATGTCATCCGAACCGTTGATGATCTCATTATTTATCGAATTATATTTCATGATCCCCCCGAATCCCGTCCAGTCAGGATTGAATCCGGAAACTCCGACATAGACCATTTCTTCACTGTTGATGGCGAATGAACCGGGCTGCGATCCCAGTTCGACAGTGGAATAAGTATTAAAATTTATCGCGGTGAGGTCATACACTCTTACAAATCCTCCGATATCGTTCCTGTTTCCCGTTGACAGCACATGCAGTTCGTTTTCATCGTTGATCAGCATATCCGCAATATTGACCCCGGCCTCGAAAGCAGTGTATACACTGTCATCGTATGCGTCGATCATAACGATGTACTCCGTTCCGTAAACCGCGTTCCAGAATTCGTCGTATTTTACATTTCTGACACCTACGAATACTTTGCTCCCGTTAGCCAGTATCGCGTCCGTTCCGCCGTTCATGCAGCTGTCCGGTACGCCTGTTATAGAAATCGTGTAGAGCGAGTCTTTGTCCATGTCGTAAACATCTATTCCTGTCCCGTAGGAATTCGTGGCGTACAGCTTCCTCTGCGCTATAGCCGATCTCATGGGATTTGAACCTGCGCTGAGCTCGATCGAGCCGATATTCTCCACATTCTCCGCATCGATCATCTGAACATTGTTGTTCCCTGAGTTCACTACGAACAGAGTACCGTTAAATTCCGAAATATGATTGGGCCATTTACCAAGACCCTGAATTTCCTGATGGATAAGGCCGTTATTGTCAATTACGGAAAGAGTACCCAGATCTCCTTTACCGTTGAACAGATATAACCCGCCGTTGAAGTTGTAGCCGTCGATATCACCTTCGTAATCAGTACAGCCCGTCAACATCATCGCTGCTGCTGCCGCGATAAGTAAAATTTTCTTCATCTTCTTCTCCTTGTTTAAAATTTAATCTTCATTCCCGATTCGATCTTTCTTCCAGGCATGGGGTAGCCGTAGATCACCTGATACTGCTCATCCAGAAGGTTATCCGCCCTGACTGACACAGTGATACTGCCCTTCGACAGATTGAATTCTTTTGATAATCCCGCACCGAACAGGCAGTAGGGATCGATAAATATTGAATTCGTTTCGTTAAGATACATACTTCCGCTGTATTCAGCTTTCAGCTCTGCATGAAGTTCATTAAATTCTGTGGTTATTGAGGCAGACAGAGTTTCGGCAGGTTTGTAGATTATAACTTTATCATTTGTTACTATATTATCCGTGAATTGCCTGGCATCCATCCTTTCATATCCTGCTTTGATCTGAATATATTCCCCGAGTTCGACTCCGGCTGACAGTTCGTGTCCTTTGATCCTGCCTTCCTTAAAATTCTCCGGAGTGTATTTCCCGTCCACCCTTTTCAGCCAGACGATCAGGTCTTCGAGGCGCTTATCATAGTAAGTGTAATTTAGGCGGACTTTTACGATATCGAGATCATAAGTGCCGGTTATTGAAGCTTCATGCTGCACGCAGTATTCAGGTTCGAGATCAGGGTTTCCAGCGCTGAATAGATTTTCCGCCCAGAACATATCCGAGAACGAAGGCAGTGTATAACTTTGGGAATATCTGTATGAAGGAACAAGCGAGACATTTCCGTTTTCATAAACCGCGGATGCTGTTCCCGAAAGCAGGTATCTGTCGAAGGCCGTACCTGAGATCATGTCTTTTCTTACCGCGCCTGATGTGTTTAGCCTTATCGTACCTGATAACTGCTTATCAATTGAGGTTTTTACGTAGCCTGAAATAATGTCTCTTTTTTCAACAGCTTTCTCTAAACCGTCAGACCGCGCGGATTCTGCAAAATATTCCGCTCCCGCTTTAAATTCGTAAATACCCGATCTGTACGATCCCGAAAGTTTCGTCGTGTAATTTGTAAAGATGTCGTCCGAATCGACATGGAACAGGGTGTCCGTCTCCGAGATATTTGTTCTGTCGTTCCTGAAGCTGTACGAAGAAGTAAGTTCGGTCTTGAGACCCGTAACAGGATTATAAAAAATATTTGACGAAATGATAATGCTTTTCCTTTTCGCGAATGCATTATAATAAGGCTGATCGTACCAGCCTGGAAGGCCGGATTCTCGTATTCCCATGTTCACTCCGGCGTCTAAATCGATTTTTCCGGAAGTGAAATTATATGATGCATAAATATTGTCTGAATTCATATAGGCGTTCGATTGGATTCTTGGCGTGTTCGGGTTGTTGATGTAGCGATATTCGTCCGCTTTAGCGGCGTTGATGTAAGACCATTCGTTTTCATACCTGACACCCGAATACGACAAAAACACTCCGTGTCCGCCCCCGAGGCCGCGCTTCAGGCTTGCGCCGTAACCGTGGTTACCAAGCCTGCCGGTGCTGAACTTGTCCCTGCCGCTCTGATAGAGCGCGTTATTATAATAGACTTCAGCACCGTCCGTGCCGGTCCCTTTTTTCGTGGTTATGAGTATAACCCCGCCCGTCGACCGGCCCGTCAGCGCGGCGTCGCCGGATTTGAAGATCTCGATCTTCTCTATCATCACGGCGGGAACGGAGGAAAGGTCGGACAAGCCGTCTAACGGTGAATTCATCAGCAATCCGTCAAGGTAAACCGCAGTGTGTTTTGAGTCTGTTCCGCGGACAGATATCCTTGTGCCGGATCCCTGAATTGTTTCAACGTTTATCCCGGGTACACTTATGATCGCTTCCTCAGCATTCCCGGCTCCGCTTAACGCTATTTCTCTCGCTCCTATACTGATATCAGGATGGCCGTCCGCGGTTGTTACCGCTGTTATCGGCTTCAAATCCATGATATGATTTTTAAGCGAGATCTCGATCGATATCTCATCAGTAACTCCCGATTCGATCTCAACATAGCCGGTCTCACAGCAGAGATGCTCAAATACGACCCTGTACCTCCCGTCAGGAATTCTTGGCAGAAAAAATTTACCGTCTTCGTCGGAAACTGTTCCGATACCTGAGTTCAGAATACTGATATTGACATCCTGAACAGGCCTGCCCTTCTCATCGGTCACGGTTCCGGATATCCGCGAAGCGGAGAACACCAGCGCCGCCGACCCCAGTAATATTATCAGTATCGCTCTTAAATTAAAATTCCTGCCGGGTTGGACAGGAATGTATTCGAAAATTTTAATTTTCAACTACATCTCCCCTCGAAGAGTCCGCGTTATTGCGGCGGCGGTTCGGTAAAGATCCGACTGTTACGGTTGCGGGGCAGTTTCTGAGTTTCACAGAATTCCATGACCAAAGGCCGATATTTCAGAAAGAAATGTACAAATGCAGCAGTAATTACGCAATAAAGAAATAAAAAATATTTATAATTTTTCTTGATTTGTTATAGAAAGATTAGGATATTAAGTATTTTGCAGACCATGAAAATGAGAGGGCTTTTAGACTTGGGGGATAAGATCAGGATAATTCAGCTGAGCGACATGCACATCAGTTCCGCTGATATAGTGAGGAACGGCGCCAACATACGCAGGAATTTCCTTAAAGCTCTTGAAAAGGTAAGAGAGATCGAGCATGATTTTATTGTTCTGAGCGGCGATCTTGCACACGATGTTGACGATAATGACTACAACTGGCTTAAAAAGAAAATGCAGGGCCTCAAATATTACGTGATTCCCGGTAATCACGACATCACGGAGATTATTGCTAAGAGTTTCGACCTGGAGAGCGATATTATAAGAGGCAGGATTTTCTATAAAATATCTTTTAAGGGAAAGTATTTCATATTTGCCGACACTTCGATCGAGTGGCTGGACATTAAAACACTCGACAGCTTTCTGGATAAGAAGTCCCCGGACGGCTGCACTTTTGTTTTTATGCATCACCCGCCTTCACTTTGTAATGCCAGGCACATGGACACTTATTATCCCCTATCCAATCATATCGAAGCCACGGAATATTTCAACTCGTGCCGGCAGATCGAAAATGTCTTCTGCGCACATTATCACACCGCACATCACGTAAAGAAAGAGAATTATAATATACATATCTGCCCTTCTACCTGGTATCAGATAGGCAGAAAACCAAAAAAATTCAATATCCGCCATTCAAGACCGGGTTACACTGTAATAGATATAGACAAAAGTGTTAAAGTAAAAAATTATTTTATAAAATAAAAAAAAGACATCAATAGTCCCTTTCTCTCTCTTTCAATGCTTTCAGTTTCCGTTTAAGAAGTTCCTGTTTCAGCTTTGGCAGTCTCGATACGAAAAGTATACCGTCAAGATGATCGTATTCATGCTGTATCACTCTTGCCAGAATGCCGTCATATCTTTCTGTATGCCGGTTTCCGTCTATATCTGTGTATTCGACTTCAATATTCTCGGGTCTTTCGACTATCTCCCATATTCCGGGAACGGAAAGACACCCTTCTTCATATTTCCATGAACCTGCAGGCTCTTTTATCACAGGGTTTATAAATACCTGTCTGAATGCATGAGTTTTTATCTCCGCATCCTCGGTACTTTCAGGGACTACCACTACAAAAAAACGCTTTGAGACTCCCACCTGCGGTGCAGCCAGCCCGATCCCGTTCGACTCGGGACATTTCACGAACATGGCCTCAATGAGCTCTTTTAGTTCCGGAGTGATCTCTTCGACCTCGTCCGCTCTTTTGTTCAGAACCTCGTCACCGTATATTCTGATGTCCAATTTCATTCCTTATTTATTGTCGGTCTCTTTAATATCGGAAAATTTTTCAGCTATGCTGGATTTTAAGAATTCCATATCGGTATTGTTCGATACTTTTACCAGAAACGTCTTTTCTCTTACTTCCAGAACCACTCCGAATATTCCCCCGATAGTCACGATCTTGTCGCCTTTCTTCAGTTCGGTAAGCATCTGCGAATGCTGCTTCGCTTTCTTGCTCTGCGGCCTGATCATCATGAAGTATATTATGAAGATTATCAGTACGAAAGGTATCATTCCCGCCAGACTGCTTCCGCCTTCAGGCGACTGCGACATTGATATCAGATTGCTAAAATTCATTTTATCTCCTACTAATTATTTGTTTAATTTTCATAAAGTATTTTGTTAAATTTGTAATAGCAAGACAGCCACATGTTAAATAGGTCCCTGTTTTTGAACAAACCTCGAAAGGAGTCAGCTGCTTGCT
>Ga0116162_10001793_pt1 | contig 13791 bp, 11 predicted proteins | sample AD_UKC105_MetaG_FD_89875 | JGI IMG/M metagenome (GOLD analysis project Ga0116162, IMG submission 89875) | Active sludge microbial communities of municipal wastewater-treating anaerobic digesters from Hong Kong - AD_UKC105_MetaG | ecosystem: Engineered > Bioreactor > Anaerobic > Digestate... | reverse complement strand
TTTCAAATTGATACAGAAGAACAGCAAGTCCCTTTGTGGCATAAGAAACTACATTTGGCAGTAGCTCCAACTAAAAATATGGATAGGAATGAATGGTTGGCAGAGAAGGCTACAGAAATAGGTTTTGATCATCTTACTTTTATCAAGTGTAAACATTCAGAACGTAAGGTTATCAAACGAGACCGCATAGAGAAGATTATGATATCTGCTATGAAGCAATCTTTAAAGGCTCGCTTACCCCAGTTAGATGATATGGTTGAATTTAAAAAATTTGTACAGCAAGATTTCTCTGGGCAGAAATTTATTGCCTATTGCTATAGTGAAGGTGCTGAAGGATTGCCAGTTCGTACAGAGTTGCAAGATTTAATTGATCCATTGCAAGATAGTTTAGTCTTGATTGGACCAGAGGGGGATTTTAGTGAAGAAGAGATTCAAATGGCTTTCGACTGTGGTTTTCTTCCTATATTATTAGGGCCATCTCGCCTCAGAACAGAAACGGCTGCTTTGGCAGCAGTACATATAATGAATCTGACACACAGAAAGAAATAAGAAATAGAATTTGGATATATAGCAATTTTGTTGTATTTTTGCGGCTTAAATATACTTTTTAGTGCACATGAATATCCAAGAGATAGTAAATGCCCTTGAACATTTTGCACCTTTGCCCCTACAGGAGAGCTACGACAATGCTGGTCTGTTGGTCGGATTTACAGAGGAGCAAGAAGCTACAGGGGCATTGTTGTGTCTTGACATTACCCCTGAGGTAATTGATGAGGCCATAGAAAGAGGATTAAATGTCGTGATTGCTCATCATCCTATTATTTTTGCAGGAATGAAGCAGCTACGTAAGGATGATTTTGTCTCATACTGTGTGATGAAGGCGATACGGGCTGGTGTTGCATTGTATGCTGCTCATACCAATTTGGATAATGCATATGAAGGTGTCAATTATGCACTAGGGCATCAGTTAGGACTAAAGGAGATGCGTCCACTGTTACCTAATCCAAATTATAATGGTCATGGTAGTGGAATTATAGGACGTTTTCCTAAACCAATTTCAGTTCCAGCTTACCTTCATTTATTGATGGATATTATGGATTGTCCAATGATTCAGCATAATCGTTATATGTCCTCTCAACAAATAGAGTGGGTAGCGATGTGCACCGGGGCAGGTGCCTTTATGATTGATGAGGCAAAAAGAGTAGGAGCAGATACTTTTTTGACAGGAGAAGTTAAATATCACGAGTTTTTTGGGTATGATAATGCGCTCTTAATTACGGCGGCAGGGCACTATCAAACAGAACAGTTTTCCATAGCTTTATTAGAGCGTATTTTGAATAACGCATTGCCCGATTTACCTACTTCATGCACAAGTATTTGTACAAATGCTATATGTACAACCTTAAGAAATAACTTATAGAAAATAATAGAATGGCAAAAGAAAAAAAATCATCTGAAGCAACAGTAGAGGAAAGACTTAATAACCTTTATGCTTTGCAGCAAACTTTGTCAAGTATTGATGAAATTAAAACTCTACGTGGAGAACTTCCTCTAGAAGTTGAAGATCTTGAAGACGAAGTTAAAGGATTAGAAACACGTCGTGATGGTTATGAAGCTGATATTAAAGAAATCGAACATGATATAGCTCGTTTTCATAATCAACGTGAGGAAAATTTGCTGTCAGTAGAGAAATTGACTAAACAGCAACAAGATGTGCGCAATAACCGTGAGTTTGATTTTTTGAGCAAAGAAATAGAATTTAAACAGCTTGATAATCAATTGTTGGACAAGAAAATTCGCGGAGCTTATGAAGAAATTAAGAAATGCGAATTCGATATTAATCATTGCGAAAAATTAATTGATGAACGTGCCGCAGATCTAGAAGTTAAGCGTGCCGAGTTGGAAAAGATTACCAACGAAACAAAAAAGGATGAAGAATTACTTCATGTAACTGCTCAAGAGCTTGAATCTAAAATTGATGAACGCTTGTTGTATAGCTTTTCACGTATTCGTTCGAACGTGCGCAATGGCTTAGGTATTGTCTATGTGCAACGTGATGCTTGTGGTGGCTGTTTCAATCGTATTCCACCTCAACGTCAGATGGATATTCGTAGCCGTAAGAAAATTATTGTTTGTGAATACTGTGGACGTATTTTGATTGACCCAGAGTTGGCAGGTGTTTCTCTCGAAGACTCTGCAGATCAGAAGCCAAAACGTCGTGCTACTCGTAAGACTCGTAAGTCTACAGAGGAGTAATTATAGATTACAATAAATATGACAATAGCGTGTGCTAAAAAGAGACTTTTTGGCACACGCTGTCTTTTTTTTTGCAAATAGTCTAAAAATATTTCTTAGACTTCATTTTTGGCACAAGTGTTGAAAGTACCCGATTTAGTTGTTCATTATTTGACAACGACAAAATCTTAACAAGTTAACTAATAAATAAACAACATTATGAGTAAAATTAATCCATTAGCAGACAGAGTTTTGATTCTTCCTGCAGCAGCAGAGGAAAAAACAATTGGTGGTATTATTATACCTGATTCAGCAAAAGAAAAACCTCTTAAAGGGGAAGTTGTTGCGGTAGGTCATGGCACTAAAGAGGAAGAGATGGTACTTAAGGTAGGTGATGTTGTCCTATATGGCAAATATGCTGGTACAGAAATAGAAAATGAAGGTACGACTTATATAATCATGCGTCAAAACGACGTTATGGCTACTATTGGTTAATCCGACGTGAATCAATTTAGAATAAATGGAACAAAAAATATAAACAACTATGGCAAAAGAAATCTTATTTGAAGTCAGTGCTCGTGATCAGTTGAAGCAAGGTATTGATGCTTTGGCAAATGCGGTAAAAGTCACTCTAGGCCCTAAAGGTCGTAATGTGATTATTGAAAAGAAATTTGGTGCCCCACATATTACCAAAGATGGTGTGACTGTGGCAAAGGAAATCGAGCTAGAAGATGCTTTTCAAAATACAGGTGCACAACTTGTTAAAGAAGTAGCCAGTAAGACAGGTGATGATGCAGGTGATGGTACTACTACTGCTACAGTTTTAGCACAAGCAATTGTCACACAAGGTTTGAAAAATGTTACTGCTGGGGCCAATCCAATGGATTTGAAGCGAGGGATTGATAAAGCAGTTTCAGCCGTAATCAAATCAATCAAAGAGCAAAGCCATGAAGTTGGTCACAACTACGAACAAATAGAACAAGTAGCTGCGATTTCAGCAAACAATGATAAAGAAATTGGTGCTCTCCTTGCTGAAGCAATGCGTAAGGTCAGTACAGACGGTGTGATTACTATCGAAGAAGCCAAAGGACGTGAAACAACTATTGAAGTTGTTGAAGGGATGCAATTTGATCGTGGATATTTGTCACCATATTTTGTGACAAACACAGAAAAGATGGAAGTTGAGATGGAAAATCCATATGTCCTAATTTACGACAAGAAGATTTCGAATCTAAAGGATATGTTGAACATTCTAGAACAAGCTGTAAAAACAGGGCGTCCATTGTTGATTATTGCAGAAGATGTAGATAGTGAAGCGTTGACCACATTGGTTGTCAATCGTTTGCGTACTCAACTTAAAATCTGTGCAGTGAAAGCACCAGGCTTTGGAGATCGTCGCAAAGAAATGCTAGAAGATATTGCTGTATTGACTGGTGGTATTGTTATTAGCGAAGAGAAAGGTATCACTTTGGAACAAGCTACACTTGACATGTTGGGTACATCCGAAAAAATCAATATCTCAAAGGATAGCACAACTATTGTCAATGGTGCTGGTGATTCAGCTAAAATTGCAGAGCGTGTAGCACAAATTCGGGTGCAGATTGAAAATTCTACCTCAGATTACGATAAAGAGAAACTCCAAGAACGTCTTGCTAAGCTAGCAGGTGGTGTGGCTGTGATGTATGTTGGTGCTTCATCAGAGGTTGAATTGAAAGAGAAGAAAGATCGCGTAGATGATGCACTTTGTGCAACTCGTGCAGCAATGGAGGAAGGTATTGTACCTGGTGGTGGAGTTACTTTGATTCGTGCCATCAAAGCTCTTGATCATTTAGAAGGAGAAGTAGCTGATGAAACAACAGGTATAGAAATTGTACGTCGTGCAATTGAAGAACCACTTCGACAGATTGTGGCCAATGCTGGCAAAGAAGGTGCTGTTGTTGTACAAAAGGTGGCAGAAGGTGAGGGTGATTTTGGATACAATGCGCGTACAGATGTGTATGAAAACATGTTTAAAGCGGGAGTCATCGATCCAGCTAAGGTAACACGTATTGCCCTTGAGAATGCAGCATCTATCGCTGGTATGTTCTTGACTACAGAATGTGTTATCGTTGATAAGAAAGAACCACTATCAGATATGTCTGCTATGGCAGGTGCGCAAGGTATGGGAGGTATGGGTGGCATGATGTAGTATGCTCCCAACAGAATACTGTTAAAAATCAAAGAAGGTAGGAGAACAGGTATGCTGTTCTTCTACTTTTTTGTATCTTTCGAACCATAAAAAAGTATATATTAAATATGGAAATTTCAATGAGAAGTTTTGCAAGTGATAATAATTCTGGTGTTCATCCAGAGATTATACAAGCCATTCAAGAGGCAAATGTAGATCATGCTGTTGGATATGGCGATGATTTTTGGACCAAAACAGCCTGTAAGAAGATTGCCGAGATTATAGGTGAAGAAGCTATGCCTCTGTTTGTATTCAATGGTACTGGGGCTAATGTTGTTGCTTTACAATTAATGACACGTTCCTTTCATACAGTTTTTTGTGCTGAAACAGCTCATATCTATGTTGACGAATGTGGTGCACCAGCTAAATCAACTGGATGTCACATACGTCCTATAACTACTAAAGATGGAAAGTTAACTCCAGAACTTATTCGACCACACATACATGGAGTAGGTGATCAACATCATTCACAGCCTCGTGCTATTTATATTTCTCAATGTACAGAGCTTGGTACCATTTACACACTCGAAGAATTGAAATTACTTCGAGCTTTTGCAGATAAACATAACTTATACATTTTGATGGATGGTGCACGCATCTCCAATGCTTGTTGTGCTCTAGGTTGTAGTCTTCGTGCAATGACTGTCGAAACAGGTATAGATGTAGTTGTACTAGGAGGTACTAAAAATGGATTAATGGTTGGAGAGTGTCTTCTTGTTATTAATGATTCTTTAAAGAAGGATGCACTTTTTGTACGTAAGCAACAAGCACAATTGGCTTCTAAAATGCGTTATTTATCTTGTCAGTTCTCGGCTTATTTAGATAATAATATTTGGTTAAAAAATGCACGACATGCAAATGAGATGGCTGATCGATTACATAAAGGTCTTGCTGCATTTGAGCAAGTGACTTTTACGCAAGAAGTCGAAAGTAATCAGTTATTCTTAAAAATGCCTTATCCAGTTATCCAAAAATTGTTAGAAACCTATTCCTTTTATTTTTGGAATGAAGCAGCTCATGAAATTCGTTTTGTAACTTCTTGGGATACTACTAAAGAGGATGTTGATACTCTTATTGCAAGAGTTAGAGAGCTAATAGAAGGTATTCAAGAAAACAATGTGGAAGAAACTGTGATAATAGACAAGTAATTATATATGTAAGCTTCTGAATACCATAATATTAATATATTTAGGCATACTAAAATAAAGGATCCATTTGCTTGATTCTGAGATCTTCTTTTTCAGAATTGGGCAAATGTTTTTTCATCAAAGCATAAAATCTTTTGCTATGATTGGCTTCTACAAGATGGCACAACTCATGAACAATGACATGCTCTATAAGTTCTAGTGGAAGCTTGCACAAACTGACATTTAATGATATATGACCACATGATGAACAGCTTCCCCAACGTGTTTTCATATGTTTGTAAGTAATTTTGTGCACTTGTACACCTATGATGTTACTCCATTTCTGGAGCATAGGATCTGAAATCTTAATCAGTTGATTCTGATAAAATAATTTCATTCGCTTTTCACTTATTTCAATCGTTTCGTTAGGGAATTTTTCCATGATCAAATTCTCGTGTCTGATATAAGGCAAACGAGAACTTTTTTGTACCATTTTTGTTTTTAAAGTGTAGGTCTCTCCAAGTATCTGAAATCGTTCACCGTCATTGTATTGACGGCATTTATCTTTCATTTTCTCTTTAGTATGGGTAACCATTTGTTTAACACGGTTCATTTTGGGGAGAAACAAATTTTGAATTTCTTCGATAGATACACCTACTGGAGCTGAGATCTTGACTTCTCCGTGCGGAATGCATACACGAAGATTTATTTTAGTCATATTCTTTTTCCATGAAACTTCTATGGGTACACCATCTAATTCAATCAGTTTTCTCATAAAATCAACTCCATTTCTTTGGGTAGCCTAATAGAATCGCTCCAAGTGCAAAAAGTCCCATACACATAGGATAATATAAGTACGACACAATTTCTATAGGTGAAATAGCTGCTAGTCCAGCGGCCATTAAAACTTGGGCACCATAGGGAATCAGTCCTTGAATAAAGCAGGAGAAAGTATCTAATATACTAGCTGTCTTTTGTGGGGTTAATTTAAATTTGACGCTAATGTCGTGTGCTATAGGACCAATGGTTAAGACTGCAATGGTATTGTTTGCTGTGCAAAGATTGGCAATACATACCATAGCTGCAATAGATAACTCTGCTCCTCGTTTAGTCCTTACTCCTCGAGTCAATAATTGTATGATATAATTGATCCCTCCATTATGACGAATCATTTCCAACATACCTCCTGCTAGTAGTGCAATGATGATGAGTTCACCCATACCTAAAATTCCGTCTCCCAACGCTCCAAACCAATCAAATACTCCAAAGCTATGTGTTAATAAGCCAATTATACCAGACAATACTATGCCAAGTATAAGTACTAATAATACATTCATTCCAGCAGCTGCCGTTATTAAAACGACTAGGTAAGGAATAACTTTTATCCAATCTACTTGTCCAGCTTCGGCTCCTCCCTTTACTTGAAGACCCATGACTACATAGATAATTAATATGATGACAGCAGCAGGAGTTACTATTAAACTATTGACTCGAAATTTATCACGCATCTTACACCCCTGAGTCCTCGTTGCCGCAATGGTCGTGTCAGATATAAAACTGAGGTTATCACCAAAAAAAGCTCCTCCTACAATTATTGCTACCATTAGTGGGGTTGAGATCCCCAAACGTTCAGCAATACCTATAGCAACAGGGGTTAAAGCTACAATAGTACCGACAGAAGTTCCAATACTTAGTGAGATAAAACATGCAGCTATAAAAATTCCTGCCATTAAGAGTTGATCAGGAACTACCCAAAGTGTCAAATTGACAGTTGCATCTATTGCTCCCATGACTTTTGCACTTTGTGCAAAAGCACCTGCAAGGATATAGATCCATATCATTAAGGTGATATTTGGATTGGCGGCTCCTTTGCTAAATCGTTCAATGCGAGATGATAATTTTTCTCCTCGGCTAATCATAATGGCCCATGCCGATGCAATAACAAAAGCCACGGTAATGGGCATCTTGTAAAAGTCATTCATGTATATCGAAGTGAGCAGATACACGCACAAGAATACAAAAAGTGGAGATAATGTCCACAAATTATAATGTCTAGGAGTTGTCGTTTGATCATTCATGTGGCAAAGATACGAAAAAAGATATAAATAAGATAGGGCGTACCTATATATGGTACGCCCTATAGTAATAGAGAGGTTGTTATTATATTAATTTCAAGAGATTAGTGCTAGAATTTGAAGCCAAATGTCGCCATAAATTTGTTCCTATTATGAGTCAATTCATTGGCAGTTACTCCGTCTGCATTGAACGCATAGAAGTCTGTTTTATAAGTGTTAAATTGATAGGCAAAATCGGTGTAAAATGAATTAGTCCATTTATATCCTAAGCCTAATGTATAGTTATATTGTTCTTTCATGTTTTCCCAACTAGTATCTGTTTCAATAGAATTAATAGCCAATGAGCGTCTTGATGATTCTTTGACAACTGGAGTAATGTAATTATACCCGGCACGTAGTGCAAGACCAGGTGCTGCACGCCATTCTATCCCTAATTTGAACGTAGATACTCCTTTCATGTATTGGTCAATAAGTTGATTTTCTTCAATCATCTTTTCACCATTATCATAACGTAGACTAGATTGAGAGTAATCAGCGTATTCATATTCAAGACCTATAGCGACTTCGCGTCCCACTGTATATCCTAAACTAAAGTTATAACGCCAAGGTGTGTATAGTTCACGTTTTGTCGTCATAATTACTCGACTTCCATTATTGTCGTAGGAGTATGTTGTGTCGTATTCAAAAAGTTCATCATCCATATCACTTTGAATTTTTGCACTGCTTAGTGTTTTTAGTTTGTAGAAAGTTGGTGTATGGATGGCAAATCCCAAGCGCAGTGGAGATTCAAGAACAGGACGAACAATCATACCAATTTTAAAGTCTACACCAGTTCCAGTTGTTGTTTCCCATGTATCAAGGGTGTATTTGGATGGATCACCTTGTAGTTGTTCTTGATATTGACTATGAAATTCAGTATCTACGTCTTTAATACCTAGACTAGCCCCAAAATAAACTTGATCATAGATATTAAAACCGAGACCAAAATCGACAGCATATATACCTCCTTTACGTTCGCCCCAATAGTTGCTATATATGGTTTGCGCTTGATCATTAACATGACTAATCAAAGAACGATATTCTTGAGAATCGGCTGGATTTTCTTCGATAAGGCTACCTTTCCATCCCAAAGCGCCTAAGAATGGAATGTTGTCGTTATCAACAAAATTGGGAGCGTCAAGAGCATCTGCATATAAACCACCAATCGTGTTGCCATTAGCATATTGATGCGGTCCCACTTGATGGGCCATTTGGTCAGTTTGCGAAGCACCATAAAAAGTAGAGCTACTAGATAAAGTTTTATCCCAGTTGGATTGTCGGTAGACATTGATTCCAAAATTGAAAAATCGTAAAGGCTCTATATTACTTTGTTTGTTAGCAAATACAAACCCGATATTGTCAAAGCTCCCTCTAAATTTATTGACATCATTTGTGTAGCTATCTACATTTGTGTTGACTAAACTAGCAGTCATGGCAAATTCAGATGATCTGAATAAGCCAAGACCTGCGGGATTGGTATCCATTGTTGACATGTCAGCTCCAAGAGCTCCCATAGCACCACCCATACCTACATATCTTGCAGTTCCATTAAGATCATATTGACTGAATTGGCTAGCTGTATACTGGCTTTGTGCTTGTAGAGCTAATGGGCTAAGGCCTGCAAGTATGGTTAGAGATAGAATGTATTTTTTCATCGTTATAATGATTTATAAGTGAATAATCAAAGTTTTTTCTGCTTGCCAATACTCTCCAATATAGATTATTGGCAAGCAGAAAGTTTATTTGTTATCGTCTTGAATGTCTAGATGACCCGCCACTTCGTGAAGATCTTGATGATCCACTGCTTCGTGAGGAACTTGATGAACTTCTTGACGAACTACTGCCACTATAGCTTCGTGTACTTGTGGATGACGAACTATTGTAGCTTTCGCTTCTACTTCTAGAACTCCTATTATAGCTACGTGAAGGTGATGATGAACTTCTTGTACGGCTTGGTGTGTAGCGTCTGTTTAAAGTAGAACTACTACTTGGAGTTGAGTAACTACGAGTACGTGTACTGCGACTGCTGTTGTACTTGCTATTAGTAGAACGAGTATACATATTGCGACTACGATTACTAGTAGATGGGCCTGTATAACTACGATTACCAGAAGAAGCACGTGAGTTAGAGTAACTAGATCTTCTATTTCTAGAATATGAGTCTGTGTTTACTCGAGCTCTTGGTGTACTGACTCTTCTAGATTGGTATGACTTATTACTAGAATTGCTTCTTGTTGGATAAGAGTACTTATAAGTACTTCTAGTATTTGATGTAGATCTTACACCACTAGAACGAGTATTTGACTGATTTCTAGTAGGATATGTGTACTTATAAGTTCTACTTCTATTGTTAGAATGTACACCACCAGTACGCGTGTTAGCACCTCTTGAAGTATATGTACCTCTAGTTGTTCGGCTTGTATTCCGTGAACCATCAGTATAGTAACCAGATGTACGTCGAGAACTTGTTACACGGTAGCCTTCACTACGTGAGCGGGTGCTTGAAGCGCGACTGGAACCAGTGCTGTAATGACTTCTAGACCTAGAAGTGGTTGCACGGCTGTTGGCACCATAATATCGTCTATTGTTTGGTGTACGTACAGAACCATAGCGTGAGAATCCAGATACATATCCTCTACTAGTGCGTACTCTAGGCATGTATCCCCAATGGTAATTGTGGTGATGGCCATATCTGTAATATGGGTAATGACTATATCTGTATGGCCCATAATAATGGTGTCTGTAATAACTTGGATAATAGCCATAAGACCAAGAATCCCAAGGATCATAAAATGGATCATAATAACTGTACCCGCTATAATAGAATGGATTCGTCCAGTTTAATCCGAATGACCATCCACTGCCAAGATAGAAACTAGTACCTATTGACCAGTTGCCATTGAAGCGTACGTTGGGAGCAAACATGCCACGTCCAATTCTCCAATCCCAATATAAACTATTAGTTGTAGTTGGGAAGCAATATGCATAGTGGTTATCTACATAAACATTCCACTCATAAGAACTAGCACCATGCACCATATCCCAGTAATAAGGACTACTTAGACTGATACGGAAGGAAGCTTGTCCAAATTGAATTTGTCTCATAGCATATTCATAATCATCTTGATCGCCATCGAACCCGTTTACCCAATAACCAGTATTTTGTGGGTCGGTCAATGTGTCTTGATAGTTATAAAGATAATTATCATTGTTATTATCTCTGGTGATAGTAGTGACCGTCTTATCCTGTGTTGGATTGCGGTATTTCTTTTTGACAACAACTACTTTACTTTTCCCCTCTGTAGGATTGAAGTACATATCATCGTCATAGCTCTGTCCCATCATGCTCACAGGGACGAGCACCAAACTAAGGGTTAATAGAACTAATCGTTTCATAATACAAATCTTTTAGTGATTACTTTTGACATTACAAAGATAGGAAGTATGTATAACAATAGGGACGGAAATTCCCCAAACGTATGGGGGGAATTCCCTATTTGTGATATCCATCTACGAAAAGCTTGTGTATTTTGTGGGAAAATACTAAGTTTGCTGCATGAAATACATTGAATTTATTTGGCATGCATTGCCTGTGAACGATATTGCCTATGATTTACTAGCTGCAGATCTTGGGGAGATTGGTTTTGAGAGTTTTATTCAAGAGGATGATGTGCTTAAAGCATACATTCAAGATACCTTGGTAGATATGGAAGCTATTGAGGCATTGGTAGAAGATTTTTCTTTACCTAGGGTGAAATTGACATATACGCATGATGCAGTAGAGGATAAGAATTGGAATGAGGAGTGGGAGAAGAATTACTTCCAACCGATAGTTGTGGGTAATCGTTGTGTTGTGCATAGCACATTTCACAAGGATGTTCCTGAAGCTGAGTATGCCATTGTGATAAATCCCCAGATGTCATTTGGTACCGGGCATCATTGACAACCTCTTTAGTTTTACAATATCTTTTGGATGACGAGGCTATAGTCTTGAGAAACAACCTACAAGGTGGACGTGTGCTTGATATGGGATGTGGTACTTCTATTCTAGGTATTATGGCTAGCAAACGTGGAGCTCTATCTGTCTTTGGTGTTGATATTGATGAGCATTGTATCATCAATTCTGAAGAAAATGTAGTGTTGAACCATGTGGATAATCTTAAGGTACAATTGGGAGATGCAACTAGCTTGCTTGGTACTGGTCCATATAATGTAGTCGTGGCGAATATCAATCGCAATATATTATTGAATGATATGAAGTTCTATGTTGATGAGATGGCTGATGGTGCTTGTCTCATTATGAGTGGTTTCTACACGGAAGACGTAGCTGCTATTCAAGCATGCGCCGAAGATTTAGGTTTGAAGAAGCTTGAGCAACGCACCAATGATAATTGGGCGGCATTATTGTTTGTGAAAAAGTAGAATGACTAGACTATACAGTCGACTCTGTGTATACAATAAGAGAATGTGTCAACAGTTTTTTGACGCATTCTCTTATTTTTTTGTTTTAGATAATATGCTTAGCTGTGCATAGACTATGCTGTCAATTAATAAATACAGCCAACAAAGTGACCTTATTACATCTGAAATTAGTGCTTATTTTTGTGTCATAATGTTCCCCAAAAAAATTAATCTCTTTCACTTCGCGTAGTTACCGTAGCTCCATCTAAGTCACCTCCCATCGGTGGATTACACTTAGTGATAGCCAATTCTATTTGTTCAATAGGAGGAAAACGTTCGTAGATAGCTCTATGTATACGGCCAGATACATGTTCAAGAAGTTCACTAGGAATAGCCATTTGTTCTTGAATGGTTTCTAGCAAATCAGCATAACTGACAGTCAGTGTCAAATCGTCTTTATCCATAGCTGCTTTAAAATCACCTTTAACTGTAAGGGTTACATGGAAGTGATTCCCAATCTTTTTCTCTTGTGGATTTACTCCGTGATAGGCAAAGCAGCGTACTTTTTCAAGGGTTATTTGTGTATCTAATACGTACATAATTTGGATCTTAGTATGTTATTTATTTAGGATCTTGTATCTCTTTTAATTGTTCCTCTATAGATTCTTTCGTTTGTGCTCCCGTCCATTCAATTCCATCTAGAGGATATATGGAAGTCCTTTTTCGTTTGTAAGATAGCGTGTTTTTTTTCAAACGACGAATAAGCATTTGTCTTTCTAATCTTTTTTGATTTCTAAAGTATGCATATTCTTCTTCTGGTGTCATGAGGGTTTTATCTTTATATACCAGAGGATGTAGTTTATCAGGCCCTGGCTGTATTTTGATAAAATCTTTTTGTGCAACTACTCGTGGAAATAATGTAGTAATTATTGGAGTTAGTGCATAACAGGCAATAATAGTTAGTGTATAAATCACAGCGATTTGCCACCACGGGTTGTCAAAAAAATGAGATAGACTACGCTGTAAGAAAACAATAATTGTTGAGTGAATTCCTAGTGCTACAATACTCGTTTTGCCAAGTTGAGAGACTATTGGGAGATGATTGATTAATTTACAGACAAGAAGAATAGATAAAATACCACTGAATCCAGCAAGGTAAAATCCTACTAGGCTATTGTGTATAACATTGCAGCGTAGCCCTATATCCCCGGCTGAGAAATACAAAAGAATAATTAAACATACAACGATAGTGGGAATATACTTGTCGTATCTATGTTTTTGTAAAAAAAAATTGTATCTTCTTATCCAAAAACCTCCAAAATAAAATGGGAGTGCAGCCATGGCTACGTCAATATACAATGGAAGTTCGATCCTAGATTTTGCCAATATATACCCTATGCAACCTATTCCAATAATCGTGAGTATAAATAACTTTTCGTTGCGTTGTCTGAGCCATTTATGTACGATATAGAATAAGCCGTTACATACGAACAAAGCTAGTAAAAACCAGATTGGTGGATTGTATCTGATGAGGCTATGACCCGAAAATGGGATGAGTAATTCGTGCATACTAGGAGCTATCTGAAAAAAATCAGGTTTAATGCCTCTCAGTATATATGCGCAAAAGAATGGGATCAGAAAGAAAAACAAAAATGGAATAATTAATCGATTAATTTTTCGAATAATA
>Ga0116162_10001791_pt1 | contig 13801 bp, 10 predicted proteins | sample AD_UKC105_MetaG_FD_89875 | JGI IMG/M metagenome (GOLD analysis project Ga0116162, IMG submission 89875) | Active sludge microbial communities of municipal wastewater-treating anaerobic digesters from Hong Kong - AD_UKC105_MetaG | ecosystem: Engineered > Bioreactor > Anaerobic > Digestate... | reverse complement strand
TATTTGTATGTTGGTTGCACCATCTATTCGTGCGGCTTCATATAATTGTTCAGGGACATTTTGCAGGCCTGCATATATGAGAATGAGATAATAGCCGAATGCTGCCCAAATATCCATTATCATGATGGATAAAAGGGCTGTTTTTGGTGAAGCCAGCCAGCTTCGGGCTTCCATCTTAAAGCCCAAAAAAGTCCCGATGGTGTTGAAAAGTCCGTTAGAGCTATACAGATATATCCAGATTGTGGAAATGACCACCATGGAGATGACAGATGGCAGAAAGAAACCTGCTTTGAAGATTCCGTTTTTCCTCAGCTTTTTACTGTTTAGCAGTAATGCCAACAGTAAAGCAATACCAGTGGTAAACGGGATAGTCCCGACTACAAAGATCAGCGTATTGGTTAAGGCTTTTAAAAAGACTTCGTCATGAAAAGCCTTGATATAATTGTCAATCCCCACAAATCTCATTTGGGGATTTAATCCTGAATAATCTGTGAAACTGGTAAAAAAAGAATAGATGATGGGGAATGCGTTAAAAATAATAAAGATAATCAACCATGGGAATAAAAAAGTAAAAATCACCCATCTTTGTCTTGTTTTACGTTTCAAGTTTGTACCTCCATGGACAGCTCAATCGTTGCCGAAATGAACCTGATCAAATTCTAACTCAAAATAAAGCATAAAAAGGGTGGATTACTTTCATCCACCCTATAAAAGGGATTATTGTTGGTCCAATAAATCCTGAATCTGTTGACTGTATTTGTCTAATGTTGCTTTAACATCTGCCTTGTCAAGAATCAAGGCTTCAACGGCTTCGGTAACCTTTTCTTGGATTTTTGTCCATTGCGGTGTTGGAGGGACCGGAACAGCTGTTGCGTTTTGTTCAAAAAAGACGTATTCCAGAGGATGATCCTCAAACCACGGGTCATCCTGAGCAGTGATATTCGATGGGAACACTGCAGGATATCCTTTTGTAACCCGCATTGCGACTTCAGGGTCCACCAGGTATTCGACCAGTTTTAATGCCTCGGCTTTATGGTCACAGCTATCCGGAATGGTGAGGACTTCTCCACCGGCAAAGGAAGCGTGAAAGCCTTTTTCATTCGAGGGTTTTGGGACAAATGTTACCATGAATTTAGTTTCAGGATAGGATGTCAACAAAGCTGAAATTTGATGGGCTCCACCGACGACCATGCCGATTTTGTTATCTCCGAAAGCATCCATTAAATCATCCTGTTTGGTTAACATTGCGTATTTGGAGAGTTTCTGATAGAATTGAGCCGCTTCAACGACTTCAATGGAATTGAACAATGATGTGGTCAGATCGGTTGAGACAACTTTCCCGTTGTTTCCCCATACCGCAGGGAGGAACCATTCCTGCCAGGGTGAATAGGGTTCTCCAGAAGCAAGACCAAATCCGTAAATCTCATTGCCAAGTGCCTCTATTTTTTCAGTTGCCTCAAGGATTTCAGCCCAAGTGGCAGGGGGATTTTCAGGATTCAGACCTGCCTTCTCAAACAGATCGATATTGTAGAACATCGCCCTTGTTCCCAATAGCCATGGCACACCCCATACATCTCCTTTATAACTGGCACTGTTCCAACCTACAATATCCTTGTTGGTTTCCATTATCCAGTCCATATTGGAGAGGACGCCTTCTTCCGCAAAGTTGGCAACCCAGGTATTTCCAAGTTCCAAGACATCCGGTGCTGCATCAGCGGCAAATGCCGTTACAATCTTGTCAAAACCATTTGCCCATGACAGCTGAACGAATTCGACCTCGATGTCAGGGTTGGCTTTTTCAAATTCCTCAACGACTTGTTTCCCGGTTGCATCATCCATCATGAACTGCCATAAAACCAATTTTGTCTTTGCCAGAGAAATCGTTACAATCATCACGAGTACCAGAAAAACAACAACGAACTTCTTACTCATAAAAACACCTCCGATTGGTTTGCACGGGATTGGTCAATCCCGAATGAGTTATCTTTCAAGAATTGTTAAAGCCCAGTCATAGTTCATGAAAAATTGATTTAAAAACGAAACAGCCCCCCCCAGGGCGATGTTGTTCAGACCGGATGTATCGATTTCGATGAACGATTCCGAGGCCGAAAAATTCAATTCAGTTATGATTTTTTGTTTCAGGTGTGAAATAACAGAATCAGAAAAATCAGTTATGTCACCGCCCAGAATGATTTTGTCCGGGTCCAACAATGTACTGACCACGATGATTCGGTTGATCAAATTGTTGATCATATCCTCTATGATCTGCGGAATATTTTTGGAAGGATATCTGTATCCACCAAGGTCTTTTGCGTGTAAAGAGTATTCTTCATTATAGAGCCAACTGTTATCCAGAATGATTTCTCCTGCAGCGGAGCGAGAACCCTTATAAATTGACTTGTTCAAAACGATTCCAGCACCGATACCACCGTATGTTTTAAACTCAGTGGGAAATGAGAACATGTAATAGATTAGATTGTCGTGTTTCATTCTCGACTGGAAAAGATAGGCCGCTGCTCCAGCATTAGCGTCATTTTCGATATACGTAAAGATGCCCCATTTTTTTTCGATCCATTCTTTCAAAGGCATGTTTTTGATGTTCAAATCGTAAGAAAACTGAATAATGCCGTGCTGTGAGTCGATGATTCCTGGCATGGATATGGTGATGGCAAGAATTTCTTTCCGATAATCTTCAAATTCATGAAAGGCCTTTTCTATTTCCTCAACGATATTTTTCTCATGAACTTGGTCGTTGAAGGCATATTGTTGGATGATTTGCCCCTTTATATTGAGCAACAAAGCCAATATTCTGTCGTTGACAATGGAAATGGCCATCATTTTGAAGGCGTTTTCATTCAGTTTCAGGACTTCTGTTTTTCTACCCCCCTGTTCTCCGGGGTTTTGAATAGAATCTTTAAGAATGAGGGATTGTTCCATCAAGCCCTCAAGACTTCTGGAAATAGTAGATCGGTTCAAGTGAAGCTCTTGACTGAGCTCATGTCGTGTAAAACGGTCCTTAATCCAGATTTTATTGATTATTTGATGTTGGGTTTGGTTTTTGATTGTAATCATTTGGATACCCCTCTCTGTTTAGTTGCATGCATCACGCAACAAACATAGGGATTATAGTCTTTCATTTTACAAAATCAAAATGTAATGAATCGTTTTGAGCGGTGATTATATGTGATTATAGGGGAATAGATGAAAAAAACTTCTATTTTTGAAGAAAAATGCTCTTGATGATAAAATCACCGATACCAAAAAAGCGGTACCGGTGAATTATCTATAAAAAGATCTTGATTGCGTTTCAAAAAATTAGATGTCAGATCTACCATTTGTTTGGTTCGACATAAAATCGTGCGAGCATCTCCAAATTTTCCTGTTGTAGCAATTCCAAGCGATAGCAGGGGCTCTGTCAATTTTCCATAATGTTTCGAAACATCACCGGCTAAATTGTGATGCCGATATACCGGCCGTTCTATAATGGTGTTGTCATCAAATTTGATTTTCAATGCTTGAGGATTTTTTGAAAGCCTTTCAGGGATGTGATTCCACTCCTCCACTCCGTGAATGATGGTGTTGGTTTGCAAAGTACATCCGATAAACAGAATTTTGGCATCCATATCGTACAACTTTCCCCAACAGCCTTCTCTTGGACAAGGGGTATCAAAGTGTTCTTCTCCTTGAGTAAAAGCTTTGGCGTTTTTTCCAAAGGCGGCTACAGAGTGTGTAGGGTGAAGCGAACGAAAGACACCTGTTCGTTTCATAAAAAGATTGGACAGAATACCCACACAAGAAGGTTCTTTTTTCGGATCAAACAGAGTATAAGAATCCGACATCTGAGCCCATGTATGGGTCGGGAAAACTAATAACCCCTCATTGAAGTAGTCCATAAAGGCATCAATAACCGTATCAGCTCCCCCCTCTACTAATCCGATAGCCTTCATGGAAGAGTGGATCAGGAGTGTATCGGTCTGTTTAATTTTCAGCGCTTCAATCTGCTTGATCAATTCCTGTTTGGTGTACATAGGCGGCTCCTTTGGATTCATCGCATTTGTATCATTGTTTTTTGCCTTCGTTTTAATCCTTCAAATACTTATCAAACCATTCCTGGATCTCCTGAAGTCTTCGCATTCTGTGTTTGGGTTTCCCTCCCCGTGAGAGTTCGTGGTTTTCTCCCCGGAACATACAAAGTCTGGATTCCACACCATGATATTTTAAAGCGGTGAACATTTGCAATCCTTCTGGATACCAACACCGGTAATCTTCTTCGGAGTGAATGAAAAGCGTAGGAGTTTGAACCTTATCGGCGTATTTAAGGGGTGAGTTTTCCCAAAGTTTTTCATGACCATTCCAAGGTGTGGCTTGCCCACCTTGATCGTAGACAAAGAAATAGCCAATGTCGGTTGTGCAGAACTTGGATATCCAGTTTGAAATGCTTCTTTGGGAAGCAGCGGCTGCAAATCGGTTTGTATGGCCGATGATCCAGTTGGTCATGTATCCGCCGTAGGAGCCTCCGGTGACACCGATCTTTTTGGAATCTATATAGGGGTGTTTTTCAAGTACCAGATCGGTAAAGTCCATGATGTCCTCGTAATCGATGGTGCCGTATTTTCCACGGATGTCTGCGAATGCGTTACCACGGCCGTCACTGCCCCTGGGATTGCAAAAAAAGACTGCATAACCTGCAGATGCCCACACTTGCATCTCGTGGAAGAAAACGTCACCGTAGACGGTTTTGGGACCACCGTGTATGTCCAAAATAGCCGGATAGCGTTTATTGGGATCGAAATCAGCGGGCTTGATCACCCATCCGTGAATATCCGGCTCGTTTTCCCTTTTGAGTGTTAAAGGCTCCGGCTTGATGTATGACAGTGATTCTAAAACAGATGTATTGAAATCGGAAATGAGGGTTTCCTGACCATTTTCAAAAGAGTATATTTCCGGCAGTAATGATCCCCTCAGGGCGATTTCGATGATTTTGTCTTCCAACAGACAAAAGTGATCTAAGGAGCCTTTGATATTGATAACCGGAGTGACTTGTCCATCCAACGTTACTTGATAAAGGAAAGAACTGTCATTATTTGTGCTGACGAAATAAACCAAATCACCTTTTTTCTCTAAAATATGCGGTGATCCCGAGCCAAATCTCGCATCTGAACCCACCGAGTTCCAAAAGCTCATATCCAGATCTTCAGTAATGCCCTTCATTTCTCCTGATTGGATTGTCAAGATATAAAATTTTCTGTTTTCATTAACCCCATATCTGTTCATATCTGTTGCAAAAGTTATGATTTGATCATCATTCAAAAAGATGGCATCCGTGTAATTCATCGGGGTGTCGGGAGAAATTTGTTGAGAAGTTTCGTTGTGAAGATCGTACAGATAAATGTGGTTGGTGAGTTCCCGTTTGTTTTTAAACACATTGCCGGTATAAAGAATCTTATCCTTTGAAGAAGATAATTCCAGCGTCATCACAGACATGTGCTCGTGAGTCAATCTTTTAAAGGTGTTTTCCTTTTTATTGAACAAGAACAATCCGGAACGTTTCCGATCGGTGTAGCCACTTCCGTTGCTCCAATATGGGATTTCAGTCAGTACTTCATAATCTTTTTCATCTTCGAAATCCTTTTTGATTTTTTTGGTTGCTTCTTCGTCAACAATCAGAGGTAATTCCTTTCCGATCCTAAAAATGCCTTTTACCACGTACAATTCATCCGGCTGAATCACTTGAAGGTCTGTCATGATAACAGGAAGGGTGAAAAGCTCTTTCGCTTCACCGCCGTTGATATTGATTCTAAATACCTTTGTTGTGAAGGGAATGTCCTTTTTTTCGTCCTTGTTTCGGCCGGATGTGAACAGAATGTGTTCGTTATCTTCCCAGTAAAAATTACCCGTTTTCCCATCTGTTGTATAAGGCCGGGTTGTGTTTGTTTTTGTATCCAGTAGCCATAAATCAGAATCGTATTCATTATTTTCTTCATTCATCTGATGCATCATAAAACCGATTTTGTTCCCGGTCTTATTTTTCTTCAATGTTGAAGGGAATTTAAACTTCAACATGGTATCGATTTTGATCTTCTCCATTGACTTCACTCCTTATTATTCGGTTTACTAATAGTTTATCATAATATCTAAAATATTCCATGCGACGGTTTGAAAAAATAGTTGTATTATAGTCAGAAAACAATAAAAAAGGGTGGTGTTAAAAATGAAAAAGAGTCTGAAAGATTATCTGGGAATATTATTCGGTTTAATCGTATTATCGTTCTTTTTTGCAAGCTGCATGTCCGTTGAGGTTCAGTTTGATAATGAGCCACTTACATCTGCAGAGAGAATTGCCAATGAGTTAGCAGCGTTAAGTAATCCATTTATATTTATCGATTATGAAGCACTACCACTTGGAGCTCCATTCACATTTGGAAACTTCTGTTTTGAGGATGGTACAAAAATGACAGCCAGACAATTTAAATGGCTTAATGGAATTGATACTTTTGCGGGACATTACAAGGCAGACAATAATGGCATGGCCGGTTTTGCAGGACAAGATCTTTTAATTAACAATGCCCGTGTCAATTTTGACTTTCCTTTTGTTCCAGAAAAAGTGGTGATTTTTTATGGTGAATATGGTGGTAATGTGAATTTAAAGGTGAATGGTGTTTTGAGGAATGTTGAAGACTTTATCATTTTGGATGGGACCACTGTAGCGGGTGTAGATGTTTATGTAACTGAAACAGCAGTTCCAGGCGGTGTTCAAGGAAATATTCTTCTTGAGGGAACGATCAACACTTTGGAAATTGGAGGTCAGGAATTTTTCATCGATCATGTAGGTTTTAAGCAATAAACTCCCCCCAAACATAGAGCATTTTGAAAAAATTCGGGCAGCTCAAACGAGCTGCTCTTTTTTTGAATATTTTTGCATGGAGACAACCAATCAAGATAAATCGTCTATGGTATAATACCATGGAAAAATTGGCAACATGCGTACAGTATTGAGCGTAATTGGCAGTATATAAATTTTTGATTAACAAGGAGGAATACATCAGATGGCCAAAAAATGGGTTTATTACTTTGGAAAAAGCAAATCTGAAGGCGGATCTCAAATGAAAGAGATCCTCGGCGGTAAAGGTGCCAACCTCGCCGAAATGATCAACATCGGTATCCCTGTCCCACCGGGATACACCATATCCACAGAGGTATGTAAGTATTATTTTGACCATGGCAAAAATTATCCTGAGGAAATTAATGAGCAGGTGAAAGAGGCTATGGAATTGCTTGAAAAGGACACCGGTAAGAAATTTGGAGACAAAAACAATCCCTTACTTGTATCCGTAAGGTCTGGCGCAGCAGTTTCCATGCCCGGTATGATGGATACCATTCTAAACCTGGGACTCAACGACGAAACAGTTGAAGCAATGGCGGAAAATTCCGGTAATCCCAGATTTGCATACGATTCTTACAGACGTTTCATGCAGATGTTTGGTGATGTAGCGTTGGAACTTCCCCATGCTAAATTTGAAAAGGCATTGGATACGGTTAAAGAGGAAAAAGGCGTCAAACAAGATACCGATTTGGATACCGAAGACCTCAAAAGAGTCATCGAATTGTATAAAAAGGTATACGAGGAAGAAGGGAAAATATTCCCACAGGATCCCCATGATCAGTTATGGGCTTCCATCAACGCTGTGTTCGGTAGCTGGATGAATCCCAGAGCCATTAAATACAGACAATTGAATGGTATCGGAGAAGGAACGCTTCTCGGAACAGCCGTCAACGTAGTGGCAATGGCATATGGAAACATGGGTAATGACAGCGGAACGGGTGTTGCATTTACCAGGAACCCCTCCACCGGCGAAAGGAAGTATTACGGGGAATACCTTCAAAATGCACAGGGGGAAGACGTTGTAGCCGGAATCAGAACCCCAAAGGATTTAGAAGAGATGAAAGTCGAATGGCCTGCAGTTTATGATGAACTCATCAAGTTGTTTGACCAGTTGGAAACCCATTATAAAGACATGCAGGATGTTGAATTTACCATCGAAAAGGGAAAACTCTATCTCCTTCAAACCAGAAATGCAAAGAGAACAGCAGCAGCAGCGATTCAGGTTGCCGTCGACATGGTTGAAGAAGGTATGATTGATAAGAAAACAGCCGTTACAAGAGTCACACCGGAACAAATTGAACGAATGCTTCATCCTTACTTCATTCCTGAAGAAAAGGAAAAGGCAGAAGTTCTTACCAAAGCCCTTCCGGCTTCACCAGGAGCCGCAACGGGAAGAGCTGTGTTCCATTCAAAAACTGCTGAAGAATGGGTAGAAAGAGGTGAGAAAGTAATTCTCGTCAGACTTGAAACCTCCCCTGAAGATATCGGTGGAATGGCAGCTGCAGAAGGTGTGCTCACCGCCAGAGGTGGCATGACTTCTCACGCAGCGGTTGTTGCCAGAGGGATGGGAGAACCAGCTGTTTGTGGAGCTGAAACCTTGGATGTCAGTGAAGAAAAGAAACAGTTCAAGGTTGCCGGTAAGATTGTGAAAGAAGGAGATTGGATTTCAATTGACGGATCAACCGGTGAATTGATGCTTGGAAACATCAAAACAGTTAAACCGGATGGCTTGGTTGGACCGGTTGCGAAGATTTTGGATTGGGCCAGCGAATTTCAGAGACTGGGAGTCAGAACCAACGCCGATACACCAAAAGATGCCCATGTTGCCAAACAGTTTGGAGCAACGGGAATCGGGCTTTGCAGAACGGAACACATGTTCTTCGAAGAGGATAGAATTCCGATCGTTCGAAGGATGATCGTTTCCAGAAAACTGGAAGACAGACAAAAGGCACTGGACGAATTGGAACCCATTCAACAGGGAGACTTTTACGGTATCCTCAAAGCCATGGATGGATTGACGGTTACCATCCGATTTATCGACCCGCCGCTTCATGAATTTGTTCCGAAAGAAAAAGAAGCACAAGCCAGATTAGCGAAAGAATTAAACATCGATTTGGAAGAACTTCTGGAAATCGTCAATGAACTCCACGAATTCAACCCCATGCTGGGTCATAGAGGAGTTAGACTTTCCATCACTTATCCTGAGATTGCCGTTATGCAGACGAGAGCTGTTATCAAAGCCGCTATTGACCTCAAGAAAGAAGGCCTTAATCCAATTCCTGAGATCATGATTCCGCTTGTCGGTATGGAATCTGAGTTAAAGACACTGAGAGAACTCGTTACAACGGAAGCAGACAAACTGATTAAAGAAGCCGGAGTGGAAGTGGATTATCATGTAGGTACCATGATAGAAGTTCCAAGAGGCGCTATCACAGCTGATGAAGTAGCTAAGTATGCAGACTTCTTCTCCTTTGGAACCAACGATTTAACCCAGATGACCTTTGGATTTAGTAGAGATGATGCGGGTAAATTCATTAAAGAATATCTGGAAAGAGGCATTTTGGCATTTGATCCGTTCAAAAAGCTGGACAGAGAAGGTGTAGGCCAGCTGGTAAAAATGGCAGTTGAAAAGGGTAGAAAGACCAACCCCAACATTCATCTGGGAATCTGTGGAGAGCATGGTGGAGATCCTTATTCAATAGAATTCTGTCATTTAGTCGGTTTGGATTACGTTAGCTGTTCCCCTTACAGGGTACCCGTCGCAAGATTGGCAGCAGCACAGGCAGCTATTAGAAACGACTAATAAACTTCTTAGTTAAAAAAAGGAGGACCTGAATGCGGTCCTCCTTTTTCTTTTGCTTTCACATGCGAATCAACTCATCCTTAAAACGAAACGATTATCGAGAGTGATGATAGAGTTCTTTCACCTGGGGGTCATTTTCGTAGCGTTTGTACATGAGATAGGCAATCAGCACGTTGATCGTATAAAAGATACCGCTGATAACAAATAGAGTGGTGTAGCCTTCAATACTGGCACCGACGATGTAACCAAAAAGCATGGCGGCGACAGCCCTCACGGAATTATTCATGAAAGCGTTTAAACCGGCTATGGTTGAGATTTTATCTTTGGGGACATAAGAATTGATGATGGTGTTGATGATGGGATTTCCGCTGTTCATAAGGACAAAGCGCATGGCGTAGACGATGATGAAAAAGATTGGGTTTCTAATGAAGGCCATTGAAAAGATTAACGGTACCACCAGCGTTTGAGTGACCAGCTTAAATTTCAGAGGGCCGAAATAAACCCCCATGCGGTGGGTGAACACGTTGCTGATGGCTGTGCCCATTTGGGCAATGGCCAGGGCAATGCCGATTCCAAAGGTTGACATATTGAAAAGGTCTTTAAAGATGAGATTGCCAAAGTGAATGAATAAACCCGCTCCAAATCCTATGGTGACTGTCGTTAAAAAATGGAAGACAATGATCACCTTTTGTTCTTTGTTAAAATGAGAAATATCAAAAACTGAACGGATGGAACCGCAGATGAACTTGTCTTGAATGGCGAGTAAGGGCGCCAAACCAAATAAATAACCCGCTACGGCTAAGAATAACGTATTTTGAAGTCCCAGCCAACTGCCGAAGGCTCCCCCCAGGAAATTCCCCAGAACACCCACGCCCATCATGATGCCAAAGTTTAGACCAATAACTTGAGCTCGGTTTTTCGGCGAGGTGAGATCAATAGCCAAAGCCTGAACGACAGTATGACTAACGACCATAAAACCGCCTTTGATGAATGAAAACAACAGGATGAGACTCATGTTGTTGGTGAGAATCATGGCCAAATTTGCCAGGGGGAAAAAAACTAACGCAACGATTAACATGCGTTTTCTTCCCAAAATATCGGCAAAGATACTGACGCCTAACCCCAAAATGGCTGCTCCCCAAAGAGATGCCGAAGTTATGTTTCCAACTACTGCGTTATTGAAACCAATTTCACGAAAGAAAAGATTCATGTCTGTTTGGATGATAGACTGCATGGTAACCGTTATGGCTGTGTATAAATACAATAATCTGACTTGCACAAAGTGCCCCCTTACAGAATTTCGGTTAACTAACAAATTATATCATACCACATCCATGCATAGAGTTCAAGATGTTTAGTTCCAGCCGTACTTTCCCTTGAATTCTACAAATCGGACTTGTTCTAAAATTTCTTGTTGAAAAGTTTGATCATCTTTTTTTCGGATTTTATAAAGGTTTTGAACCATAGGTGGTCCGACCGGGATAATCATAATGCCTTCAATGGCCAGTTGATCGATCAAAGGGTCCGGAACTTTGGATGCGGCAGAAGTGCAGATAATACGATCAAAAGGGGCGAAAGCTTGCCAGCCCTGAGAGCCATCATCGATCTTAAATTGGCAGTTTTCATATCCCAAACGCTGAAGCCTGTCTTGAGCTTGAGATGAAAGGGCTTGAATCAATTCAACGGTGTAAACTTGCGATGAAAATTCGGTCAGCAAGCAGGTTTGATAACCGCTTCCCGTTCCGATTTCCAAAACGGTTTCTCTACGAGAAAGCTCAAGCGAAAAGGTCATGAAGGCAACTAAGGATGGCTGTGATATTGTTTGTCCGTACCCAATAGGTAAAGGCCGATCGTCGTTGGCAAACTTTGCTTGATCGTTATCGACGAAAAGGCTTCTGTCAATTGTTTTCTGAAAGTCAGTTATTTCCTTAAGGCTTATCCCAAAATGATCACCTCGACCGAATGGTATCATCAAGGGGTAATGAAAAGCAATAGGTTAATAAAAAACTCGCCTTTTTATGAGTTTAAAGGGCGATAGTCTGATAAATTCTGAAGAATATACTGATACAGTTTTTTAGCAATGATAAAAAATGTCAGCAACGAAAAAGATTGCTTGGGTAAAAATGAATGGCACCCTGTTAGGGGTGCCCGGTCAGTCCTTTTGTCTTTTACCAGCGGCAACGACCAAAACCACGTCCACGACCTCTACCCTTTCTGATCCCAAAGCCACGGCCGAATCCTCTACCATAACCATAATCCGGAGTATTGAATGCTTGATTTTCAGGTGTGTTCTCTTGTGTGTTGTCTATATTGGCGTTTTGCGCATTAACATTTACTCCGTTACATCTTCCACGGCCTCTACCGGTCATTGGTCCTTCACCATTGGGCCCTCTTCTGTCAAATCCAGGCACAGTAAACACCTCCTCATATATATGTATTTTACATATATATGATAGCATATTTGTTCATCTATTTCAAGAGGTAAAAGAGATTACCCAACCACTCATGAAAAGCGGCTGAAAAAGTTTCTAAAGAACCGCTGCTTGGTAGAAATGAGGAAAAACTCATCGGGACGTTTTCAACTCTATAATCACCAGGGTATGGAATGAGGTTGATATCGGTTCGGCCTCTTTCCTCGATGACCTTTCGGAAAGTTTGATACGATCTGGGCATGTGTATGGCGGAGGTGACTAAAATGATATTTTTTACAGTTTGTTCAATCAGCTCAAGAGAAAAAGCGGCATTTTCCCAGGTGGTTTTGGAATTTTCTTCTAACTTGATCATTTTTGAGGGAACACCCCAACTTTCCAACACCATTCCCATCACGGCTGAAATAGATTGCCCTGGTTGATCGTACACGTTACCTCCAGCAATGATAATTTGGGAACCCGTCTCCTGACACGCTTGAAAAGCTCTATAAAGCCGCATCATCGAACGGGGGCCGATTTGATCATAGATTGCTCCGCCTGATTGGACGCTTCGAATCACTCCACCGCTAAAAACGACAATAACGGTTTCTTCACCGGGAATATTTTGGAGTTCCTCATCATAGAACTGATTCTCGTAGGGTTGGACCAATAGTTTAGTGGACAAATCGGTGGAAATAAAATAAAAAACACACGAAAAGGTTAGAAAAAGGAAAAAAAGTTTCTTGTGTTTTCTGAAAAGAAAAATCAAACCCAAACCGAAAAAAATGGTGATGAAGAGTCCCGGTAATTCCAGAAAAGATGACACAATTTTCTGTAAACAAAGCAACATCAACTCCCCCCCTCTGTGTTATACTTGCAATGCTATGAAGAAGCGCTTGGATGATCTATTATACATGTTTTATCGATAAAGAGAGGTAAAAGAATGTACAAGAATTTTATTCAACTACTGAGTCGAAACAAGAAATGGTTTTTGTTGTTGTTTGTTGTTTTCAATATCATCTCGTTGATTGGTTTGTTTAGGATTACAATCAATACAGATTTTGCCTTGTTTATGCCAAAAAACTCGCAGGCTTTAACAGAATATGAAGAAATGATCAAGAGATTTGGCAGCTCGCAGCAGTTGCTTTTTCTGATTAAATCGGATCAGGATAAGGACGTTGATTCGTTAGAAGTGTTTTTTTTAGTTCAACAAGCATTATCAGAAATTGAAGGTGTGAAGCTTGTTAATGGTCCCATACCACCTGTAATTCCCTCCGGATTAACGGTTGAAAAGATTCAAAATGTTGATGAATCCAATGGAAAACGAATAATTGAATACATCTCAAAAATGGGAAGCTTAAAGTCTTTTTATCAAAAAGAAGATGGGTATTATGGATTATTTACTATCCTTCCCGATGAAGAATATGTTGATGCAGTAGCTCAAAAGGCAGTTTCAATCATTGATAAAACCGGAATGGCATATTACAAAAGTGGAGAATATTATCTTCAGTCTTCAATTTTTGACTATATTCTGAGAATTTTGCTGTTAATACCTCCTTTTGCCCTATTCTTTCTCTTGTTTATCTTTACGTGGAAACTAGGAGATATCAAAAGCACCTTTCTTTCTCTTCTGCCAGCTGGTATTGGTGCTTTGTGGACAATGGGGTTTTTGGGATGGCTGTCCCTTGATTTATCGGTTATAACGGT
>Ga0116162_10001787_pt1 | contig 13811 bp, 13 predicted proteins | sample AD_UKC105_MetaG_FD_89875 | JGI IMG/M metagenome (GOLD analysis project Ga0116162, IMG submission 89875) | Active sludge microbial communities of municipal wastewater-treating anaerobic digesters from Hong Kong - AD_UKC105_MetaG | ecosystem: Engineered > Bioreactor > Anaerobic > Digestate... | reverse complement strand
GTGCATCCAACTTGCTCCAGTATTGCTCACTTGCAAAAAGGATGTAAGATTCGGAGTGGTTGATGATATGATGCACATCTTTGGATGGGAAATCCTGTAATATAGGTACCACAATACTTCCGTAAGTGATTGTGGCCATATAAGCGATACACCAACGGGCATTATTCTTACCAAGCAAAGCTATTTTTGTACCACGTTTCATACCCAATGAATGGAATAGAAGATGGAGCTTGGCAATTTCTTGGGCAACGTCTCCATATGAATATGTCGGTTCGTAGCCATAATCTGTGTAACAAGGAAGTTCCCAATTATGTCGGAAACTATTCTCGTACAGTTTGATAAAATTCTCTTTAATCATTGCACGTAATTTCGTCTGATGTGCAAAAATAGGATTTTTCAATAATATATGCTACCTTTGTAGCCTAAAAAATTAAGTTAGCAAGTAAAAATGATAGATATCAATGCGTTTCAGGACAAAAAAGCCCTGTATTATACATTAGGATGCAAGTTGAACTTCGCTGAAACATCAACAATTTCACAGGTTTTGAGTGAGGCGGGGTTTCGTACAGTGCGTCAAGGCGAGTGTGCCGATTTGATTGTTGTCAATACATGTTCTGTGACAGAAGCTGCAGATAAAAAATGCCGGCAAGCCATTAGTAAGTTGCGCCGACAAAATCCTGGGGCTTACGTTGTGGTTACTGGATGTTATGCTCAATTGAAGCCTGATCAAGTTGCCAGTTTGAAGGGAGTCGATATTGTGCTTGGTGCTGATCAAAAAGGAGAGATATTGGAGCATCTCGGTAATTTGACTAAGAGCGAACATGGGCAAGCTTTTACCTCAAAGCTAAAAGATATTCACAAGTTTATACCAAGTTGTTCTAGAGGAGATCGCACACGCTATTTTCTGAAAGTACAAGATGGATGTAACTACTATTGTACTTATTGTACTATACCGATGGCACGTGGGGCTAGCCGTAATGGAACGATTGCTTCGCTAGTGAAGCAAGCTGAAAAAGTGGCTGCACAAGGTGGGCACGAAATAGTGTTGACTGGCGTGAATATTGGTGATTTTGGGCGTACTACTGGAGAGACTTTCTTGGATTTATGTAAAGCATTGGATGAAGTAGAAGGTATAGAACGTTATCGTATATCTAGTATAGAACCGAATCTTTTAACAGAAGAAATTATTTCGTTTGTAGCTCAGAGCAAGCGTTTTATGCCTCATTTCCATATCCCATTGCAAGCTGGTAGTGATGAAGTGTTGAAGTTAATGAAACGTCGTTATGATACTGCTCTGTTTGCAAAAAAAATCTCTTATATTAAGCAGGTTATTCCAGATTGCTTTATTGGAGTAGATGTGATTGTGGGTACACGTGGAGAATTACCCGCTTATTTTGAAGATGCCGTTCGATTTATTGAAGGTCTAGATATTAGCCAATTACATGTTTTTAGTTATTCTGAACGAGCTGGAACAAAAGCTTTAGAAATTGAGTATGCAGTAGATCCCCAAGATAAACAAAAACGTAGTAAACGCTTACTGGATATTTCTGAGATTAAACGACAAGCTTTTTATGAATCGTTTGCAGGTCAAACGCGTACGGTTTTATTAGAACATAATCAAGGAGGAGATACGATGTATGGTTTTACAGATAACTATGTGCGCGTTGAACTTCCCGTAGACAATTCTTTGGACAATCATATAGTAGAAGTGAAACTTTTACATATGAGTGAAGATAAACATGCGATGCTGGGTGAAATCAAAAAGGTTTGTCAAATAGAAAAGTAAAAATGAAAGTAAGTGTCGTTATTCTCAATTGGAATGGAGAAAAGATGTTGGAAGAATACTTACCTAATATCTTGTCTCATTGCAATTTGCCAGGAGTGGAGGTTGTGATTATTGATAATGGCTCCACAGACAACTCTGTGTGCTGGTTGCAAGTACATTATCCAGAAGTACGACTTGTTATATTGTCAGAAAATTATGGTTTTGCAGATGGATATAATAAGGGATTAGAAACAGTGGATAGTGAATATATTGTATTATTGAATAGTGATATACAGTTGACTGAGGGGTGGTTATCTCCATTGATAGATTTTTTAGATAACCATCCAGATTATGCAGCATGTCAACCTAAAATGCTTAGTCTTAGACAACCTGAGTACTTTGAACATGCTGGAGCTTGTGGAGGCTTTATAGACTATTATGGCTATCCGTACTGTAGAGGACGGATAATGAATACTGTAGAAAGGGATCAAGGACAGTATGATGTGCCAATAGATGTTGCTTGGACGTCTGGGGCAGCTATGTGTTTGCGTAATCAAGCATACAGAGAAGTTGGGCAACTGGATGGTACTTTTTTTGCCCACATGGAAGAGATTGATCTCTGTTGGCGCTTACGTGCTAGAGGATATAAATTGCGTTGTATCCCACAAAGTGTGGTGTATCATTTGGGTGGGGGATCATTGCCTTATGGATCACCACGTAAAACGTATCTTAATTTCCGAAATAATCTACTTATGCTCTATAAAAATTTGCCTGAAGGAGATTTGTGTGGAGTGATGCGTATGCGTTGTTTGTTGGATTATATAGCTGCAGGAATGTTCTTTTTAAAGGGACAATGGGCACATATGAAGGCTGTTCTTAAAGCAAGAAAGGATGGAAAATCTTTGATACACAAACAATACAAATCAGTAAGGCAAGAAAATCTTCGTTTAGCAGTAAAGGGGACCTATTTACCTAAACGTTTCCCTCGTTTGATCTTATTGGGGCGGTCTCCTTTCCACGTTCAGGGTAATTGATAAGATATAGCTTATCTGTTGCACGAGTATAGGCTGTGTATAACCAACGAAGTCCATCTAAATTAAGCATGTCTTCTTGGAGCATCGCTCCGTCTAAAAATACGCGACGCCATTGTCCACCTTGTGATTTGTGGCATGTAATAGCATAGGCATATTTGACTTGTAATGCATTGAAATGTTTATCTTCTTTGAGGGCATTAAGACGTGCTTTTTGTGTAGTAATGTGTTGATAATCCTCTAAGATTGCATAATATAATTTTTCTTGTTGTTCCTTGGTTAGAGCAGGAGCTTCTGCTAGTAAAGTATCAACAAGTAAAAGTACTTCAGGGTACCATTCCTCATGATCTGGAACCTCTAGTTCGACTTGCGCCCATTCAAACCCGTACAGTTTGTATCTCTTAATGACTTTTCTGACTTGTATAATCTCTCCATTCGCTAAAAAATCATCTCTTTTATCCTGCTCAGCCCAATAATAATTGTTTTTAGCTACCATCAATAAATCACCACGTTCTAGTAGCTCTTCTCTCCATAGAATACGATTTCGTATGCCCATATTATATTGGTTGGCTCGCCAGTTAGCACGAGTGATAATAATCGTATCTTCTATACCCACTTGACTGTAGGAATCTTCTAATGCTTCAAGCAATTCTTCTCCTTCGACACATTGTAAATCAGGAAATGGTTTAGCAGGTATGAGTGGTTGCTTGATCTCTTCTGTCTGTCCATATTCATACATTTGTTTTTGGATAGCAGTGATGTACTGTCGAATATGTGTTGCCTGTAGTAAAATGCCACTTTCTGCACGCTGACGCACTACTTCGTTAAGCTCTATTTCAAAAGTGTCTAATCCGAACCCTTGCAAATATTCAGCATTCAATGCTTTGCTCTCATTCTCTCCAATAGGAGGTAGCTGTGCCGTATCTCCAATAAGCATGAGGCGACAGTCGTTTCCAGAATACACATATTCTACTAAATCGTCTAACAATGGATTGCTGGAGAAAATATCTGTCACAGAGCTTGTATGAGAAATCATAGATGCTTCATCAACAATAAACAGAGTGTGCGTATGCGCGTTTGTGTTTAAACTATAGCTAGTATGAATATCTCCGATGCGATGTTGGCGATATATTTTACGGTGTATTGTTAAAGCTGGCATTTCGGAGTAATTTGATAACACTCTAGCAGCTCGTCCAGTTGGTGCTAAAAGGATTACTTGATAATTGTGTTTTCTAAGTATCCGTACGAAGGATGAGATTAGAGATGTTTTTCCCGTTCCTGCATAGCCCTTAAGGATAAATAAGCCTTGATTAACGCTGACTGACATAAAGTCTGAGAGCATCTGAATTGCTAAATCCTGTTGATGAGTAGGGGTAAATGCAAAATCATCTTTAATTTCCTGTTGGAATTCGACTTTTCTCATGTTATACGGAATAAAAAAATGCGATTTTCTCGCTGGTTTTGGTTATTAGTTTTATCTTTGCGGTACGAATATAACTAATAAACGAAACATAGTCAACATGAAAACGGTAATTAACGTAGTTTTGGTCCTAGTGGCCTTGGTTTTAGTGGTGGTGACATATAATAGTATTATGGCTCCGATTAAATTTGATAAGCAAAAAACGGTGTATGACAACGCAGTTATTAAGCGTTTGAAAGACATTCGTACTGCTCAGCTTGAGTATCGTGCACAACACGATCAAGCGTATACAAACAATTTTGATACACTTATTGATTTTATCAAGACAGCTAAGAAACCTTTTGTCCTTAAAGAAGGAGTTTTGACTGATGATCAATTAGCTTCTGGTCTTACAGAAAAGAAGGCTATGAAGATTATCAATAAGGCAAAAAAGACTGGTAACTATCGCGAGGTGGAGAAAAAAGGTCTAGAAAAGTTCCGTCGTGATACGCTTTGGGTGTCAGTATTGGATACTGCTGGTTTTTCTAAGGGATTCAATCCTGATTCTATCCGTTACGTACCTAATACAAATAACGCTAAGTTTGAAATGGATACAGTTATTACTGTGACTAAGAGTGGTATGCCAGTCTTCTTGTTCCAAGCTAACGTGAAGAACGATGTATATCTAGCTGGTCTTAATGACAAGCAAGCAATTATTAACCTGAATGATGAAGCTAAAAATTTAGGCCGTTTTCCTGGTCTTCAAGTGGGTTCTATCGAAGATGGTGGTAATAACAACGCGGGTAACTGGGAGTAATATCTATATGATATGGTAGCTTTTGAACCCAATCAAAAATATAGTCTATCCATCCGCATTTTTGTGGATGGATTTTCTTTTTCTATATACTGCCCATTGTTGGGTAGTAGACCTATACATACACAATATGTATCTGTAGACACAACGCTTAGTGTAGCGGTGAATTTGAAGAAACTTTATCAAGAGGAAATTTGTTTACGCCATGATTTTGTTAATGTGGTTGTGTATATGGAAATGGGGCGATGGACTATTGTGCCTTCTTCTATGTGGATTTCTCATGAAAAGCTGACATATTTTTACCAAAACCTTCCAGTTCGTGATAATGAAGTTGTGTTGCGTGATCATGTGTCTAATTTAGAAATGGAAGTAGTGCATGCTGTCGATAAAACATTATTGGAAGAACTACGTGCCTACTATGGAGAAGCACTATGTGTGCATGCAGTGTCTTCTTTATTGTTATCTTCTTTTGTCTCACAGGTTAGCCATAGTAATCGTTTTGCTTTATTTGTAGTTTTGCAAGGGGAATATCTTGATTTTTATGCGATCAAAAAAGGAGGTCTTGAATTAACTAATAGGGTCTATGCTCCTGTTGTTAGTGATTGTATTTATTACACATTATATATATGGAAGATACTTGGTTATCAACAATTGTCAGATTCGCTTATTATTGTGGATATGTCAAATCGTGATAAAACGACGCAGTTGCTCAATGTTCAAGTAACAATGCAAGATGTAGTTACTAATTTACGTCAGTATATTAAGCATGTAGGTGTGGTAACGTCACCTGTGTTGGATTGGGATGAATATATAAGGATGAATCAATAAGAAAGAATAAGTAATGCGAGTGATTAGTGGAATATATAAACGTCGACGTTTCGATGTACCTAAAAGTTTTAAGGCAAGGCCAACAACCGATTTTGCTAAAGAAAATTTATTTAATGTCTTGGAGCAGTATTGTGATTTCTCTGCGGATGGATTCACAGCTCTAGATTTGTTTGCTGGAACTGGAAGTATAAGTGTTGAGCTAGTATCTAGAGGATGTAGTCGAGTGATTAGTGTAGAAAAAGATCGAAAACATTACTCTTTTATTCAGCAAGTAATGACGCAACTTAAGACGGACACGTGTGTGCCGCTTTGTACTGATGTATTTAAATATATAAATCGATGTACAACTCAATTTGATTTGATTTTTGCTGACCCTCCTTACGCATTGGAACGTCTTGCTGATCTACCTGATCTGATCTTAAATGGTGATATGATGAAAAATGTTAGTCTCTTTGTTTTAGAACATGGGAAAGATAATTCTTTCGTAGATCATCCTTGTTTTGTTGAGCATAGAGAGTATGGTAGTGTTAATTTTACCTTCTTCTCTCATAATAAATGGGAATAATATATATGCACCTCGTCTTGTATGAGGTGTTTTTTATATATGGGTATTTCTGCTGTGATTACAACAAAGGACTAAATAATCGTGCAATCGATTCTTTTAGTTGTGTTTTCTTGCTTCTAGTTTTCCATGTTTCTGCAGTGAGTGGGGAGCAGTGTTTTATATCTTTTTCAAATTGTAGTCGTAATTCTCGTGCTAAATCTACGTCATAAATTATTGCGTTGACTTCGAAATTATGATCGAAGCTTCTATAGTCTAAATTGGTCGATCCAATTGTAGCATAGCTGTCATCAAATGTGAGTGCTTTACTATGTAGAAAGCCGTCTTTATATAACCAGATTTTAACTCCAACATCTAACAACATTTCTATATAGCTTTGTGAAGCGTATTGTGTAATAATGCTATCTCCTTTTTGAGGGAGCATGAGTTGTACGTCAACGCCAGATAAACTAGCTGTTTCAATAGCGTTAAGCAGAGTCTCCGATGGTAAAAAATATGGTGTTTGTAGTAAAATTTGCTTTGTAGCTAGGTGAATCATTTGTACGATACCTTGATGAATTTCTTGAATTCCTTGTAATGGATTGCTAGCTACAATCTGTATTATGGATTTAGAATATGTATTTGGTGCATTAATATATTCTGATGATTTTGTGTACTCAAGTATGTCTGGAAAATAATCGTTATGAACTAAAAGAGATTTATCTACAGTGTACCAATCAATTAAGAAACTGGTTTGAAGTCCATGCACTGCTTCTCCCCATATTTCCATATGAGTATCTCTCCAATATTGGTGACGCCCTCCATCCATATATCGTTGAGCTAAATTCATACCTCCAATAAAACCGATTTTTCCATCAATGATAGCTTGTTTGCGGTGATTACGGTGATTAATTCGACTAGCCATACCTGGAAATCTTACTTTCATAAAAGCACGAACCGCAATGCCAGCTTCTCGCATTTCTTCAAAGAAATTTTTGGATGTAGACCAACTGCCTACATCATCATATAAAACTCGAATTTCAATACCATGTTTGGCTTGCTCTATCAAGGCTCTTTGTACTTGACGGCCTATATTGTCATCTTCAAAAATGTAGTATTGAAGATGAATATGATGTTGGGCATTTTGTATTGCTTTTAATAGAGCATGTAGTTTTTCATAACCTGAATAGAAGAACTGTACTTTGTTGCCTGCTAGGGGAATAGCAGCACTATTTTTTTCAAATAGCTTAATTAGTGGTTTATAAACATGCGCTTGTTCTAGGGGGAGATGTATTGGGGTCTGTTGCCTAGCTTTGGGCTTTTCAATCAAACGGCTGAATTTACGGCTTAATTGTTTTATGTTATGTTTTTTTCGTTGACCTAGGAAGAAATAAAAAATAAGACCAATAATTGGTAGAAATACAAGCGCAAGAATCCACGCCAGTGTTTTGATGGGGGGGCGATTATCCAATAAAATCATCAAAACAACTGGTACAAGAATAATTATATATATAATTTGGAAGGTTGAATTCCAGAAAAGGATTAATGCTGGTATATCCATAGATTAGCGAGTTATATTACTTCATTAGGGAATCTTTATAGTCTTGTATGGCTTTTTCGTATGTTGCTATGGCATCAGACATTGAACCAAAAAATTCTCCGCCTGAAGCATTTTTATGACCTCCTCCATTGAAGTATTTAGTTGCTATTTCGTTGCATGCAAAATCACCAATAGAACGAAGGGAAACTTTAATCATGCTTTTGTCTTTATCTTCTCTTAAAAAACAACTCATCTTCATACCCAGAATTTGTAAAGGAAGATTCACAAACCCTTCGCTGTCTCCCTTTTTGAATTTATGGATCTCTTGTTGTGCATGTGATAGGGTCATTAATGCAGCATGCTCAGGATAAACATTCATTTGGCTAAGTAGTATGCCCATTAAGCGGAGTCTTTCTTCACTGTATGTGTGGTTTACTCGGCGATAAATTTCATCTTTATCAATGCCTTTTTCCATAAGCATGGAAATAATAGCATATATTTCGGAGTTGTTTGAGTTATAAGTGAAACTTCCAGTATCTGTCATCATGCCTAAGTATAGACACGAGGCAATATCATGATTTATTTGTGGAAAATAACCCATTTGATGAATAAATCTAAAGACCAATTCACACGTTGATGAAATAGGAGGATGAGAAATGACAATATCGCAAAAATCATCTGGATATAAGTGATGGTCAATCATAATCTTACGTGCTGGTGAATCGACTAAAGCTTCTTTCATATCACCAGTGCGTGATGGTATATTAAAGTCTAGGCAAATAATAATATCCGCGTCACGTAGTATAGTGCGACATTCATTGGCGCCATTTGCATATACTAAAATATTGTTGGCACCAGGTGCCCAAGCTAGGAAATTCGGAAAATCATTAGGTACAATGACTTGTGGAATACAATGTAGAATACGTACAAAATGAGCCATGGCTAACGAAGAACCAATGGCATCACCATCTGGACCTACGTGGCATACAATGACCACATTTTGTGCTTCGTGTAGCCATGTATTGGCTAGTTTAATTTTTTCTGGTGCTATAGTATTGCTGAGCATAGACGTGTTGTTTTTTATGTTGTTTCAGTATTTTCTAACCAATCATCAATTAAGAGACGGGCTAAACTTAATTTCTTTGGTATAGCAGGTAAATTGTCTCTATGATAGAATTGTCCACTTATTAGCTCTTCTTCTTGAAGATGTACTTCTCCACCTGCATATTCTGCAGTGAAACCTAACATCAATCCAGATGGATAGGGCCAAGGTTGACTACCAAAATAGTTTATGTTTTTTATTTCTAAACCAGTTTCTTCTCGTACTTCGCGAAGTACTGTCTCTTCCAGTGATTCGCCAACTTCCATAAATCCAGCAACTAAACCTTTAAATGCCTTGCGGAAGCCACGAGATTGTACTAAAAATATTTCATCTTTACCTCGAGTTATTCTCACTATCATCGCAGGCGAAATACGAGGAAAATATTCTTCGTGACATGCAGGGCATTTCATCATGTTGGGTGAAGCTTGTATGGTTGGTGTGCCACATTTACCACAGTAACGATGAGTTAATGCCCAATAGTGCATCTGGTGTGCTTTTCCTACTGCGGTATACAGCTTATTGGCAAGTACATCATAGGCATCTCGCATTCCTACCCAGATATACCCTTCAATATGTGGAGCTGTATCCATTTCTATAGATTGAGCTATTGGAGTAGACTCCAATGGTAATGTAATGGGGTGAATAATGGAATTGGTTACTTTGATGGGAGGTTGCTTACCCTGTGGGAGTGAGTATGTAGTAAAGTCATCATTGGTGTCTTCTTTGAGTAAAAGAAGTTCACCATGAAGAATAATCCAATAATCATTACTGACAATATCTTCATTTAATGGACGATGTGCCTCTATCTTTTTCTCAGCTTCGCGCATCGTTTTAAATTCAGAGTATTTATTTACATCTAATATCATCATGGCTAATCATGTTTTTCGGGGAGTACATCTCCTTTGAAACTAAGAGGTACTAAAGATGATGCACTTTCAAGTATATATATTTTTTTTCGGCCTACTAAATAAACACGCATTGGGATGTTTGATCGTGTCTCTGTTTCAAGCATTACTTGTCGACAAGCACCACAAGGGGATAACGGTTCATCGAGAAACTCTCCTTCTGTGTATCCTGCGATCGCTAGTGCTTTAACTGGCATATCTGGGTATTGTGAACCCGCATAAAATAGAGCAGTGCGTTCGGCACAAAGACCTGATGGGTAGGCAGCATTTTCTTGATTGCTACCTGTGATTATTGTTTCGTTGTCTAGCAGAACTGCCGCTCCTACCTGAAAGCGAGAATATGGTGAGTAACTTCGTTGAGTTGCTTTTTGTGCCTGACGTACTAAAAGCTGTTCTTGTTCTGTAAGCTCATCGAGCGTACAAATGCTCATGCTTGTAATGATTTTCTGCTGTTTCATCTGTTTAATAAGCTAAAATTATACCACAAAGTTAGTGATATGATAGGAATTCCCAATTATTATAAGCATTTTTGTTACTATAAAATGTTGAATAAAATAGAAATATGTACCCAAAAACGAGTTTATTTTTTACCCGCCTAAAACAAACTACTTTGTTTATCATGGTTATTGTTGGGATGAATCATATGCCTGTTGTCGCAGGACGTACCAATAATGCATACCGTGCTTATATTAAAAAATATAGTGAAATTGCTGTAGATCAGATGAAAGAATATCGGATTCCAGCAAGTATTACACTAGCACAAGGACTCTTAGAGAGTGCTGCAGGACGTAGTGATTTGGCGTGTAAAAGTAATAATCACTTTGGAATAAAATGTCACGGCTGGCGTGGGCGTAAAGTTTATCATGATGATGATAGGAAGCATGAATGTTTTCGAGCATATAGACATGTTAGAGAATCATACGAAGACCATAGTAAATTTTTGAGAACACACGGAAGATATGCTTTTCTTTTTCGATATAGGATTACAGATTATAAAAGATGGGCAGAAGGTTTGAAAGAGGCAGGATACGCTACGAGCCGATCTTATGCTAATCAATTGATTAGTATTATTGAAGATTACAAATCATATAAATATGACAGCAAGGTTGGTAAGACTTTGGTTGAGATTGATCAAACACATTATAGTCACGTGATTGCTTTAGCAAATGATTTAGCATACTTAGTTGCTCATGATGGAGATACTTGGAAGAGCTTAGCAAAAGAAACGGGTATTGGTGCATCCTCTTTGATTAGATACAATGAGTTGGATAAGGAATATGTTTTAAATGAAGGGGATGTAGTTTATCTTCATAGAAAGAAGTGTAAGGCAGCAAGAGGATGTGAAATACATTATGTAAAGCCTGGTGAATCAATGCATCTGATTGCCCAAAAATACGGAGTGCAAATGAAATTTTTGTATAAAAGGAATCGTCTACCAAATGATTATATGCCTAGAGTAGGTGATCAATTAAAGTTGCGATGAAAACCGTCTGTTTTAATGAATTTATAAGTGAAAATATTATAAACGAAAAAGGATGTATCAATTGATACATCCTTTTCTTTTTCGTGTGACACTAATTATTCACCTAGGTGGATTGCTTCTGATGGGCAAACATCAGCACAAGCTCCACATTCAGTACAAAGATCTGGATCGATGCTATAAATATCCCCTTCAGAGATAGCCTCTACTGGACATTCATCGATACAAGTACCACATGCGATACAGTCGTCGTTAATTACGTAAGCCATAATAGTCTGTTTTATAAATGAATAAGTCAATTTTAATAGAAATCATTGTAAATAACAATTTCACGAATGCAAATGTAATGTTTTTCTGTAAACTCTGTATAGCAAAATCTACTTTTATTGCTAATTTAACTCTTTTCTAGATTACACAAATGTCAATGATTAACGCTGAAATATTGTATCTTGTAAATGGTCTGGCAACATATGTAAAGTGCTGTTATAGAGTGGTTTTTTGTTTCTTTTGATAATAATCAATATTTACAATGTTATTTGATTTTTATCTCAAAAAAAATTGGGTATTGTTTCGCATATTTGTATGTTTGCTGTGCAAAATGATAATCCTAGTGTGACTAGGACACCATTAATAGGTAATAAGATTGTACAAAATGCGTTTGGAAATCGCGTGTGATTATCCCTTTTAAAAAGGGCTTCTGATGATCTCGAAAGAGGTCTTTTATAATAAGATATATAGGATAATAATCAATGATTAGGTATTATGAAAAAGATTGTATTGTTTTTTGTGGCAGTATTCTGCCTAATGACAACAGGATTTGCAGCAGGAATGCAACCTACTGCAGCTAATTGGACGGCAAATATTAATGTCGAGATGCTTTCTAAGTATCTAAAACTTTCTGAACAGCAAGCTAAAGAGGTTGGGCACATTAGTAGTTTTTTTAAAGAAGAAATGAGAACAGCTAATAACGCTGATTCAACACGTGCTGAACTTACTACTAAGGCGGTGAAAACAAATCTTAGATTGATAAGTAAGACTCTTGACAAAAAGCAGTATGAAAAGTATGCTCTCTTGGTTGAAACGACTTTGAACAACAAAGGAATTAAGTTGAGCAAATAAACACTGCATTGGTGGAATTTTGTAAGCCAGCCCTCAATAGAAGAGAGGGGTGGCTTTTTTGTTTGTATATAGGTTTGTTGTTAAAGTCGTACTGTAATTTGCATTCCTTTTGATTCATTTTGCATCCGATCTAAGGCTGTAACTACATAAATATACTTATCAGTGCCTGTGTGGTAAGGGAGTTTCCACTTGTTTTCTTTAGTGATCTTTACAATGTAATAAGGGTTAGACAAGTCAATTTGTTGCCCCTTTTTGAATTGATAGATTACATACTTATCAGTTCGTGTAAGTTCCAAAGCTATTTCATGTGAGTAATTTTTTGTATGTACTATCTCAATATTTTTGTACACTTTCTTTATTTCTGGAGCATCCCATATGAGATAGTATCCGTCAGCAAACCAGCGAGATTTCAAATTACGCACTACTTCAGGTGCTTCATTATCTATCCATGGATATTTTGGTTGTAAAGCAGGCGTGGAATGATATCTAAGGCGAAGACTATCTGCTATTCCTCCTAAATTGTCTACAATGCATTGGCCTGGCCACTGACAGCTACCACTTATAGACGAGTAGTTACGCTGTCGTTTTATTTTTGCTGTAAATTGATGATTCTTTGGATTGGTTAAATCACAGTATTTTATGGTACGGAGTATAGATTGACCTATATATATATGCCTAGAGTTTGCATGATTGGCCCACCAGTCAACGAGGACATTGTAGTCAGCTACAGGATGTCCAATTTGCCAATAAATCTGTGGAATAATATAATCGACCCATCCTGAGCGAGTCCATTTTAGAATATCAGCGTAAAGATCTCCGTAATTTTCTAGCCCATTTGTTGCACTTCCATCTGGATCATTTTTTTTATTTCTATAGATCCCAAATGGCGAAATGCCAAACTTAACCCAAGGTTTTTGTTGCTTGATCGTTTTGTGGAGTTGTTGTATTAGCAGGTCAACATTGTGTCGTCTCCAATTTGCTTTGTTTTTAAATTGGAATCCCATTGCTAAGTACTCACTTTCGTCTGGAAATTTTTCACCTGCTATTGGATAAGGGTAAAAGTAATCATCCATATGAATCCCATCCACATCGTATTTGGCCAAAATATCTGTAACAACTTGACAGATAAAATCACGACTTTGTTGTAATGCTGGATTGAAAAGCATTTTGTCTCCATAGGTTACAAACCATTCTGGATGTCTAAAGTAAACATGATTTGGTGCCAATCTTTCACTTAGATGTTGTTTTACTCTATAAGGATTCAGCCATGCATGCATTTCCATTCCT
>Ga0116162_10001786_pt1 | contig 13812 bp, 11 predicted proteins | sample AD_UKC105_MetaG_FD_89875 | JGI IMG/M metagenome (GOLD analysis project Ga0116162, IMG submission 89875) | Active sludge microbial communities of municipal wastewater-treating anaerobic digesters from Hong Kong - AD_UKC105_MetaG | ecosystem: Engineered > Bioreactor > Anaerobic > Digestate... | reverse complement strand
GCCGCAGGAATCATAAGTGACATAAGAGATGTCAGCAAAGTTTCAAAGTTTATCAAAGGCCCTGTGTATTCTCTTCTTGGCGGGGCGGGTATGCAGGTAATGTTCCGAACGCATTGACCGCTGGTGTTGCAAGTTTCATTTGCTGCGCAGCCACCATAACCGCATGTATTTATGTACGCTGGGTCATATGTACATTCGCCCGAGGGTAAGATACCTGTCGGTATCCCGCATATATCAGTAAATCCGTTTCCATCTCCATCGACGTCCAAGACGCATCCAGGTCTAGGAGGAACACCTGTGTACCCGCAGTATTCCCCAGTAGTGCAGGCAACTTTGACTGGTCCGCACAGGTCACGCCCATTGTGGTTTGCAATGAAAGTTGCGTCGCATGCAGGTGCAGTAGATGCAAGGTAACATGTTGTTGGAGCGCTGAAAGGCTGACTAAGGTTTATCGAAAACCTTGCCGCCTCAACAACGTTGCTGTCATTGGAAACCCAATTGTAGTTTCCTGCTACTTCAACGAGGTTTACTTGAACAATCACTTGGCTAGTGGCGGGGTCAGATATTTCTACTCCTGTACCAAAAAGCCGAGTTGAACTTGATGGCTCACAGCCCGGGCCAGAAATCGCGCCGTCCTCTTGGCATTGGAATACATAACCTGAACTATCCGCTGGCCATTCAATCTCGTTCGATACCCCTATTCTTACACCGTTCTGATCGTACACATGCAAGTTAAAACGTACCGTGTCTACATGGACAAAAGAGTAATAGCCTGATGGGTCTGTAGAAGCAGGTATTTTAGGGTTTATTGTTACCGTGGCGTTTACTATACTATTCAAAGCCATGCTACCGCAGTTGGCAACTTCAGAGGAGAAAGAATCCATTAAAAATTCGTAGTTCGTTGGTTCATGTGTTCCTTCTGCATGCGCAGTTTTCACAAATGCTCTCGTTAAAACATCGTTGTCGATAGGGATACCCACTGCAGACACTGCCCAGATTACTCCTGCAACAAAGGTATAAAAGAATATTATTTTGATTCTGTTCATTATTGTTATCTTTATAACTGTGGGTACATTACAAGTGTAACATGGGCAGAAAAGGCTTTCAACTTTTATCTTCTATGTTAGGCCGAATAGGTTTTACACGCAAACTGATCATAATTACAGAATTGTTTCATCTGTTGCTAAGCCATGCTTGGCACTGTAGGAAATATTTTTTTCTAAAAATTAACCACCTTTTACATGTATTCTAAATGGAATTCTTTTTACATGATGTTACAATAAGCCTATGCAAGTATTTTTGAATACAGATGGGGGAGCTAGGGGTAATCCGGGGCATGGGGCCGCAGGAATAGTTATTTTTGAAAACGACGCTGTTAAGCACACAAGAAAAAAATATTTGGGAATTTGCACTAACAATGAGGCTGAGTATTTAGCCCTGATTTTAGGTTTGGAAGAGGCTATTAAACATGGGTATAAAAATATTGTCTGCAGATTAGACAGCGAGCTAGTAGTAAAACAGCTCACAGGAGTTTATAAAGTTAAAACCCCTCACATAAAAATTTTACATGACAAAGCAGCCACTCTAGTAAAGAAGTTTTCTACAGTAATTTTCACTCATGTCCCGAGATCTCAAAACAGCGGTGCCGATTCTTTGGTGAACGAGGCGATTGACGAGTATTTGTCGTCAGAAGTTCGGAAAAGTTATTAGCTTTTGCTTATGTCTTACAGACTACCAAGAAACGCAACCGCGCTTGAACAGGCGATCATAAACGAGTTAAAATATAGAGCTGTTTTTAATGCTAGCCTTACATATTATCAGCTCTGGAATTCACTATTTTTATTACATCCTATAAATGAGAGCCAGCAGAAAGAATTTACGCTGGAAAACTTTAACAAGGTGTTAAAGAAGTTAAAACAGAGCAAGTACATAAATCGCACAACTACGGGAAATTACTATATTCAGACAAAAAAACCATTCAAGTGGGGGCACAGGGCAAACTACGCTCAAGAATATTTAAATAGTTTAGGCCCAGTTGTTAAAGTCTTGTCACATATAGGCTGGATCAAGCTGCTCGCCGTTTCTGGATCTGTTGCTGCATACAGTGCCAAAAAAAACGATGATGTAGATTTATTTATAGTCACAGAAAAAAAACGCTTGTGGCTCACCCGTTTGTTCGTTGTTTTATTATTAAAGACTCTGCGGTCCTATAGGACAGATAAGAATTCCGCAAACAAAATCTGCCCAAACATTTTTTTAGATGAAGGTGCTCTAACTTGGCCCACAGAGAGACAAAATATCTATGTTGGACATGAGATTATTTTGTTAAGGCCTTTAATAAATCGCGATAATACGTATTTTAAATTTTTGGATGCAAATTCCTGGATAAAAGGTTTTTTCTGCACTTTTTGTTACGCCTCGGAAAAGACCTACAAATCCATTTATAAGCCTGGCAGCAAGCTAGTAGATTTACTGGAAGATTTTGTAAAAATGGTCCAGCTTAGGTATATGAAACAAAAAATAACCTCGGAAATAATACAAGACCGGCTCTTGCATTTTAACAAACACGACCACACCTCAAAAATTATTAATGAATTTGAAAAAAATTAATTAATTTATAATTTCGTTACTCAAACCTACCTACGCAAGATAGTAGATGTAGTTTACCCAACATGTTGAGCTCTGCAAGGCAAAGAAATTACAGCAAGCCACCTGCGTAAGCTGGTGATAGTTGATAATTTCGTTACTCAAACCTATTTATGCAACAGAACTTCAGTTTTTAACTTACAATCGAACGAGCACGTCTTTATTAGTAACGAGAGGCTGTAGATTTAGCTCGCAGCCCTTGATTTTGTTGTAAAACCTTTTTTAGTTGTTTTTTATGCCTTCATTGCTTTTTCTAAAGGTTGTGTATAAAAAAGAAGCACCTCCTTTTGGAGGTGCTTTTGGGCCGGTTACGCTACAAACATATTAGCATTTTTTATTTACTGCGATAAGACTTCAATTCTCAGTTCACAGATGAAAGCACATGTGTGTGGTATTAAAAAAGATGCTGCGGACATAAGTCCGCAGCATCCTCATTTTCCAGCGGTAAGGTCGCTGGCATTGTCCGCGGGTTAAACGGAAATGATCTACATCATTCCCGGCATTCCACCCATTCCGCCCATTCCACCGGCGCTCGAGTTCTCGTCTTTTTCTTGTGGAGCATCTGTTACTAAGCACTCAGTAGTTAGAATCATGGTTGCAACAGATACGGCATTTTGAATTGCGCTTCTCGTTACTTTTGCAGGATCCGTTATTCCTTCTTCTATCATATCGACGTACTTCATTGTCATTACGTTAAATCCCATGTTTGAATTTTTCTTCTCGGTTGCAAGCCTTTCAATCTCACCTATTATTCGTCCTGCATCAACTCCTGCGTTTGAAACAATAAGCCTTACCGGTTTTTCAAGAGCGTTATATAAAGTTTTTGCTCCGACTTCCTCATCTTCTTCAAGCTTCATATCTAATAAAGCTTTTCTAATCTTAAGCAAGGTTACTCCGCCTCCGGGAACAATCCCTTCCTCTATTGCTGCTTTGGTTGCATTTACGGCATCTTCAACGCGTAATTTCTTTTCTTTAAGTTCGGTTTCTGAAGCCGCGCCAACTTTAATAACAGCCACGCCTCCGGTTAGTTTAGCTAATCTCTCTTGTAGTTTTTCTTTGTCGTAGTCAGAAGTGGTATTTTTTATTTGGCTTTCTATCTGCTGGACCCTTTCTTTTATAGCTACTTCGTTTCCTGTACCGCCGACTATTGTGGTTTCATCTTTTGTTGCAAATACTCTTTCTGCTCTTCCCAAATCCTCGACTGTTACTGAATCCAGCTTTCTTCCCATATCTTGGCTAATCATTGTGGCTCCGGTTAAAGCAGCAATATCCTCAAGCATTGCTTTTCTTCTGTCACCAAATCCGGGGGCTTTGACAGCAAGTGCGTTAAAGGTGCCTCTAATTTTGTTTACGACTAAAGTTGCTAAAGCTTCTCCGTCGATATCATCTGCGATTATAACCAGATTTTTCGAAACTTTTACAAAGTTCTCAAGCATTGGTAGCAAGTCTTGCATACTTGAAACTTTTGCATCAGTAACAAGAAGATACGCATCGTTTATTTCAGCGGTCATCTTATCTGTATCAGTAACAAAATATGGAGATGCATAGCCTTTATCAAACTGCATTCCTTCTTTGTGATCTAGCTCCATTTCGAATCCTTTTGATTCTTCAACTGTGATAACACCGTTGTCTCCAACTTTATCCATTGCGTCGGCAATTAAGTTTCCTATCTCAGAACTTTGTGCTGAGATTGTTGCAACCTGGGCTTTTTCTTCTTTTGTTGTTATTTTCTTTGCTAAAGAGGCTATTTCTTTAACTACAACATCTGTAGCCTTTTCAAGGCCTTTTCTCAGAATCATTGGATTTGCGCCTGCAGAAACATTTCTAATACCTTCTTCAACTAAAGCTTGAGCAATTACTGTAGCTGTTGTAGTGCCATCTCCCGCTATGTCGTTTGTTTTTGAAGAAGCCTCTTTTACTAATTGGGCTCCCATATTTTCAAACTTGTCCTGAAGTTCTATCTCTTTTGCTACTGTTACTCCATCGTGAACAACCTGAGGGGACCCCCAGCTTTTATCCAACGCTACGTTTCTACCTTTTGGGCCAAGAGTTGTAGCTACAGCTTGCGCCAAAGCATCTACTCCTGCCTTTAGTTTTGTTCGGGCATCATTCCCGTAAATTATTTGTTTTGCTGACATATTGTCCTCCTAATTTATATACTCTTTTAACTTTTTATTACTCGACCACGGCGAGAACGTCATCCTGCTTTACTAGGAGATGTTCTTTACCGTTTACTTTTACTTCAGTACCGCCCCATTTCTTGTACATTACTATAGCTCCAACTTCGACCTCCATTTTTATTAGATCTCCGTTTTCTCCTCTTTTTCCTGCTCCTGCTGCTATAACTCTGCCTTTTTGTGGCTTTTCTTTTGCTGTGTCAGGAATAACAATACCTGAGGGAGTTGTAGTCTCTTCCTCTAAGGGTTCAATTAATATATAGTCGAACATTGGCTTTATTTTAGTATCGGCCATTCTAACCTCCTGTTTTATCGTGGCTTTATTTTTTAATTTTATAAAGCTTTGATATAAGAGATTTTGCAATGTCATTGCAAAATCTCGCTTGTGAAATTTAATACTCCTCGCGTATAGCAGAAAATTTATAGCACTCTATGCTTGTGAGTGTCAAGTTTTAGAATGCTTTTTTATTTAGCGTAAATTCTTATTTTATCTCCGCCAATCTTTTCTTGTTTGTATATTTCTATTCGACCGATTTCTTTTGTGTTTTGTACATGCGGGCCGCCGCAAAACTCTCTACTAAAAGCACTTTCAAGCGAATCCCCTATAAAGTAAACTTTTACCATGTCTCCGTATTTTTCTCCAAAAAAATGCAGTGCTCCGGTTTTTTGTGCAGTTTCCTTGGGCATAATCTCATACTGAACCTTTATAGCCTCTTCTATCTTTTTATTCACTAGCTCTTCAACAGCCTTAAGTTCTTTTTCAGATAACTTCTGGTTGTGCGAGAAATCAAATCTTAAACGCTCGTTTGTTATATTACTGCCCTGTTGGGTAATCTGTGGCCCAAGAGTTTGTCTCAGCGCCCAGTGCAGTAGGTGAGTGGCAGTGTGGTATTTAGTAATTTGTTCAGTGTGTTCTGCTAAGCCCCCTTTAAATTTCTTCTCTGCGCCGACTCTCGACAAAGCTTGGTGTTCTTGCTGAATTCGTTTGAACTCTTCTTCAAAGTCCTTTTGATCCAGATTCACGCCTTTTTCTTTGGCATCTTCAATAAAGATTTCTTGCGGATAGCCCACTGACTGATATAGGGCAAAACTAATTTCTGCCAAATGTTGTGTTGTGGTTGTGCCCCCTATGCCTGAAAGTTCTTTTTCGGCTTCTTTCGATCCTTTATGCAGGGTTTTTCTAAATTTTGTTTCTTCGTCACGCAGAATTTTTAATGCCTCCCCCTCTATTTTTGGAAGTTCCGGGTATATCCAACTAAGCATGTTGATAGTTGGGGAAAGAAGTTTGGATGAGATATCTTGGTCAATATCTAAGAATCTTCCGGCGCGAACCATTAGTCTTATTAGTCTTCTTAGTATATACCCTTGATCTTTATTAGATGGCAGAACTCCGTCCATCATTAGTATGGTGGCTGCTCTCATGTGATCGGCAATTTTCCTCATGGCGATAGTAGTATTGTTGTCCAGCTTGTATGGTTTTCCGGTTATTCTCTCAAGCTCACTAATTATTGGCCAAAAATTATCGGTTTCAAAAATATCGTTTTTTTCTTGAGCTACAAGGGCCAGTCTTTCAAGGCCGCCGCCAAAATCAACATTTTTTTGCGGTAATTCGACCCAACTATCTTCGGCTTTTTTATATTGCATAAAAACACTATTGCCGATTTCCAAGAACTCATCTTCGTTTTCATGCGGGCTCAATCCAAATCCCGTACCCTCCCGTCCTATGTAGTAAAAAATTTCGCTGTCCGGACCTCCAAGTTCGCCTACTGCTTCTCCTCTTTGCCACCAATTGTCTTTTTTACCATACGCAAAAATTCTCTCATCCTCTTTTGCTTCAATGCCGTATTTTTCAAATATTCTTTTAAGTATTTCAACCGCCTCAGTGTCCTTTGGAGCGTCTTCGTCGCCCTTAAAAACTGTGGCGTATATTTTATTTGGATCCAGGCCTAAAACCTCAATTAAAAACTCGTACGCCCACGGTAATTGCTCTTGTTTAAAATAATCCCCTAAACTCCAGTTACCTACCATATGAAATAGAGTTGTATGTCTATTTGTGTGCCCAATATTCTCAATATCTTCAAAGAACCTTAAACACCTTTGAACATTTGTAAGTCTTTTTCCCATGGGGTGGCTCTGCCCCGATAAGTAGGGAACAAGCGGAAACATTCCCGAGTTCACATACAGGAGTGTAGGGTCATTTTCCGGCACAATAGAAACGTTTGGGATTAGCTCGTGCCCGCGGTCTTTATAAAATTGTATATACTTTTCCAGTATTTCTTTTGAAGTCATGTTTCTTTGGAGGCCTGGGCGGGAATCGAACCCGCGATGAGGGTTTTGCAGACCCTTGCCTTACCACTTGGCTACCAGGCCACGAATTTTTGTGTCAATGCTAGTTGCTATTTTAGCACGTGCGTGCTATCTTTCCTATGTATATATTATGTCAATTTCAACTTTAGTACCAACAAAAGAGAGAAAAACATCAAAGCCATTCTACACTATTATCCTGTACATTTTAATTTCTTTTGGTTTTGTTGCTTTGGCATATTTTGGGCTTGTTTTTGTTAAAAATATTTCTAAATCTAAGATACCTGCAGCCCTTGAATTGAAAGTAGAAAACGGCGAGGCAGAGGTTTTTCTGGACGGAGTATCTATTGGAAAATCTCCTATTGAGAATTATCAGCTTGAAGCCGGCAGTCACGAAGTAATGCTGCAGTCGGGCGATGGCATGTCGTATAAAACAAACATCGATTTTGTTCCGGGGGCGGCCGCTGTAGTCATCAAAGAGCTAGGTTCTTCCAGTCTGTTTTCCTCAGGCGCCAGTGTCTGGTTTGCTAAAAAGTCTGCAGACAGTTCTTTGAGTGTGATATCTGAGCCCTCGGGGGCAGATGTTTATATAGACGGCACTCTGGTGGGAAGCACGCCTTACAATTCGGCTAAGTTAAGTGCCGGAGGCTACGAGATTAAGGTTGCAATGGCTGGATACGAGGACCGTGTTCTTCGAGCTGAGGTTCTTGAAACTCACACGACTAACTTTAACGTTATTTTATTCCCAAATGCCGTACCTTCTGAAGTAGGCACTATAGAAGGTTACGACAATATTTACGATGTAACCTCAAATGACCCCAGAGTTTTATCTGATATCTCAAGCTGGATAAAAGCCATTAATTACTGGACAACTACTAGAGGGGTTAATATTAAAGACTTAGGGCTGACAAAAGAGCCGTTGTTCACTTATTTTATTGACGCTGAGGGGATAGTATACGGCACTGATGGCACGACTCTTTCGGCCGATCAAGTGGCCGGATTGTCCTCGGATCAAAAGGGTGCGTATCTCCACAGTAAAAATGTTTCTGAAACTGAAGCATCCCAGCTCACAGAGAAAGCAAAATCATCAGTTGAAAAATTAGGCACAGGCCCGGTTCTTACTGAAGCTGAAAATAAAGAAATCCCTGGAACTGAAAATGCTGGAACGGTCGGGACGCCCCAAACAGGCATAGGGGGACAGGCGACAATCCTTGATACTGGCTTGGGCTGGCTTAGGGTTAGAAATGCTCCGGGTTTGTCTGGTGAAGAGATAGCTAAGGTAAATGTCGGAGAAGCGTTTGAGGTTCTTGATATTCAGGGAGATTGGGTAAAAATTAGAGTTGATGCAAATGTTGCGGGATGGGTTTCTGCAACCTATGTTTCTATAGATTAAACCCTTATAATTTTTTTACTAAACTACCTTGCATAAGCCAGTAGATGTGGTTTACTCAACATGTTGGGCTTCGCGGCGCAAATAAATTACAGCAAACCATTTGCGTAAGCTGGCGGCGGCTGATATAAGCTTCTATTTAAGTAGGTCGGAATTCCACTGTAAAATATCAGGCCTAAGAGTTTCAATTCGCACAAGGCTTTCTTTAAATTTTTCCTCCAGCCCCAGTAGATTTTGATATTTTGCTGCTTGTATTTGAACTCCCAGGTCTGTGGGGTAGTCTGTTTGAAGTTTCTCTGAATAATCTAAAAAATCCCCAATAGTTGCATTATCGATATTATCTTTGCTTGACGGCATGGCTAGATCATTAATGGCCAAGAAATAATAAAGGCCCAACGCGTCTCTTTTTGTAGCGAGATTGTTCGGGTTTATTTTAATGCCTTTTTCAATGTTGGCGATTGCTTGTTTTTTAAGCTGCGCGTGCATATTAGGTTTAGTGTCTAGTGTTTGAAGCGTTAAGGCTTTAGCTTTCTGTAGATAGTAATTTGGCTCATATTTCCACAATCTGAGAGCAACGTCTATGTTTTCGTTTGACGCAGACACCGAGCCGTTTAATATCGCGTTTCTGGCTTTACTATAAAAGTATTCTGCGGCTGCATATCTTAAAGCAAACACTATTATGAGTACAAAAATTCCAAGTGTACAAAGCTTGCTCAGTTTGTGCACCGGGCCATTTAATATTCTATTTAATGACTTTATTCTTGCTAGCGTTTCTCTGCTGTTCTGTGTTTTTTGCTCGAACTTCATAAGAAGCTTGCCGTAGTTATTTAGTTCATCTTCTCCTTCTCTCGTCTCTTTTAAAGCGTAAATTCCAACGATAACAATAAAAATAAATGAAAGAGCTATACTCGGCCAGCCAAAAAAGTTTGTTATAACTATAGTCGAAAGAGCAGGTGACAGTATTTCATCTTTTCTTCTATATAAATAAGATACCAGCAATATGTAGCCGATAAGACCTAAAATACCTTGCTCTGCCAACATTTCCAGATAGTAGTTATGCGGTTTGTTTATGATGTAGTCCCATTCGGACGAAAAATTCAATGCTGGGGGCCTAAAGTTTTGAAAAACAAACGGAAACGTTTCAGGACCGTATCCTAAAATAAATCGAGCCGGACTTGATGTTGCAAGCTGGATTGTCCCGAGCCACACCTGCCCTCTTATAAAAGCAGGATCGGAATAGAATCTTTGGTTTGTGTTCGGAAAAGTGTCTGGCGCGTTACTTTTAATGTTGTTTGTAGCTCTGTTGCTGTACTGTGGGTTTTGCAAAGCGTAGTTAGTTCCCGAAAAGCTTGTTTTTATGTCTTCAAATACGTCGTGGACCCTTTTTGCTAAAGGGGCCGCACAGACCGTGGAGAATACAAAGAAAAATATTAAAGTGATTCTAAGCTTCTTACACTTTGCTATTATTATGTTTGTTGTTTTATGGATATTTTTCCTCGAGCTACCTAGCTTCGCGCCGAAAAATATTAACACTAAAAGACCTATAAACAAGCCCGCAAGCGCGGACAAAGAGTAGGTTAAAACAATGACTGAGAATCCAAGGATGGCGTTTAAGTTATACCAAAAAACGCGTCCTTTTATTTGCTCTTTATTTGTTTGTATCAATAGTGCTAGGTTTAGCAGTATTGTGGTTGCTAAATACGATCCGAGCCAATTAGGCTGTCCAAAGGTTCCTCCAATTCTAAAAGTTTGGGTAGAGATATATTGCACCAAAGCAAAAATACTTACTGATAGAGTCGAGAAGGCGATGGTTTCTATCAATTCTTGCGATTTTTTAGTGTCAATTTTTCTAATAAGAAGGTAAGTAGCAAGCAAAATAATTTGAAATAAAAAAGAATCCCCGTAGCGTGTGTAGTAGCCAATTAAAGATCCAAGAAAATAGGTTGAAGCTAGAGTAGATAGCGCTAAGAGAATAAAATTTCCTATTACTAGAGCATCGGTCTCGGAAAACCCTGATTTATATGACAATCTGTCGGCACTTGAGCGATTGTTCTGCTTTTGTGCCATAAAAGCTAGGCTAACAGCTATTAACGTGAAAATAAATTTTGAGAACTCGTATGTTTCTTGACCCGGCAACCCTAAAATTATAGGCAGGAGTAAAATAATAAGTTTAATTGACGAAGTAGTCGACACAGCTGTATTATACTATGTAAGGAGTAAGTTCTGCCTTATGTTTTCAAAGATTTTAATCAGATTAGTCGACCAAGCTATAGTTCCCGCAATATTACTGTTGGTGTCTCGTGTTACCTCAATGTTGCTACTTTCTGCAATATTCAATGTTCCTTATGAGCTTACCAACAAAGGATTCACTTTCTTAGAAGTTTCCGATTATGTAAGGATAAACTCTTATTCCATGCTATTTATGCTAGTTTGTGTTTTTGTTGGCTTACTCTACATCATGTTGAAGTCATTTATTTTTCATGACACACACATTAATCCTGTTTTAGCTGCAAGGTTATTTACTCTCAGGCTGGATTCCTTCATTCAAGCGTCTTTTGATCTTTATTCTCAGGGGGCGGTGTGGCTGTCGTATTTATATTTGCTAACTGTTGTCATTATAGCAATGGTTTTTACCGGAATGCTTTATAGTTGGATTTTCGTGGTTGCTTTTATTATGTCCATTGTCGCAACTGTCCTTCTTGTATTTGACATTGAAAATGAGCTTGAATATACAAAAGATTCTAAAGAGGAACAAGCAGATTCTTTAGATGAGTATGTTTTGGAAATGGAGGTTTAGCGTGGATGAGTACCAAGGCTTCAAATCAAAGCACTTACTGAGGGGACTAACTGACGGCCTCTTAATAGCTATGTTTTTAGGTCTTCTCGCAATGCCCATTTCGGCAATTGGCTTGTTTGCTTATCAAAATTCTAGTTTCTCTTCTGTTGCTTCAAACACTAAATCGCAGGACGACATTCTCTCCCAGCAGCCCGTTATAGAGCCGGCCTCTCCCTCTGTGGCGGTTCTAGGTGCCCAGAGTGACCCTCTATTAACTGACCTAACTCTTGAGGAGCAGAAGCTCGTCGAGGCCTATATAGAATACCTGAAGCTTAGCCGCCCGCGGGGTGGTAGCGTTCTTGACCTTCAAAATATTCCAAGCAACTAATGTTCAGAGAAGTATTTTTTAAAAATGTTTTTCTCAGTTCACAAAAATAATTTTTGTATATAATCCTAGATATTTTTATAGGGTTGAGAAATATATGAGTATTGAAGGTAGAAGGTAGATCACAAACAAAGTAGCCACGCCCCATGTTATTACAGAAGCGAACAGCGGTTTATCGGACATGAGTACTCTTGCGGGAGATTCTCCCTCCTCCTTTTCATAAATGACGTACAGATACCTAGCGACGCCGTAAATAACAATAGGTATAGTGAGCATCATCCATTTTGGCGAGCTGATTATTGATGGTAGAACTTTAGTTATTGCAGCGTCGTTCGTTTCCGGAGATATTTGAAAAGCAAATAGAGCGTAGGTAATTATGCAGAATGTAGAGGACATCGAGATCATGCTATTTAAGAGGTTGTCGGGGTAGTGCCTTAGGGTGTCGCGAGTTTTAATTTGGTCTTTTGTGTCTAAATGTTTAAGAAGTATGGTTTTTTCAGATCTTCTTTTTCCAAACGCCAGGAGAAGCGAAAGGCCAGTTGTTGTAAGAATTAGCCACGAAGACACCGAGCTTTCGGCCGCAAAACCTCCTGCAAAAACTCTTATTATGAACCCTCCTGCTACAAAAAGAGCTTCCAAGATTATAATATTTCTTATCTTGATAGAATAGGCAACCTGTATTGCGATATAAAAAATTACTGCCAATGTAAAATACGTGCCGACAAAGAAATATCCCCCCAACACCGACCCTCCTAGAAGAATAAATATTATTATTTGAGCTTGTTTGGCAGATATTTTTCCTGAGGCAATGGCCCTGTTTCTTTTAATAGGGTGTAGGCGGTCTTTTGGGGCGTCCATAAGGTCATTAAAAAAATAGATGCCAGAGGAAAGTATACAAAAAACCACCACACCTTTGACAGTGTTAGCAAAAACATTAGTTTCAAAGAGTGTGCCTGCAAAAACAGGTGCGGCAAAAAGACTTAAGTTTTTAAGCCATTGTCGTGGCCTTGCTGTTCTGATTACGTGATAAATAAACCCTACCATTACTGTAAATAGTATGTCTTTTTGCCCTTATTTTCAATGGTTTCTTTGATAGAGCCAAGCAGTAAACCTTTGTCGCGCCCGATTTTTTCATTGCTTTCGCCGTTTCCAATAATGTGGCTCCTGTTGTCCAAATGTCGTCTACAAGTATTATTTCCTTGCCTCTAGAGTCAGCCTTAGCACTAAAGGCATCTTGCACATTTTTGTATCTGTTTCTTCTCGTTAGGCCATATTGATGGTACGTATCTATGTTTCTTTTTAGCAAGCCTGAATTTATTTCAAGTTTGAAATGCTTCGCAAAAATTTCTGCAATTAGTTCCGCTTGATTAAAGCCTCTTTTTTTGAGTTTAGACTTTGAGGGCGGTACCGGAACTATTATTGGAGCACTGTTATACTCAAAGAGATCTCTAACCCCCGACTGTAGGAGATTATTAGCCGCATTAGTGCTGATTTCCTTTAATATCTCGAAATGTTTTGAACCGAATTTTGCTTCTTTAATACAGAGCCTGACGAAACCTGCGTATTCGTAAATTCCTAACGTGGCTTCCGGAGAATACTCGGAAGCGCATAATTTATGTGTTTTGCCATCGATAGTAGGCTTGTCGCACACAATACAGTTCGAGTTATTTAAGACTTTGAACCAGGCTAGGCAGTCGCTACATAATAAGGCGTTTTCGGACTTGGCTATAGCATCTTTTAGCACAAACTTAGGCCCATATACCTTTTTTAGTACAGCGTGCCTTGTTTTGCAGAGCACGCAGCTTTTCGGAAAAATTAGGTTGTAAAGATTTTCCATAAGTTATCCACAATTTAATAAACCCCGTCACTAAAGGTCGGGTATAGTACGACACCCTATAGCGTGTGTGCTTTGTACCTTATAGTACACATATCCTAGCACCTCGCCTCGGCCTGTATAAGGTGGTTGTCTATTTTGGGTAGCCATGTATCTAGAGTATTCAGCAGTCGAGGCCCCCGTGGTTTTAAACGAAGCTTTTCACTATATATTCTGGCTAAATATTAAGCGCGAATCTTATAATTTCGTTACTTAAAACTACTTAATTAAGCTAGTAGCTGTAGTTTACCCAATATGTTG
>Ga0116162_10001781_pt1 | contig 13832 bp, 16 predicted proteins | sample AD_UKC105_MetaG_FD_89875 | JGI IMG/M metagenome (GOLD analysis project Ga0116162, IMG submission 89875) | Active sludge microbial communities of municipal wastewater-treating anaerobic digesters from Hong Kong - AD_UKC105_MetaG | ecosystem: Engineered > Bioreactor > Anaerobic > Digestate... | reverse complement strand
CCTAAGAGCTCTGTCAAAATTCTGTGAATATAAAGCCTTCTGCGCTTTTTCATTAAGAACCTCAAGTTCTTTTGTCGCTTTTCTTGTTAAAATAATAAAAACTACTGCGGCCGTCAGTATGCCTATCAGGATTGAAAAGGATATGTTGTTCAGAAGGAAATACATACCGGCTGAAACCAGGAGCGCTGTAATTATCGTAATTATAATATTCCTCATGCTTCTCTGCCTTATTTATGATATTTTTTATTTGCAATAATGCTGAATGACCTGTAGAGCTGTTCTGAAAGTATAAGCCTTATCATTTGATGCGTAAAAGTCAGCCGCGAGAAAGAAATTTTCGCGTCACATTCTTTTTTCAGCTTTTCAGATACCCCGTTAGACCCGCCGATCAAAAATACAATTCCGGGAACTGATGAGTCTCTTTTGTTTTTAATAATTTTTGAGAGCTCCTCGGAAGAAATCATTTTACCTTCAACATCTAAAAGAACGGAATAATAGTTCTTCGGCATGTTCTTCTCGAGCTTTCCGCTTTCCGCATTCACGGGATCAGGTTTTTCGTCCTCTTCTTTGAGATATATTTCTTCAACAGACGCATAAGGACCGATAAGTTTCTTGTACCTTTCGATACCTTCAGTAAGATATTTATGTTTTGTTTTTCCTATACCGAGAAATAATATCTTCAATTTTCGAGCTGCTCTTTTTCTTCCTTGATAATCTTGATCTTTTTTATATCGTTGCTGTTGAAAAAATATTCGTACAGCCTGACAATATCTTCGATCTCTTTTTTCGAAAGGCTGCTGACAGCGTAAAAAGACGGGGCTTTTTTATTCGTATCAATTATCGGTAAAAGCTTGTTTATCAATTCCTATTCCTCTGTTTTTTTGCGCGGTAAATATATGAAATAATATCGAACAATGCAAACTGATTTTTCTTAATAAAAAAGGCGGTCCGAAAACCGCCTCAGATGATCTTATTTAACTCTTTATTCGCCTGTACTGACCCTTAATCTAAGATTCTCGTCATCCTGAACGCTTTTGCTCATATTTTCCAAAGAATCAATCGCGGACTTGTCATTTGAGACCGGGTTTTCCGAAGCCAGACTCATCTCAGAATTAAGCGAAGGCATAGTTCCGGTTTTATTGTTGTCGAACAGCCCCAGTGACGAAATATAAAAGAACGCTATAAAAATTGCCGCGACCCCTGACACGTAATAAAATATTTTTGAATACAGAGGCGTTGCCACCGACCTTTCTTTTTTCTGTTTATTTCTTACCGAATTTAATCGTGAACGCAGCGCAGAATCGAATGAATCAGAAACTGAGACTTTCAAAAGAGATCTGACTGAATCTGAAGTTTTTTTGAGATCAGATACAAATTTCCCGCAATCGGGGCATACCCTTATATGATCTGAAATCTCAATGCTCGCTGCTTCGGTTACAACATCATATTCCAGTTCCTCTCTCCTTATCATCTCTTCCAGTCTGCTGCATTTTTCCATTATTATCTCCGGTTTTGAATTTTCTATTTTATATAGTCCGCTATCGCGTCTCTCAGATTAAGCCTTGCCCTGTTCAGCCTCGATTTTACTGTGCCCGTCGGTATCTGAAGCAGCGCGGCAATCTCTTCGTAGCTCATCTCATCAATATCTCTGAGCATCACTATTTCACGGAACTTTTCTTCCAGACTGTCTATTGAACTCATGATAATGTCGGAAAGTTCATTTTTTAATACATCTCTGTCGGTTGAAGAGTGATTGTCCTTGATCTCATAGTCATTTTCACCGTCTTTTCCCGTTATGGAGAACGAATTCATCTTTCCTGATCTTGAGAGTGCCGTTTTAGCGAGATTTATAGCTATAGTATATATCCATGTCGACACTTTGGCTATTTCTTTATACTTCTCTTTGTTCAGATAGACCCTGACGAAAGTATCCTGCACAATATCCTCTGCTGACTCCCTGTCCTTCATGTAATAGAATATATGATTCATAAGTTTGTTCTTATACCTTTCAACAAGTTCGGAATAGGAATTCTCGTCTCCGTTCTGAAACCTAAGCATCAGCTCTTCGTCTGTAAGTTTTTTCAAGTTCATCATATCCATTATTTCCCTGCTCTTTCGCGAAATTAAACTTTTAAAAAATCACTTTTGTTCTGCATTATCTTTTATTTCATCCGGTTTCTTGTAGGCCGATATAAATATTACGGTCAATACAACTTCTGAAAAAGAAACGGTAATCCTGTACATCCAAGGTAGAACCAGCGCGAATTCAACAGGGATAATATCCGCAAGCCAGAATGTCATAACACTCTCCCTTACCCCGATACCTCCCGGGGCGAAGAAAGCAAGTAGACCGAGCGTCCAGCTGATCGGAAGAATGAAAAGTATCTGAGGGTCTTCAAATAATTTAACAGAAGTATATGAATTCGCCAGAAGTACGAAAGCAATGCTCATAAGGAACCAGTTTGCTGTCTGCAGCACTATATAAATTAGATAATTCTTTGCAGGAAGTTCTTTACCTATCGTTTGTTTTCCCATCTTTTTTAGAAAAAAATTGACGGAACCTGAAAAAAATGCAGGCATCTTCAGCAGAATAAGAAATACCGTCAGCAGAACAGCAGTTGTCTGATACCCGTTAAGATATTCATTTGAACCTGATTTAAAAAAAAGGAGAGCCGAACCCATTAATATTCCTAGAAAATTCGCTGTTAACTGCGAATAGAACACGCTTTGTACAGCCTTATTTTTAGGGATCCCCTCAGCTGAAGACAGATAAACCAGCCCGGCTATCTGAAGCACCTTGCCTGGTATATACCTTCCCATATTTGACACGAACCATATTCTCATCGCAGTAATCGTATTTATCTTTTCACCGAGTGAACCGAGAAGATATCTCCATACGAAAACCGGATAGATCAGAGAGACAAACACAGTTATAACCGAGAGAAAGATATATTTAGGATCGTAGCTGTTATACTCAATACCCCTGATCTTATCAAAATTTGTACATATATTCTTTATAACGAACCATATCACAAGTAAGAAAAGAATGAGTTTAACTGCTTTAACTGAATATTTAGATATATTTTCTTTTATTCTTAAGAACTCCTCATAAAATACAGGTTAATAATATAACTGATTATTCGAAGTATTGCTAAATAAATAATTCATCATAAATTCTTAACTTACTTACACTACTTAAGTGCGTAACGACTTACTTTGGCAAATCCGAGTCTTTTATCTCATCTTTTAGAACAGTTGTATGATTCTGCATTTTACGGATCTCTTCCAATAGTTCTTCCTGCGTAAAAACACTATGCTTAAGCAATACCTGAATTAGAGCTTCGATGGTAATGGTGTTAGTTAGTGAAAGTTTCTCCACCGAAAGATCTATTTTCGGCTCAGACTGATCTTTTTTTCTGAATGACAGCATTTTATCTCCGTAATAAACATTTGATTATTTATTTCGTTTTGACTATATTTAGCTTTCGGAATATATGAAAAGAAGGACATGATGGCAAGATTTTTATTACTCATAACAGCAGCGGTAACTCTTCTATCGTGTTCGGATATTTTTTCAACAAGAGATCCTGAAGATCCTCAGGGAAATACAGATAACTACTTCAGTGAATCTGTCCCTGAACTTGAAGCGAATTTTAAAACAGCTCTTCTTGGTCTGGACCCCTATTTATATGAATCGCTTTTCTTTAATTTACCGGAAACAGGATCGTACTTCAGATTCATTTCTCAGGCTTCTGATGTTGAGCAAAGCATATTTAACGACTGGAATATTGAAAATGAAAAAATATTCATAAACGGGCTTAAAGCGTCAAACATTTCTTTATCAGAAATAGACCTGAACAGCGGTTCCTATGACGAGACTGCTGATTCCACTTCAATAGACATTGAGTATTCAATGAAAGTCTCGGATGCTGATGGAGAATATTTTATTAATGGCAATTTCACTTTTTATATTGTAAAACTGGACGGATTATTCTGGTATATAAAAACATGGACAGACATTTCGTCTCAAGGAAATGTCAGCTTCAGCAAACTTAAAGCGCCGTACGCGTTTTAAGTTCAGATTTTCAATATTATTAAGTTGACAAAACCGCGGTGTTTTTTTATATTCGATACTCTTTAAAATAGAATGTTGCTCCCGTAGCTCAGTGGATAGAGCAGTGGTTTCCTAAACCATTGGTCGGAGGTTCAACTCCTCTCGGGAGTACAAACCTTGAAAAGGCAACTTCTCTCGGGAGCACCAAGAGCGAGCGTATAAAAACTGATTTAGATTTGCAAAAAGGAGAATATAAAATGAATATCAAGTACAGAAGAAAACCGGAAAATGAAGAAATGATGGCCGTATATGAGTTCCTAAAAAAATACAGAAATCATATAACAGCCATTGTCGTTATGATCGCTGTTATCATAATCTCAGTTAACGTTTACGCTTCGAACAAAGAAAAAAATAAGCTTGCATCCGCTGATAAACTTTTTGAGATACAGAAAGCGTTCTATGACGGGAATGACGATCTCGTAATATCAAAAGGACCGGCGTATATTGATACATTCTCAGGTTTTGATTCTGCAGGAGATATTCTGATACTGGTCGCAAGATCCTACATGAGAAAGAACAGCAGTGACGAAGCGATTAAACTTCTTGAAAACAATAGATCCGTAACAGTGAACGAAACCTTCAAATTTTCTGTTAATAATCTTCTCGGCGGACTCTACATGGATAAATGGCTGACAGAAAAAAAGCCTGAATTGGCAGAAAAAGCCGGTGAATATTATATGAAAGCCGCTTACGCCGACAGAGAACTCCACAGGGACCGTACTTTATACTATGCCGGGAACAGTTTCATTCAGGCGGGAAAAATTGAAAAGGCAAAAAAAGCTCTTAAACCTTTGTATGACAATTCAAGAGAACTGGAGTACAAACTTAGGGAACAGGTAAAATACCTGTACGAAAATCTTGACTGATAATTCCATTACGACCGACGGGCAGATGTTTTCTGCCCGTTTTAACATGAACACTGAAAATTCATTAAATCCTGCGGCTGTATTTCTCTTGTTCATATCCTCAGCTGTCTTTTTCTCTTTAAACAGATCATTTACAGTTTATGCCGCACTTTTCTCTTCAGCCTTATTATTTTTATTTTTCGTAAATAAAACCCGTGAACTTTTTTTGTTGCCTTTGCTGAGATACAAAGTATTTCTTATATTTTCTTTTTCATTTTCGATAATAATATCATCCGATCTTAACGATTCATTATTGCTGTTTTTAAGATTCACTGTGCTTATACTTATGAGTGTATGGCTTAATTATTTTGTAGATTTTAAAAATCTTCTTGCCGCTTCAGAAAAATTAGTTTCTTACTTACCTTCGCCTTTTATTCGAGATAATTTAAAGAAAATATTCTTTTCATCTTTACTTGGAATGGAATTCTGTGTGTCTCTGATATCTCAAATTTCAAAAAAACCCAAAAATAAAAGTAATGAAGCCGAAAATACTGCCCTCATTAAGAAGAATATTTCTTTACTCGTTAAACTTTTCCTTGACGCCTTTTCAAAAGCCGCTGAGCTCGAAGATGAGTTTACCAAAAAAAATATATCTTCATTTTCTTATCCTAAGTATGTTTTCAGACTACGCATATCGGATTATTTCATTTTAACACTTTCAATTATTTTATTATTTCTTACATTTCTGAAGTTATGAATATAATCCTTAAGATCCAGTATGACGGCAGTGATTTTTTCGGTTCACAGATACAACCTGACGGCAGGACCGTACAAGGTGAACTTCAGTCGGCTCTAACAAAATTGTTTTCCCATAATATTTCAGCAGTTTTTGCAGGCAGAACTGATTCTGGAGTACATGCCAGGGAGCAAACAGTGAATTTTCGTATTCCCCACTCACCTATACCGCCTGATAAAATATCCTACCCCCTTAACAGCCTTTTGCCAAATGATGTTCATGCGGTCTCATCAAAGCTTACTGATGAAGATTTCAATGCAAGATTCGATGCTAAGAACCGAACTTACAGATATTTTCTGAGAAAAACATACAGTATATTCAGAAATAAATATTCACTATTATATCCTTACGATATCGACATAAAGAAACTCAACGATATTACTGGTCTTTTTGTAGGGAAAAAGGACTATCAGTCATTCTGTTCTACGCACGCTGAAGTTAACAACTATATATGTGATGTAAAGAGTCTGAACTTCTTCATGCAGGAAGACGAAGTAGTAATGGAAATTTCATCTGACCGGTTTCTTCAGAACATGGTGCGAATAATAGTATCTGTATTCCTCGAACTGAACAGAGGAAATATTTGCGAAACTGAGATTGCAGGAATTTTTGATAAAAAAGACAGAAAGTACTCGCCAAAAACAATTTCTCCGAGAGGACTTTTCCTTTGGAGGGTTGATTACTGAACTATTCAATTATTACCGGCATTATTAACGATGGTCTGCCTTTTAAAGAAAGTGCCGTCCTCAGTATTTTAAGTTCCTTATCCATCAGTCCTTTATTCTTGAAAATCGAATAAACCGACTCATCATCAGCGTCAGTATTGAATAACCTCTCAGAAAACGTTTTGTTTTCCGGAAAAGAAATTGTTTCGTAATTTTCGATCCCTGTTATCTTCGCCGCTTCTTCGATCGCGGTTTCCAGACCGCCTATCTCATCGACAAGTCCGTTTTTCTTTGCCTGCTCCCCCGTCCATATCTGACCCTGAGCTATTTTTTCGAGTTCTTCCATAGAAATATTCCTACCTTCAGAAACCCGGCCCTTGAATTCATCATAGATCCTCAACATTGAAAGTCTCATCAGCTCAGTGTCGTCTGATGATCTGACTTTTGATAAGTCAAAAATATCGGAATATTTCCCTCTCATGACTTTTTGATTTATTATACCTAGTTTTTCAAGCATATTCCTGAAGTTAGGTATCATTGATACTACGCCTATTGAACCTGTGATCGTGTACTGGTCGGCGAATATTTTTGTTCCGTTGCAGGCAATATAATATCCTCCAGAGGCAGCAGTAGAACCCATTGATACAATAACGGGCATTTCATTTTTAAGGTTTATGAGCTTCCTGAGTATCTTTTCGGATGCCAAAGCTGATCCTCCGGGAGAATTAATTCTCAAAACTACAGCCTTGATATTTTTATCTTTTCTTATTTTTTTTATTATTCTTTCGATCCCTGCAGGATCAATCACATTCTCTGAAAATGAAGACCCGTTATCCGAATCAACAATATTACCTTCAGCATAGATAACTGCTATACGGTTTTTATAATTTTCATTCAACGCTGCTACTTCGTAATCAGAAATGTTAATTATCTGGTTATCTCCAATAAGATTTTCGGATAATATTTCATCATAAGGCAAAGCTCTGTCAATAAGTTTCAATTCAATAGCCTTTTCAGGAGTGATAAATACCATTTCACCGCTTATAAGGCTTTCAGTAAAACCGGATTTGTCCAGTTTTCTATATTCCGATACTGTCTTTGAAAAAATATCTATTCTGCTGTCAATAATTCTTTCAATGCTGATTCTGAACTCGTCAGACATACTTTCTCTTGCGAAATTCTCTCCCGCCCCTTTGAACTGGCCAATGTGTATGACCTCCACATCGACCCCGATCTTATCACCCAGCTGTTTAAAGTACGGGACACTTGCACTAAGTCCGGTTAGCATTATCGTGGACGAGTTCGACGGGTCAATTATTATCTCATCTGCAGATAGAGCAGCCAGATAGCTCGTATTGTCCAGACTGCTTCCATATGCTATTATATTCTTATCCTCAAGACCTTTCAGGCAATTCATGATCTCGCTCGTATGCTGATATGTCAAATTCCAGTTGTCAAGATCGATCAGTATACCTTTTATCCTGATGTCGGTCGCCGCATCTGACAGCCTGGCGATCACTTCACCAAGGGTCAGTCCCCTTTTATTTAATTCAGTTATCCTGAATTCGGACAGGTCAATGAAATCGTTTGGGCACTCTGACAACCCGTGAGGAAAACTCAGTTGAATATAGGAATCCATATTTACAGGCACCTGCTTTATAGAATCAAAAGACATTTTAGCTACAAAAGCAAGCATAAAGAATATCAATACTGCAAAAACAATCATTACAGTAAAAGTTGTTTTAAAAAACCATTTTACGGCATTTTTTATAGTTTCCATGAATAGACTCCTTATTTTACTGAGAAATGTTTATATAGTTGATGGCACCGCCCTGAGTATTTATGAAATCCGGCAGTATTTTATATGTGACTTTGTTGTACTCGAGCATATCTCTGTAAACAAGGATTTTTGAAAGTGAAATGCTTTTTAAAGAGAATATCACGCTGTTGACCTGTTCGATCTTTATTATCTCTTTCAGATTATCAATCCTTCCGAGCACAGCGTACTTATCAATACTCTTGCCAAGATAATCTTCCCCTGTATCAACAAAACCTATGATGCTTTTACCTTCATTTGCAAGAACATCTTCATATTGTATGACCGTTGAAGACACATCGTCGATCCCCACAATAAGTGTTTTGTCAAGAAAGAATTTTATTCTTCTCAGGAGCAGAAATCTCCATACGAACATCATTCCGGTAGTGATCGACAGCATAAATGCCAAAATAATCCTTGAATAAGCAAATATTTTCATGAAATATGTTATGCTCATGGATATAAGAACAAAGTAACTAACTGAAAAAAGGAATTTCCTGAATGAAAATTTAAATTCTCCGTAGAGTTTTGAAAAATAGAAAATGATCAGAAGTATAATAATATAAAGAAGCGATACAATCAGATACATATCGAAGCTGATGTTGGTACTGCAGCCGGGATCTATCTTACCCATAAGAACAAGTACAGGTTTATAAAATAAAAGAGCGGCCCACAATCCTATCACATAAGACATTATATCGATAATAGGTAAGAGATACATTCTGAATATTATCTTTCCTATCGAAATGATGAAAGAGAACATTATGGCCAGATCAAGTATGAATTTGAAGAAAAGAGAATACTTGGATGTGTAATTTTTTTTAACGAATATCTTCATTGAGTCAAAAAAATACTTCCTCAATTTGATCTTATCTTTCTTTGAACTCTGCCCCCTGTAATGAACGATCTCCGAGATCGGCACGTATTCTATCTTATACCCGTGCTTTTTTATCTGATAGCAGAAATCTATATCTTCGCCGTACATGAAATAATCTTCAGGCATTAAAATACCTTCGTCTATAATGTTTTTTCTCAGAAGCATAAATGATCCCGAAACGGCATCCACTTCGGCTATCCTGTCATCTTCTAGATATAACAGGTTGTAGCTGGCGAACAGCTTCGAGTTGGGGAACAGCTTGCTGAGACCTGAAAGATGGCAGAATGAGTTCCAGATGGTCGGGAACGACCTGTGGCACGATGCGTCCAGTGTTCCCTCGGGACCGATTATCTTGCATGTTACCAGCCCTGTCATTTCATTATTTCTCAGGTAATTTATAAGAAGATTAATTGAGTTCTCTTTTACTATCGTATCCGGATTAAGTATCAGAACATAATCGCCTTTAGCTATCTTTAAACCCTGGTTGTTTGCTTTGGCAAAACCGAGATTGGATTCATTATAAATGTAATTCAGATCAGGGAATTTTGATGTTATATGCTCCTTACTTCCGTCTCTTGATGCATTATCAATTATTATTATCTCGTAACTAAGATCTTTGACGGTGTCGATCAGCGAACGAACTGTATTTTCCAGAAAATATTTTACATTATAATTGACGATAACAACGGACAGATCCATTACAGGTCATCCCGATTTATTTATAATTTTTTCCTGCTAAAAAAGGGAATCTTAATTTCCACACCATGAATATGGCTTCTTTCACGATAGCTTTTCCCATTTTTGAGTGCCCGTCTATTCTGTCAGTGAATATTATTGGTATCTCTTTTATTTTAAAATTATTTTTCCATGTTTTATAATGCATCTCTATCTGGAAGGAGTAACCGTTGGATTTGATCATATCGAGATCGATCGATTCGATTACTTTTCTTTTAAAACATTTGAATCCGGAAGTAGCGTCGCGAAGAGGCATACCGGTTATGATCCTTGTATAATAAGACGCGCCAATACTTAGAAGAAGTCTTTTCAGAGGCCAGTTAACAACATTTACACCCTGAATGTAGCGTGAGCCTATAACAAGGTCGTTCTCTGTCATCTCGACTAAAAGCCGTGAAATATCTTTCGGATCGTGGGAAAAATCACAATCCATTTCAATAATATGATCATAGCCTTCTTTCAGCGCGAATTTGAAACCCTCAATATAAGCTGTACCTAAACCTAACTTGCCGGATCTTTCGATTAGACGGACTTTCTGATTTGCCGCTGATATTTCTTTTACTTTTTTCCCGGTTCCGTCAGGAGAATTATCATCAACGATCAGAATGTCTGGTGATTCAGGAAGATCAGTTACAGCGCTAATCATCCTCTCTACATTTTCTATTTCGTTATATGTCGGAACTATCACGAGAGTTCGTTTATATTCTGCAGCCGTTTCTTTTGAATTCAATTAATTTCTCCTTAAGATCGTTATCTGATAAAGCCAGAATCTGTACTGCGGTTATCGCTGCGTTCTTTGCTCCTGCGTTCCCTACGGACATAGTAGGAACTGGAACTCCTGCAGGCATCTGGACCATTGAAAGAAGCGCGTCAAGACCGTCCATAACTCCTCCTTTTAGCGGTACTCCCAGAACTGGCAGAGTAGTATGGGCTGCCACGACACCGCCAAGATGCGCGGCCATACCGGCCGCAGCAATAATTACTTTAATCCCGTTACTGTCAGCGTTTTTTGCAAAATCTGCCACCGCTTCCGGATTTCTATGGGCAGAAAGTACTTTTAATTCATATTCAACACCGAAATACTTAAGATAATCTTCACAGTTCTTCATATACTCTTTGTCATTCTGACTTCCCATTATTATGGTCACTAAAGGCATATTGTTCTCCTTTTTCCTGTTATAAACAATCCTGTAAATTCATTGTTCATTTCTGAAGCGTTTAATAATATTAAAAAAAAACTGTAAATGCAAATAAAATGAACCATCTCATTGAAGTAATAATATGATTTTTTTCATAGTTTTTGTCAGCTGATGTTTTTATACTTAAAACAAATTAAGAGGGGTCGGAAGTATGTTAAAAATAATTGCGGTTATAATAATTTCAGTAAATTCATTTATTTTAGGATCAGTTTCTGAAAATCCTGCCAGAACGGGTGAGATCAGTTTCAAGGATGCATTTTGGGACAAATCTGGAAATATATTTTACTCAAAACAGAAAGTGTCTGATCTTACATCTCAGAATAAGGCAGTAGTTCTATATTTTTTTGAAGCTTGTTTCTCCTGAAGCGGTATTGGAGTCCTGCCGGAGGCAGGATATTTACAGAAAGCTATAAATCTGCAAGAAAATTCAAATGAACTTTACGCTGTTGGAGCATCATCCAACATTAATACTTATGAGGACCTTTTGAGATTCAGGACCTCTAACAATATTTATTACAATATGGCTATAACTGAAGAACTCGGTTTCAGATATATGTCGAATTTCTTTTATAATTTCAATTTCATCGGAAAGAATAACAACATAATAGGTGTTCTTGACAATTTCGCAACTGCCGAAGAAATCGACATAATGATCAAGAGAACAATTGCGTCATTCCACGATCTCTACCTAAGAAATGGAAACGACAAAATCCTATTAACAGGATCATCTGAAGTAATTGATCTGAAAGATTATTTTCAATACAAAGACCTGTCTGATATTGAATTTTCTATAAGGGATATTTCCAATAATTATATTCTGGAACCGGAGATAACCGGCGAAAAACTAATACTCAGTCCGACTTCAGTAAGAGGCTTTTCTTTCGTTAAAGTAATCGCAAAAATACCCGATAGAGATATTTTCGTTGAAACAGTTCTTGAAGTTATAAACAGTACCGAACTTTATGAGGATTTTGAAATAGCTGACATCGGAAACTCAAAGATAAACTGGATTCACGCAGGAGACGCTCAATGGTCGGTGACAGAAGGTCAGTCATATACGGGAGTCCGTTCCCTCCGTTCAGGAGACGTAGGTCCCAATCAGGAATCTGAGATCAGTATCGAACTCGATCTTCTGGAACCCGGAACCCTGATTTTCGCATATAAAACATCTTTAAGACCTTATTATGATAAATTGAATTTTTATATTGATGATCTAAATATTTCTGAGACTGAATCAGCTGATCTTTGGACGGGTAATAACGACTGGAGGCTGATGTCTTATAACATTCGAGCAGGAAAACGATCATTGAGATGGGTATACAACCGTACCTCTACTACCATTTATTATTATGACTATACAGCCTGGATCGATATGGTCGTAATTCCTGATAAACTAAATTATTCATCTGGCATTAACAGTGAGGCTAATCTAATAAACAATACTTCTTTAACAGCATATCCGAATCCTTTCAATCCTAACACTACGATTACTTTCCAAATGCCTGACAGGGAAAACGCCGAACTGCTTATTTTTGATATCAGGGGAAGGCAGGTCGTCGAGGTCTTTAAAGGTCAGCTTGATAAAGGAATGCACTCCTTAGAATTTGACGGCAGCAGGCTTTCAAGCGGAGTATATTATTCAGTTTTAAGATATGGAAATGAGTTCGTAACCAATAAACTGATCCTGGCGAAATAGTATTTAACCGCAATATTCACCGAATTTCATTCCTATATCACGATATAATTCGAACAGTTTTTCTATACTCTCGATCTCAGCCCACTCATCAGCTCTGTGAGAGTTCCAGCCGACCGGACCGAGAACCAGCACGGGTGTTTCGGGCTTGTAACGCCTGAAAACATTCTCGTCTGCGACTGAGTATCCCATATTATAATTCCTGAATTTACCGATATTGCCAATACATCTTCTTACGAAAACCGTAAACGGATGATCTGCCGGTGTCAGATACGCCTCGCTGTAGGGAGTCGGTCTCTTTTTGAGCTTCAGTTTCATCCTTTTTTCTACGCCTTCTACGATGACGGGCTTTAATATCTTAGATTTGTACAGTGAATCAATAAAGTCCTTCAGCTTTTTTCTTATATTACTGATGGCCATATTCGGAGTAAAAGTACAGTCTATAACGACCCTGCCCCAAGACGGAATTGACAGGCTTTCTTTACCGCAGTCTATCTTTGAAATATAAAGCGAACCTTCAATTATGTTCGAGGCTTGGATATCAGGAACTTCTTTTGTGTTGAAAATAAAAATATCCCTGTAATTCTTTCTGAAATTCTCGAACTCAACAGCGAACTTTGATGCTTCAACTGCAGCGCTGATAAAAGACGGATCGTTCGATATCGCTCCGTGCCCGCCAGTACCATAAACATCTGTCTCGAATTCGCATCTGCCGAGCCTTCCGATCCCGATAGTTTCGTGACCGAAGAATCTGTTCGGTCCGTCACCGATCTCGGGTACTACTATAGCTTTTACATCATCCATAAAACTGCTTTGAGCCAGCACATTCGCGCCGGCAGAATAATATTCTTCGTCTATGCCGAAAGCGACCTTGATCTTGTATCCTTCAGGGATCGTATCCCTGAACGCAAGACAGATAACAGCAAGCCCGGTCTTCATGTCGTTAGAGCCAAGCCCAAACAGCGCTTTTCGTTTTTTCCCCTGAAACTCAACTGTGCCTTCTCTCGGAGTAAGTGCCGACTTCAGGCTTAGCCACGGTTCAGAAGAAACTGTATCCGAGTGACCGTAGAAGAGTATCGAACTTCTACCTTT